>Ga0208542_1000642_pt1 | contig 15716 bp, 19 predicted proteins | sample DEB08_DNA_3_FD_185495 | JGI IMG/M metagenome (GOLD analysis project Ga0208542, IMG submission 185495) | Aqueous microbial communities from the Delaware River and Bay under freshwater to marine salinity gradient to study organic matter... | ecosystem: Environmental > Aquatic > Marine > Coastal ... | reverse complement strand
AGAAGAAAGCTTTCATAAATTAATAGAGTTTAGAGAACCTGGACTTATTTTAGCTCATTCTCTCTTAACAAAGAAAGAAATGGCCTCTCAGGAAACATCTGAATTTATCTCTAAAAAACGGCTTTATTGGTGGTTGAGACAAAACGGATTTAAATCCCATGTCACCAACAACAAAATGAGACTTTTTCCGAGACAAAGATTTAAAAAAGCCGTTTATGAATTTATTTTACCAGATAACATAGTAGACAAGGTTGTAAAAAATGAAGAGAATCGTTGGCATAGTCCCTTTAGCAAAGAGACATTCAATTCACAATAAGCTATGGGACGATGGTCTAATCGACGTAAGAGAAGGCTTAAATGCCATTCAGGCGGCTATTGTAGAATGCGCCTCTGTTGGCTGTGATAGCATTTGGGTAAATGCTGACTATGAACAAATTCCCCTGCTTAAAAGACTTGTCGGTTCATGGGTTGAAGATCCAACATGGTTTTATAGAAAACACGATCCCAGGCCAAAAACATCAAAAAAATTAATTCCAATTTTTTATTCCTGGAATCATCAAAAAGATGTTGGTAGAAGGGACTCTCATGGCTGGGGCATCTTGAACGCTGCCACGGTGGCTTGTAAAGTAGCCAATAATGTAAGTAGGCACCTAGTACCGGAACTATTCTATGTTTCGTCGCCTTTTGCCATTACAGATATCTGGCAGCCAAAACACTTAAGAACGGAAATAAAAACAAGCGACCGATTTTGTTTTTCCTATAACGGAGAAACATTCCTAGATAACAAAATGCTGTCATTTGTTTTTAACAGAGACGATTTATTGGCAGCAAGAAAGAATGTTAGACAGAAAGGGACAGGAATGAAGTTCTTTCCCGATGGGTTTGAAAACGAACCTGTTTTTCTGCCCATTGAAGAAAGATGGTCGGCTAGATTTTTTGAAATTGGAGACATTTTTTCTTTCTTAACTAAAAAAGACTTCCAAGTTCAAGAAACAGAAGTTTATTACCCAATCGATAGTTGGGAAGGCTATGTTGATTACATGCGATCTGACTTGCCAACTAAGCCATTTAAAAGCAAATACTTTTACAATAGAGGAATGGAAAGGATTAGAGGATATGAAAGAAATGGACCAGAACCAGACTATAGCCACCCTGAAGAAGATGAATAAGGAATTAATGGAAGAGAACGAGCATCTTCGTAAGCAAATCCGAGCATTAGAAGAACTTGCCATCGACCAAAAAAGCTGTTATAATGATGATGAATTAGAAGAAGAAGCCTGGGAGGATTATCGTGAAGACTATCTATGAAGAAATTCCTATTAACCTTTTGGAATCAGCAGGATTTCCAATTGGATGGTATGATCTTAACCACGACCAAAAGAGTTTGGTCGAATGGTTTTTAAATCAAATTGAGTCTCATAAATCAGTTATCTTAGAACTTGAGATGGAAAAGGAAGCTTTAGAGGAATCCTTGGAAGACTTACAATACGAAACAAGTGATAAGATTGCCGATCTTGAAAGAGAACTAAGAAAGTGTCGAACAAGAGAACTTTAATTAATGGAGGAAAAGTGACCGACCAAATTAAATTTGTAGGGCTTCATGCCCATTCTGTTTTCAGCGTGTTTGATGGTTTGGGTTATCCAAACGATCACATTGATTTTGCCATTGAAAATGGTATGGATGCCTTAGCTCTAACTGACCACGGCAACATGAATGGGTTGAGTTATCAAGTCCTACATGCTAAAAAACTAAATAAAGAAGGCAAGAGCTTCAAGCCAATCTTTGGTATTGAGGCTTATTTCATTGATTCTCTTTCAAAGTGGAAAGAAGATTATGCCGAGATTCAAAAAAATAAAAAGCTAAAAGGAGAAGAAAACAGCGCGGTCGTTGTAGAAGATGAAGAAGCAACCAAGCGAGAAGAAAAGAATATTCTCAATCGCAGGGCTCACCTTGTTTTATTGGCACAAAATCAGATTGGTCTAAATAATCTATTTACATTAGTAAGCAAGTCTTACGAACCAGATAACTTTTATCGTTATCCTCGCATTGATTTAGAAATGCTTCGCGAGCATAATGAAGGCATTATTGTTTCGTCTGCTTGCATGGGTGGTCCTCTATCAAAGGACTATTGGAACAACAGGGAGAAAGGTGATGATTCTATTCAAGAAGCAATGGCGAAAACCATTGGAGACTTTACCTCTATCTTTGGAGATCGATTTTACGCTGAGTTGCAATGGAACGCCATTCCAGAGCAACACGAAATTAACAAACACATTATTAAAGCCGCTAGGAAGGCCGGTGTTGAGACTATTTCAACAGCAGATAGCCACTACCCTCGACCAGAGCTTTTCAAAGACAGAGAGCTTTATAAGCAGCTTGGCTGGCTTGGTCAATCAAAGCCAGACTATGCCGAAGCGAAACTCCCAGAAAACCGAGAAGACCTAAAATATGAACTTTATCCAAAGAACGGCAACCAAATGTGGGAAGCCTACAAGGCTTATTCAAAGCTATGTGGTGTAGATTATGATGATGACTTGGTTAAAGAAAGCATTGAGCGGACTTATCATATTGCTCATAATCGCATTGAGTCTTTTTATCCTGATTCCACTGTTCGTTTGCCTGATTTTGTTGTTCCTGATGGAAGCAGTGAAAACGAAGCCCTACAAAAACTATGTGAAGAGGGATTAAAATGGCGCGGATTGGATAATAAGCCAGAGTATTCTCTAAGGTTAAAAGAAGAGCTGGAAGTAATCCAAGATCGCGGATTCTCCAAATACTTTCTAACAATGAAGGCGGTGTCAGATGAAGCTACCAAAGTTCAACTTGTCGGCGCAGGACGCGGTTCTGCTGCTGGTTCTCTTGTTGCTTATGTTCTTGGTATTACGGGAATTGATCCTATTCATTACGGTTTGCTCTTTTCTCGATTCCTTAGAAAAGATGCTACTGATTATCCCGACATCGACTATGATGTTGCCGACCCAATGGAACTCAAGGAGATTCTAATCCAAAAGTGGGGTAAAGACACAGTAGTTCCTATTTCAAACTACAACACCCTACAACTTCGTTCTCTTATCAAGGACATTTCAAAGTTCTATGGTGTAGATTTTAGTGAGGTTAATCGTGTAACATCGGCAATGCTTAATGAAGCGACCCCTATCGCAAAGAAAGCTCACGGCATCACTGCTGGTGTTTATGCTCCAACTTTTGAAGAGGTTAAAGAATACAGTGAATCACTTAAACAATTCCTTACAAAATATCCACACATTGCTCACCACATTGACCAATTACATGGGCAAGTTCGATCTATCTCTCGTCATGCTGGTGGTGTGGTTATTGCTGATGGTCTGAATAATTACATGCCACTAATTAACTCTGGTGGAATTCAGCAAACACCTTGGTCTGAAGGACAAAATGTTAGACACCTTGAGCCTCTTGGCTTTATTAAATTTGATATTCTTGGACTCGCAAGCCTCCGAATGTTGGAGGGTGCTATCAGCCATATTCTTCGCAGGCACCATGGGGTGGAAAAGCCTACATTCGATGATGTTAAGAGGTGGTATGACGAAAACCTAGATCCTAATTCTCTAAATCTTAATGACCAAAAGGTCTACAAGAATGTGTTTCACAAAGGCAAATGGGCTGGTGTTTTCCAATTCACAGAGAAAGGGGCTCAAACTTTCTGTAAGAAAGCCAAGCCAGAGTCAATCATCGATATTTCAGCTATTACATCAATCTATCGTCCAGGTCCGCTATCGGCAAAGGTTCATGAGCATTATGTAAAAGCTAAGAAGAATCCAATGGGTGTGAAGTATCTTCATCCTTTGGTTAAGGAAATTACAGGTGAAACTCACGGCTTCTTGATTTTCCAAGAGCAAATTGCCCTACTTGCTCACAAGCTGGGTAAGAATCTAACACTTGACGAAGGCAACCTACTTCGCAAGCTACTAACCAAAAAGGGAACAGGTAAAGGACATGAAGCAAAAGATGCCATTCATCAAAAGTTCATCGAAGGTTGTGTCGATAAACGAATTTCAAAAGAAGACGCAGAGCGACTCTGGCAAACATTCGAATACTTTTCAGGATACGGTTTTAATAAGTCCCACGCAGTCAGCTATTCTATTCTTAGCTATCAGTGCGCCTATCTTCTTACTTACTATCCCGTTGAGTGGCTTGCGGCATTTCTCGACAAAGAGCCGGAAGATCGAAAAGAAAAGGCTATCAACATTGTTCAAAGCCTTGGGTATCGAGTAAAGCGTCCAGACATCAACGAATCTGGCCAAGTCTGGGAAATCAGCAAAGATGGCAAGACTCTTGTTCAGCCCCTAACTTCAATTAAGGGCTTGGGAGAGAAGGCTGTTGAACAAATCCTAGAGCATCGTCCATTTGGAACTGTTGAGGAACTTTTGTTCAATGACCAGATTAGTTATTCCAAACTAAACAAGAAAGCCCTTGATGTTCTTACTCGTTGCGGAGCTATGAATTGTTTAATGGATAATCGCTTTACTGGAATGAAACACTTCTGGTCTGCGGTTGCTGTTGACCGTCCAAAGAAAGAAGAGGCTCTTTTAGACAATATTGAGCTTTACAAGCCAGAAGGAGACTTTAGTGATGTAGAGAAGATTGAATATCTAACAGGGCTTACAGGAATTTTTCCATTCAGCCTTGTAGTCAAGGATGAGGTATACAATCAGATTCAAAAGAATAAAATTCCACCGCTTGGAGAATTTGACAAAGCTCTTGGGGTCGCTTGGTTTATTCCAAGAGAAGTCAATGAAAAGAAAACAAAGAATGGAAAGTCTTATTACCTTGTAAAAACAATTGACGAAACAAATAATCAGTTCGTCATTAAATGTTGGGGAGTTAATCCAATGTTGGATAGAATCGCAATTAACAAGCCTTATCTAGCTAAATTGGACTATGATGAGACTTGGGGATTCTCTAGTCGTTCTATCTCTAGAAATTGGAGAATGATTGGCTAATTAATTTAGGAGGATGTCTAATGACAATTTATGAATTTATAGAAGCCAATTCAGAGTTTGGTAAAGAACTCTTCAGTTCAAAAGAGATAATGCTAGCCCTTAAAAAGATGAATGAGGAAGAAAGACTTCAATTCATTAAAGAATGGGATGAAAAAAGAAAACCTAAAAAGGTTGACAAGAAAGAAGAAATAGCTTACAATAATCAAACAAATGGAGGGGATAGTGAAGCTAAAAGTATTCCGCGTAAGAGAAAACGCAAAACTGCCAGTAAGAGCGCACCAGACTGATGCTGGGATGGATTTATTCTTTTGTCCAGAAGATGGCAAGGGAAAAACAATCTTTTCACAGCACACTCAACTACTACAAACTGGATTAAAATTTGAAGTGCCGGAAGGCTACATGCTTGAGATTAAGAATAAATCAGGCATTGCCAGTAAAAGACAACTGATTGTTGGTGCTTGTGTGGTAGATTCAGGCTATGACGGCGAAGTTTTTGTGAACCTTCACAATATCGGCTTTGATAGCCAGATAATTGACCCAGGACAGAAGATTGCACAGGCAGTTTTGATTCCAGTTAATTGCTGTGAGATTGAGGAAGTTGTAGAGGATGACCTTAATAAAGGTTCTACTCGCGGTGATGGGGCATTAGGAAGTACGGGAGACCGATAATGGTTAAAAAAGTAAATAAGAATTACTTTAGGATTCTTTTTGAAGGGAAAGCACAACCCCATGTAATTAAAATGTTTAGTGAGGGCTGCCATGTTTGTCACGATTTAGAACCTGACTTTAAAAAGTTGTCTAAAGACTTGACAAAAGGTTATACTTTTGTTAAAGTTGATGTCGATGAAGAACCGGAGATGGCTAAGTTATTAGCTCCTGATGGAGTTCCAACAATCTATTTCTATAAAGATAATAAACTATCTGAGATAACTTATCCAAAAGACGGCTATTCATATGATTATCTTAAAGATTCAATCTTAAAAGAAATTAACCTAGAGGATAAATGAAAGAAGTTTTTACATATGATGATTTGCTGCTTGTTCCACAATACTCGGACATTCGTAGCAGAGAAGAAGTAAGCATTGAAACAGATTTGGATGATCGCATCCATCTAACTATTCCCGTCATTGCTTCTCCCATGGATACAGTATCAGAGGAAGACACTGCCGTATCCATGGGTTATGCTGGCGGCGTAGCGGTTATTCATCGTTATAATAGCATTGAAGAGCAAACAGGAATAATCGCTTCTATTATTTCAGCCGAGGAAGATTGTCTTGTTGGCGCTGCCATTGGTGTAACTGGTGATTATTTGGAAAGAGCATTGGCTCTTTATGCTGCCGAAGTAGATTTTATTTGCTTGGATGTGGCTCACGGACATAGCATTTTGATGAAAGAGGCTCTGGAAACTCTGAGAAAGAAATTACCAGAAGACTTACATATTATGGCTGGTAATGTAGCTACGGTCGAGGGTTTCAATGATTTGGCTGATTGGGGTGCTAATTCTATCCGATGTAATATTGGAGGTGGTAGCATTTGTACTACAAGAATTCAGACGGGGCACGGTGTTCCAGGGCTTCAAACGATACTTGACTGCGCCAGATCAGACCGAAATGCAAAAATCATTGCTGATGGCGGTCTTAAAAATTCGGGTGATATTGTTAAGGCTCTTGCTGCTGGGGCTGATGCTGTTATGTTGGGATCGCTCCTTGCGGGAACAAGCGAATCCCCTGGTAGATTATTTCGTTCGGCTACTGGCGAATTAAGAAAAGAATATCGAGGCATGGCATCTGCCGAAGCTCAAATGGCTTGGAGAGGAAAGGTTAGTTCTTTGGAGGGTGTAGCTCATTCTGTTCCCTTTAGAGGCTCGCTTTATACCATTCTTGAAGACTTAGAAAGAGGAATTCGTTCAGGTCTTTCTTATTCAGGGGCTCGCTCTATTAAAGAGTTACAAGCGAAAGCTCAATGGATTCGCCAAACAGGAGCTTCGCAGGTAGAGAGTTCAGCCCACATTAAGGTTCGCTAATGACAATAGAGAAAAGAAAAAAGAGGGTTGTCGTTGAGATAGACGACCATATTCATTCAGAATGGATGATGAAACTCTATGATGATGAGTTGACACAAACAAGATTATTTAGAGCGATCATGGAGGCTTACATCACTGATGACCCCCTATTCAGAGCCTTCCTAGAGGCTTATAAAGAAAAAGCCAAGATTAGCAATAGAGCTAGAAGATATAGAGTTTCTAAAAATGTTGAGAACTCTAAAAAATTAAGAGAAAAACTTACAATCACAGAAGATGAATTAGATAACATTTTTGACTTAATAGAAAGTCACCATCCGGAGTTATAATGGAATGTATAAGAGAACAAGGAAAAAATTGTGAATGTTCTGAGAAAAAATGTCGGCATTGGATTAATTATTTAGAAGACCAGAATTGTAGTTTGATTTCAATAGACAAAAATGGGCCTCTAACTCTAAGAGAAGTATCCGAAAGATTAGGTGTCAGTTATGTTAGAATTAAACAAATTCAGGATAAAGCAGTAGAAAAGCTCAAAAAAGAGAACTTTGAGTTTTAATGAACTATTTATTGATGTAACACTTTAAGGAGAATTACAAATGTCTAAGAAACCACTTATCAATGAAAGCGTCGCTCGCCGTTGGGCTAAGTATGCTGGTATTGAAAACCACTCAAAGTCACTTCTTTCAGAGATGTATGATGAAGAAATGAAAGAAGGCGATACGATGTATGAAGACGATGCAGGAGGGTACGGAGAACCCGAAGAAGACGAAAAAGACGACATGCTCGCTGAATTAGAGTCCATGCTTTCAGAACAAGAAGAAGAGGAACTTGAAGTTGAAGATGAACCAGAAGCTGAAGAAGAACTTGAAGTTGAAGATGAACCAGAAGCTGAAGAAGAACTTGAAGTTGAAGATGAGCCAGAAATGGAAGGTTCAATGTCACAATCCGATGTCGAAGCCGCTGTAAAGGCTGGTCTAGAGGCAATGGCTCAAGCTATCGGTGATTCACTCAAGATTAAGATTGATGTCCGCTCAGGTGAGGAAATTGAAGAGCCCGAAGCTCCAGAGGGCGAAACGGAAATGGCTCCCGAGATGGGCGAAGAAGAGCTAATGGAAAGAGTTCTTAAGAGAGTTGCTCGCCGCCTAGTTAAAGAGTCAAAGAAAAGAAAGTAAGTTCTTGTTTATTCAAGTGTTACAAAATAGAAAGAGCAGGGGGATAAAACCTCTGCTCTTTTGATTTCTAAACCACTATTTATTCAAGAGGATGAATTATGAGTTCTGAATTAATTTTAAACCTTATCAACGAAGTGTTAGACATTAATCTAAAACTAGACAAGAAGGTAATAAAGGAAGAGGCGGGTAGCATGACCCTGACCTATAATGCCATTCCAGAGATTCCACTATCTGAGATTGGCTGGTCACAATTAGAAACTCGTGAAGGTGGTGAAATCCCTTCAGAACAAAGAAAACAACTACAAGACTTTCTTTCAAGAATTCCAGGCAACGACATTGCTGAAAAAATGCAAGAGCTTAATAAGTTCTTTGAGGGTGATGAAACCTATCTAAGACAACAAGGTTTTATTGGAGAAGGCGGTGGAGCTTCAGCAGCAGCAAACATTATATCCTATCTAACTTTTTACAAAACACTAACAACTATAGTTACACACTTTAATGCAGCTTCAGCAGGCTTTTCTTTTGAATCCTTCTTGGCTGTTCTGCTTAATGGGTATCAAGTTCCAACAAATAGTCAAACAATTGCTGACTTAGTTTCCAGACTTGGTGGTAAAGAAACTCCAATCAGTTTGAAGCTTTACAAAGAAGGTCAGTTGGAAGCAGGAGGAAGCTTTACTGATTTATGTAACGATCTTGTAAGTAAAGGTGAGATGCAGTATGTTTGTGTCACAAAAGCTTTACAAGGCAAAGGTTTAGAACAAAAAGGTCAATTAGAATTTTATCGTTTCAATTTTAATTTAGATAATGTTTTCAACATTATTTCAAAATCAAGTGGCCCAGAATCAACAACAAGCGTTTTATTACCAAAGACCTTTATCGAATCTGGCGGCAAGAATGTCGAAGAACTACCAACAAAAAAGCTAGAATTACCATCACCAGAAGAAGTTGAGTCAACATTTGTTGATGCTTTGACAAAAAGATTTGAAAGCAATAAAGAAGAAATCGAAGCTCAACTTGGACCGGTTAACTTAGAACAAATTCTACAAGTTTTAGATTATGCCAATAACGAGGATCTTGTCAAAGGCGAGAGAGGAAAAGGAACTATAAAAACAACCACGATAAACAATGCCCTACATCCTTTATTTTCAAATAAAGTAAAAAACAAATCAGCTATGAGCAAAACAGAACTTGGATTAGCAATTATTAAAGCTAATGATGAGGATGTTAGAAAAACATATGCTAGAACAGAATTATCTGCTCTTAGACAAACTCAAATAAACAATCTTTATTTCTATGAAAAAGACATAAAAACTCTAATCAAAAACTCCGTTGATTTTTATAATCAAGCTGATGAAGCTACAAAAAAGAAGGCTTTGACAGTTTCAAAAGGTTATGTTGACACTAACCATTTCAAATTAAATCAAAATGCCATTGTTAACATTGACAAACTAGCTCAACCAACTCCTGGTAATTTATTCCCAGAGGGACAATCTAAATCAAAAATAGAAGGGGCTACAATTAACATTGGTGTTGATAATGTAAAGAAGATGCTTGATAGAGTTACTGGAGAGTTAAATGAAATTGTCTTTGAAATCTTCTCAAGTCTCAAGTCTTTAACACAGCAACTACAATCTTACTTTGCTGGTGGTTTACGGAACGACCAAGAAGCTATTAGTGCTAGAGAAGCGGCATTAAACATCGAGAAAAAGACCGCAGAAACACAAGCTCAAGCAAAGGCTGAAAGAGCGGCGGAAACAGCTAAAGCTCAAAGAGTTAGCGCAACAAGAAGGCAAGCTCGCGCTTCTCAGCCTGCTATGGGACTTGATCGCCCTCTTGAAGAATCAAAAGAGTTTGATGACCAATTAAAACTACTTATGAAAGAGGTCTTTGGCAGATGATCGTAATTACAATTGGTGAGCTTTCAATAGGCAAAAAGCCTAAATGCCCAGCAGCAACACAAGATCTAGAACTCAATACAAAGAATAGAGATGCTGCTATCAAAGCAGATCACATTCAATACGGTCCTCTAAATGTAGACGAGCCCGGTGATTACTGGAAAGATATTGCTGAACACTGGGATACAACAGAAGAAGCAGCAAAGAAATCACTTTGCGGTAATTGTGTAGCTTTCGACATCTCACCAAGAATGGATGAGTGTATGCCCGGTAAAACATCAGACGATGATGGTCGCTTAGGCTATTGCTGGATGCATCACTTTAAATGCCATTCCGCAAGAAGTTGCCGTACTTGGGCTAAAGGTGGACCAATTGAAGATGATGACATCTCAGCAGATTGGCAAGAGCGAAACAAGAAAAGCCTAGAAGAAAGAAAGAAAGGCAAGAAAGATCGCTGCTATCGCATTGCTAAGAGAAAATACGATGCGTTCCCATCGGCTTATGCTTCAGGAGCAATCGTTAAATGCCGTCAAGGCAAAATCTGGAAAGGCTTAAAAGAAGAAGCTAAAAAGAAAAAGGCTGGAACAGAATCAAGCAAAGAAATAAACCTAAGAGATTGGTTTAAGAGAAAAGGAAGCCCAGGTAAAACAGGCGGTTGGGTTGATTGTAATACCTGTCGTAATGGCAAATGTAAGCCTTGTGGCAGACAAGAAGGTGAGAAGAGGGCTAAATACCCAGCTTGCCGTCCAACACCAGCAGCTTGTAAAGAGCGGGGCAGGTCAAAGACTTGGGGTAAAAAATCGGCCAAAGGGAAAAAGTAATGAAAGAGTTAATCGAAAGCTTTAAGAGATTCTTAAAAGAAGAAAAAGAAATGTCTATGAACGAAGAAGAAGTAGAGGAACTTGACGAAGCTGGCAAGTATGACGACGGCGACGGTAAAGACGAAAAGTGTGATTATGTTCCTTGTAAAGACACTAAAAAAAAAGTAAAGACTGAAGTTGTTTCCGAGCATCTAAGCTACCACATCAAAAACAAACTGCCTCTTACCGAATCTGTTTTTAGAACAGGATCAGATGCTTACATTGAATTAATCAAAGAAGCAAGACATCTCTGGAAGATGGGTGGCTATGAACCAAAGATTCATGAAATCGAGATTCTACAATCAAACATAGGGCAATACGGAATTTACGAAGGTAAGAAAGTTCCCCTTGACATACCAATGCTAAATGATGTAGAATTAAGTGAAGCGAAGGAAAAAAAGAACCCACCATTAAACAAGCCAACAACAAATCCAGGTGGCGGTAAAAAGTGGAAGGTCTATGTTCGTGATCCTAAAACTGGCAATGTAAAGAAAGTTACCTTTGGTGATCAAAAGGGTGGATTAAAAGGAAATTGGAATGATCCAGAAGCTAGAGCTTCTTTTGCGAAACGTCATAAATGTGCTGAAAAGAAAGACAAGACCAAGCCAGGATACTGGGCTTGTAGAGCCCACAAATACTTCGGGAAGAATGTTCCCGGTAGATTCTGGTAATTTCCCATTTAACGAAGAAGTAGTAGATAATAAGATAGTAAGAACTTTTGATCCCGGTGTAGCAGACGAAGAACTGGTCTGGCACCGGGATCTTGAAGATCGTAGAATTACAGTAATTAAATCGGGTGGATGGGGTTATCAATTAGACAATCAACTACCACTACCCCTTGAAGAAGGACAAGAGTTGTTTATCCCAAAGATGTTGTGGCATCGAGTCATTAAGGGTAATGAAAAACTTGTAGTCCAAATCAAAAAACTACCTTGACAAATAAAATTATCGTGTTATGCTTATAACACCAATGGAGGATAATGAATGAACACAACTTTGTGTGACAATGAAGAATTACAATCTAAAATTAAAGCTGGTGTGAATAAGCTAGCTGATTATGTTTCATCGACCTTGGGACCAAGCGGTCGTAATGTAATCATTCAAGAAAAAGGCAAACAACCTTTTATTACTAAAGACGGTGTAACAGTAGCTAATCACTTTCAACTCTCTGATCCTGTTGAAAATGTAGCGGCTACTATTATCAAACAAGTCGCAAAACAAACCAATCATAATGCTGGTGATGGAACCACAACTTCTACGGTTTTGGCTAGAGAGGTCTATAATCAATCTCTCAAGTATCTCAATTCAGGTGTAAATCTAAAGCCTTTTATTGATGGTATGAATTTAGCCAAAGATGATGTAATCAGTTACCTTCGCAATAACTCTAAATCAATCCAACGAATTGAGGATGTTGAACATGTTGCTACTATTTCAGCCAATAATGATAAAGAAATCGGCAAGCTAATTTCAAATGCTATCGATCAATCTGGAGCTAACGGCGCTATTTCAATTGAGGAAGCCCGCTCACACCAAACCAGCCTTGAAGTTATTGAAGGTTTTACCATCGACTCTGGCTTTGTTTCTAACCAGTTCATCACAGATGAGCGAAGAGGGTTAGTTCGTTATGAGGATTGTATTGTTCTAATCACAGACCACAAGCTAGAGTTTGTTGAGCCAATGCTACCAGTTCTAGAATTAGCTGCTAGAGAGAACAAACCGCTCATTATTGTTGCTGACGACATTGAAGGTCAGTTCTTGGCTGCTCTTATCATGAATGCTCTTCGTGGCTCAATGAAGGTTGTGGCTATCAAATCACCTCGCTATGGCGAAGAGCGTCGCAACATCCTTGAGGATTTAGCTGTTGCCACAGGTGGAACTTTCTTTAAGAGAGAGTCAGGTCGTCAATTCAAGGAGTTCAAACTAGATGACTTTGGTCGTTGTAAGACCGCTGAGATTACAAAGCTAACTTCAACACTTGTCGGCGGTAAGGGCGATTTCGAAAAGCTTGATGAAAGAATTCAATGGCTTGAAGAAAAGCTTGAAGCTGAAGAAAACCTACAAGAGTGTGAAAAGATTCAAGAAAGAATCACTCGGCTCTCTAGTGGTGTTGCTATCATTCGTGTCGGTGGAGCAACTCAGGTCGAAATGATAGAGAAGAAACACCGCGTGGAAGATGCCCTAGAAGCCGTCAGAGCGGCTCAGGCTGGCGGAATCCATGCTGGGGGTGGAATGGCCCTTGTGAGGGCTTACAGAGCCTTGGAGGAGCCTTCTAGGGGCTTGACGACGGAAGAGAGACTAGGCTACAATGTAGTCCGTGAAGCGATGCTAGCCCCCTTCAAGACTCTGGCTTCCAATGCTGGTCTGTCGGCTGATGTTTGTCTTTCCAAGGTGTTGGAGGATAAAGAAGAGCATAACGGCTTCGACTTCCTAACTGGAGAAATCAAAGATCTTCTTGCGGAAGGAATCATTGATCCAGTTAAGGTAACTTGTACCGCAGTTCAAAACTCTGTCTCTGCTGTGTCTACACTTGTAAGAACAGGGCATTCTATAGTGGAGCATGATTGATGCTAGTAAAATATATGAGATTAGTTGAGAAAGATAAATTTAACTCTGCTTTGGTTTTAGACACTAATTTGGCTTTAATTCAATTAACCAAACTAGATAAAACCCTTGTTAATCTTAGAAGTTTTCTAGAGGAAGGTGACTCAACAGAGGTTCTTTTAGATATATCCAAGAACGCCCTAGAACAGTGTAGAAACTTGGAGCATGTTCTATCTCTTTTAGATAATAACCTAAATGGTTTTTATGGAGAGAAGGAAGAAGAAAAACAAGTCCTAACAGAACAAAAAACCGGCTTGGAGGAAGTTATGGAAAAACTTCAAGCTATTTCAAACAACAAAGGAGGAATAATAAATGACAACAATGACTAGAAAAAACTACAATCTATTTGATAACTTATTCAATGATTTTTTTACTGATGAGTTTTTAACGAAGCCCTACATGTTCAGTGAGGCTAAAAGAAATGGTCAGGTCTTAAACCGCGATGAAGACTGGCAAATTGTCTTTGCCATTCCTGGTGTAAAGAAAGACGAGGTTAAGATTAAAGTAGATGATCACATTCTTTCAGTGACCTATGATAACAATAGTAAGAACAATCCCTTTAGTTTTGTTTCTTCATTCAGTCGCTCTTGGAACTTAGAGACGGGTGTTGATGTTAATAAAATTGTAGCTAAACATGAAGATGGAATCCTGACTATTACGATTCCAAAGCCAGAAGCTCAAAAGCGAGTTGTCCGAACTATTGAAGTTGATTAATGGCTACAAGAGTTTATCGGGGAGGGCTTGTCCCTCCCCAAAGGACAACTAACATGGAACAATATAAAAAGTGGCAAATAGGTGATTTAATAAAGATTGTCGATGGTGGCAATCTCGGCGTCGTTATCAAAGAACACCAAAAAGCAGGCATACCCTTCTATTTAATTTATGATTCTAAAACACATAAACAATCTTGGTACCCGTATTATTCAATCAGTCAAAGCAAAACCAGCTTGGATGAAGAAAAAAATCTTCAACAACCATCTTAAGAAAGTCATTTACTGGCGAATCTTATCAACCTTCATAGCTTCCCTCATTACTTGGCGGTACTTAGGGAAGCTTGACAAATCTATCGGTCTTGTAGTAATATTGACTCTGGTGATGACGACGCTTCATTACTATTTTGAGAAGTTCTGGAAAAACTACGAGGACCACACAAATGACTCATAATCTTGGCTATGCTTGCATCAACACTAAACTATCACAACCCCTAAAAGAAGGTAGGACTATTATTCGTGAAGCGATTACAACTAATCGTTCAATGATTCAGAGAACATTCAAACAGAAAGGCTTGCCTTATGCTTCTGAACTTGCTCTAAAGAACTGCCGTGATTTAGAGAAGATTCTTAAATGGAATCACGAAAAGGGCATCAAGTTCTTTCGTATGTCTTCGGAAATCTTTCCATGGGCATCAGAGTATCGCTTTGAGGATTTACCTGATTGGAAACTAATTCAGTCTTCTCTTCGGTTGGCTGGTGATTATGCTAATCGTTTTGGGCATCGCCTAACATTTCATCCAGGTCCATTCAATAAGCTTACTTCTCCAAAGGAAGGAGTAATCCAGAACACAATCAAGGACTTGGAAGTTCATGGTCGGATTTTAGATGAAATGGGACTTTCGCAGACCCCTTACAATAAAATCAACATTCATGTTGGCGCTCACTACAACGACAAGTCAATGGCTCTAAACAATTTCTGTAAGAACTTTGAACGGCTTTCTCATTCAGTTCAGTCTCGTCTAACTGTTGAGAATGACGACAAAGCTTCTCTCTACTCAACCAAAGAGCTTTATGAAGGTGTTTATTCTCGCATTGGCATTCCTATTGTCCATGACCTTCACCATCACCTATTCTGTGGTGGTGGGCAAACAAACGAGGAAGCTCTCAATCTCGCAGTCAAAACTTGGGGTAGTGTAAAGCCTGTGGTTCATTATTCACAAAGCCGAGCAGAGGAACACAGCGATAAGAAAATCAAAGCCAATGCTCACTCTGATTCTTACTGGACTGCTGTTGAAACCTATGGACTTGATGTGGATGTTATGCTTGAGTGTAAATGGAAAGAGCAGGGTCTATTCAAAATGCGTCAGCTTCTGAAAGAAAAACAGATGCTTAAAGCAGCTTGACATCAACCCAAAAGTAGAGTAGAATAGTCTCAAATGAAGTTACCCCGATTTTAGTGGGTGGGCTGGAAACAG
>Ga0208542_1000638_pt1 | contig 15768 bp, 27 predicted proteins | sample DEB08_DNA_3_FD_185495 | JGI IMG/M metagenome (GOLD analysis project Ga0208542, IMG submission 185495) | Aqueous microbial communities from the Delaware River and Bay under freshwater to marine salinity gradient to study organic matter... | ecosystem: Environmental > Aquatic > Marine > Coastal ... | reverse complement strand
GCTTCTGGCGACATTGCTTCAAACCTCTCAACCAATCCGCGCATGATGCCGACGAGTTCGGTTGCATAAGGCAAAAGCATCTCGCCAACCTGAATACCGAGATCTTTTGTTGCGGCTGCCAATCCGCGCATCTGCCCAGCAAAAGTGCCAGAGGTGTCTGCGGCGTTTCCGTGAGCATCAGTAGTGCCAGCCAACAAGAGGTTGAGCCGCGCCTGAACCTTTGCCTGCTCCTTCTGCGCGCCCGTCAGTTTGTCCGCACCCATCCGCATCAACTCCTGCTTCAGGGTGTTCTCGTTGATGATTACACCAAAATCGGCGGCGTTCTCATGCGCTCCGATCAGCGTACCACGCAGGCGACGGACAGCCTCGTCCATCGGCATATTGTTGAACGACGAAAGGTCAACAGCCAACTTGGTCAGCGTGACCGACATATTTGCTGCGCTCTCCTCCGTGAAACCCATCGGCTTGATGATGTCGCCGAAGGTTGCAGCGAAGCCCATTAGGTCATACCGAGACCTGTTGACCTGTTCAGCAAAGTTGCCCAACTCCTTAGATACAGAGCCGCCAACTGTCTTGAAGACAACATTGAACTTGTCTCGCATCTCCTCGACATCCGATGCAGCCTTAACAGCGGCACCGGCTATGCCAAGAATGGGAAGTGTTACGCTCCTCGATAATGTAGCCCCGACGCTGCGGAGGTTCTGACCAACTTGTTTAAGTTGACCCTCCATCTGCGCCATGCCCTTTTGGAAATCCTTAAGGTCAGCGCCGATCTTAACGCCGAGGCTCGCTACGGTAACCATCTTCCAGTATCGATTTTGCCCGTCTGCGTAATTGCTGATATTCAGCCATACGCATGACAGGCGTTTCCTTTTTCTTCAGTTGGCGGTACATATGGTCCAGCGGCTTTTGCCGCTTTCCCGCCCTGAACAGCATCAGGTTCTCAAGTTGCTGCGCTATCAACAGGGTGCGCTGCCACTCCAGTTCTTCCTGCTGCCGCTGCCGCTCCATCACGCCCGAAAGCATGACGTTGATGTCCCTGAACGAACACTCATCGACCTGCGATGGTGTCATGCCCAGATAAGCGGCGCACATCTTGTCAATGGCTACCAAGTCAGGAAAGGGAGCCGGGTTTACTTTCCCGGCTTCCCCTTTCCCTCGTCAGCATCTGTGATGGCAGACATACCTTCCGACATCCTACGCAGCGCCTTACCCACCGCCGCAAGTATCGCGCTCTCGTCCGAGTTCGCCATGTCGATCAAGAACTTGTCCTCCTTCAGCCCCGGCTTGTCGATGAGGCAACCCACAAAGGCAATACGGGCGAGGTCCGCCAATGACGGACTACTCATCTGCTCAAAGGTAAAGGTGATGTTGTGCTTGATCTCTGCGATACGAAAGGCAGCAGGTCCAAGTTTGAGCGTGTACTCGCGCTCGCCCACTTCTATCGTGATCGCTTCGGGATGGTTGTCTTTCATCGTTGTTCAGGTTAAGAGGTCGTTCCGGTTGCCTCCGTCAACGAGCCAGAAACCTGAATGGAGGTTGAGAACGTCGAAGGAGATTCATCGCTAAAGGTAAGCGATAGATCGGTAATAACGCCACTACCGTACCACTCCGTATCACCCGAGTTGGTGGATGTCAGGAGGAAGTAAACGGTACCGTTGGCAGCCTCGTACGCATCGGACAGTTTCGTGTATCCTGCATCCTCGGTGTGATCGAAGATACCTGACATCGAAACCGTCTGGTTGCGGCGACCTGCGATGAAGGAGGAATCATCCCCGTCATCCTTCGTTGATACGTCGATTGCGCCACGTGATCTGGACAGGGAATGCTCCGTTGCCAGACCTACGAGCGAGTAGTTGGCATCATTGGCTTCGTCAGCGGCTGTTGGGGCGCTGGTGCCAACGTAAAGCCAATAATCCCGAGCGGATTTGTTCTTTGCCATTAGTCTATCTGTTTGAGTTTATCCCGTAGGTCGGGAAACGTGTGGTCAAATGAAGCCGCGCTCACAGAGTGAACACGACCCGTCTTTGCTGCGATTTGAACGACCTGCCATATATTCTGACTGGTCTTGATGTCCACCATGTCGGCAGACTTGTCGCGGCAATTCTCAATGTACTTGAACCTACAAGGGTACGCTTTTGTTTGCAGACGGTTGGTAAACGATCTGTCGAGGTATCTGTTCAGCCCCGACTCCCACGGCTGCCAGCCCACTCGGTCCAAAGCGTCAGCCGTTACCATCATGCCTGCTCCCGGCATATGACGGACACCGTAGTAGGCATCTCCCGTTCGCGTGTCGTAGTAGTGCAGGTCTTTCAGCCCGACCGCCTCAGAGCCGCTACGTACCTGCTCCAGTACCACCTCGATGGCGCGGCTCGTCATGATGTCATCAGAACCCACTATCAGGACGGCATCGACGCGACCCCGCAGCGTGGCAATCCCTGCGTTCCACTTGTCAGACAGCGGGTCGTTGGGATGCTCAATGTACTCCCAGCCAGATTCCTCGGCGAGGCTCCTGCTGACATCGCCCTCGCTACCTACCGCCAAGAGGACAAAGCGGACACCCGGCAGGTCCAAGTGGGCATAATGCTCCAGTACAATACGTGCGAGTGCGTGTCGTTTCCATAGCGTTGTAAGTATACCTATCGTCATATCTGCGTGATGATGAAGCGGACCCGGTACGGCACGCCCCAATACGTCTCGTTAGGTCGCTGGTCATCCTTGATCATGGGACCGCCGAAGTCAGGGTATACGTCCGACACCTCGTACCCCGTCACGGAATAGGCAACGTCACGGTCCGTCAGCGCCGCCAGTCCCGTCGAGGCGTTTGCCTGCGCCGTGTCGGGGTTCGTAGCCCACGAGACGCAGGTGTGCGTCACCTCGGCTCCCTCCGTGGACTTGGTGGTCAGCGGACCGGGTATGAATGTGGCATCGCCGAACACCGTGTACGGCAGGCTGTCCGAATCGTCAGGGTCTACAAGCGCCGTTATACCAGCCGCATTTAGCAGGCGGTACACCTCATCCTGTACGGCATTGCGTGGGTCTTTCATCGGTTCTCTAACGCCTCCTTCATGCGTTTGGCGTGGTCACGCCTGTTGGCTTCCGCTGCGGGAAACATGAACGGCTGCGGACGCTGCGGTCTACCGATGCGAAACTCCCCGCTCAGTTCGTCAAAATATACCCAGCGCTTCTTGGTCGTGTGACCGCCTGCCGGGTTCTGTCCGTGGTATCCTGTGCCGTACTCGACGAACATGGAATACTTGGCGCGACTGACCACGGCTGTTTCGTAGTTCTTTACCGGCTCGGTAACGATGAAACGACGCAACTGCCCCTGATCGACAGGAGCGAAGCGGATGGCATCGTTACGCACCTTATTCTTCGTTGTGTTCAACTCTTGTATAACACGCTCCTGCACTTCCTTCGAATACCTGTCGATGTCCGAGAGCGCCTTTTTCATGCCCTTAACTTCTACCTTTATCATATCCGCACCTCCGTCGTTACGTCATACCACATATTTCGAAAGTCGCGGTTTAGCACCTGCCGGACCTCGTGCGTAATGTTGTCAATGATTAGCCTATGCTCTGGCAGCAGTTCGGTGTTTTCCTCACCAAGATTGCTGCGGTATCGCATCGTCACCTTGTGGGTAGCCAGCAGACCGTTTTGCTCGGCGATGCGTCGCTCGTAGCCCGTCATCGGCTCCACAGATCCGTATACCGTTTCCAGCCGGGTCCAGCCATTGTCCACCTTGACACCATCGACGCGGGTGATGTCGCGCTTCTCGATGTGTATCCTTCTGTCCATCTTGCCGATCATGTCACCACCTCCTCTACACGCATGACCGTAAACTCGTCGTGCGGATACAACTGCTGCACATCGCGGATGTCAAAGTAGCGGGTGCCGAAGCGGACGCGAAACTTGCCGGGTGGTCCCTCCTTACGAGCCAGCAGGTTGAACGAGTATCCGTCGAGGAAGTCGACCTCGGTGCCGTCGAGGTACTGGAGCGCATCCAAACCGTACCCGAGGAATACGAACGGCTCACCTGATAGGTCATCGAACGTGTCGCCATCGAGGAATTGGAACAGGTCGGTAAGGACCGGTCTGTAACGCATTGTCACACGGTGCAGGTTCAGCGCCTCGCGCTGCTCTGCCGATGTAACCTCACTTCCACGCAACGGCTCTACACGTGCATAGACGGTAGCAATGTCAGACCATACATCCGTCTTAACACCTTGTGAGCGCGTCGGGAAGTTCTGTTGTAGCGTTACCCTATGACGCAGAGAACCAATCATTAGTACCCGATGGTTCTGTGGTGTCCAATCTCTTTTAGGATGTTGAACTCGCGTTCAGTCACGAAGTCTCTGTTTTCGTCGCCACGGCGCTCGTACCAAAGCGCGAGCAGACGGAAGATCACCATCAGGATGTCAGCAGGAATATCGGTAGATGCGTCGCCATATCCGGCAACGTATACCAACGTGCCAGCGCGGTCCATGCGGTTAACTTCCCAGCCATCGTTGCGGTGTTTCAGGTATGATGCTTCGACGAGTTGCCAGTTCTCGGCGGCTTCGGTGTAGGATGTCTCAACGCCTGCGCTGTCCTCCTCGTAGATCGTCAGCGACGTAACGGACTGCACCGGCGGTCGCGGTATCTCAATCCTGTCCCTCATATCGTCGCCGTTCATCTCCCACGAATAGGTGCGAGTGATGAGCGAGCGCCGCAGGTATTCCTCGACGCGAGTACGTGCCGCCTTAATCAGTATCGCCAAGATAGCGTTCTGACTGTCATCGGATGAATCGATGCGTAGATACTCTTTTGCCTCTGCTGTCGTGACTGGCTCAACGGCAGGCGCGGACGTAGTTGTCAGGGACATAACTGCTCTGTTTAAAATGTTGGGACCGGGGCGGGAATCGAACCCGCTCTACCCCAGAGAGAAAAGGTGTGCGCCTTTACACTACCCGGTCCTCCACCTATTAGGTGTTCGATACGCGACCGTAAACGATAGCCTCGCTCTGGAGGATCTCGTAGTCGACGCGGTACGAGTAGAACAGGTTAACCTGTCCAGAGGCAGCGTCTCCGTAAGGATCGCGCAGCACCTTCATGCTGTTTGCCATGTAGTAGCCCATCTGCGACCAGTCGCCGAAGAAGATCGGCTTGTTGTCGCCCGTTCCGTCAGCGTCAACCTTCGCCGAGAACATGACCGGGTATCCCAGCAGGCTCGGACGGTTAGCGTACTGACCGAACGTGGAGCGGATGCCCTGCTCGGCGTAGAGGCGGTCGGTACCCGTCAGGGCAGCGATGTCACCATACGTGGAAGCGCGGGTCAGCCATGCAACGTTGGGGCTGTCGAGGTAGAACTGGACCGTATCGTTGAAAGCGATCTGCTCGGGTTCGCCAGCGGCAATACCGGCGGCGGTCGTAGCAAGTGCTTCGGTACCAGAGGCTGCTGCCTCGGCAACGATCAGGCTGTTGTTCGTTTTCGCCATGCCGCGACCGACGAAGTTCTCGATGAAAGCGAGCAGGTTGCTCGTCTCATCTTCCAGCAGTTCTTCGCTCAACTGTACTTTCTTCGTGTACTTTACGAGCGTGAACGCCTGCTGACCGATTGCCGGAGCATCGCGGTCGTAGGAGCCTGCCTCGTTGGTGCTGATGAACTCGCCGTCGGATTCGTTGTCGAACGGCACGTTGACCGTTGTTCCAACACCGGGGATGCGGGTCAGACCCAGCAGGTCCGTGAGGTCGGCTTCGGACTTCTTGGCGAAGATGCCTTCGAAGTGTCCCGTCGGGACGAGGTTGCCACCATCGGCAGCCGTTCCAACGTTCATGTCCGTGTCGTTGGATGCTTTGATCTCAACTTCACGACCGTCTACCTCGTAGCCTTTAGCGCCGCGCAGACCGCCAGCATCGCCTTCACGTACCCAAGCGGCATACGCTTTGGCTTCGCTGTCACCTGTGCTTTTGATGATGGCAGGAGCGGACTTGGCTTCTTCTGGTACCTCGACGATGGCGGGAGCGGCTTTGGCTTCCTCCATCGCGTTGAGGCGTTCGTTCTGGGCAGCGATCATTGCTTCGATGCTTTTCAGAACGTCGTTGTTCTGTTCAGACATTGTAGTGTCCTCATGTTCTGTGAGTGGAGTTTCGCCCAATACGGGCGGTTCGTCTATTGCTTCCGATTTGGCTTCTGCCGCAGTTGGCGCAGGGTGATCATGCCCCGCCTCTGCCGTATCTGCCTCTGGCTCCACTACATCAGATGCAATCTCTTTTGTCGGGGCAATCGCCTCAACATATTCTTTAATGGACATGACATGGTTACGCGGCTCGGCTGGATTGAGAACCAGCGACGCCTCGCCGAGGTGCCATGCCGTAATCTCCTGCGCCCCGTTTTCTGCCGCCTTGCGGCTCACGAGGTGTCCAACGGCACCCGACGAGTAGCCGAGTTTACCCATCTCGACCAGTTCCATGACCATACGCTCGTACTCGTCGCGCTTCTCCAGTTGCGCCTCGAACCATAGACCGGCTTCGTCGCTCCTGATCTCGCCCACGCCGATCTGCCTGTTCTTCAGGGTGTCATCGTAGCCATGCTGATAGAAAACGGGAAGCGTTGACTGGATGCCGTAGTCGGTGGACTTCGTGAAGAAGTCGCCGTACAAGTCGGGGTCAGTCGGTCCGCTAAACCTCACCAAGTAGCCGCCGATTCGACCGTCACCCAAAGCCTTAACTTCGCCCCCGTATGCGACGAGCAGTTCGTTGTCATTCATTGTGTCTGCTGATTTGTTTAATGGCTTGCGCGGATCATGCGCCCAGTTCTTTAGGCTGATGTCGCGCTTGCTGGGACAGCCCTCTCGTGCGGGTTCGCCCTGCTCGCCGTTTCTCATACGTTCGATGAAGGAGATGGCTCGGTTGGCATTGTCGATGTGCTTCTGTGTCCAATCGCCTTTCTTGGTCTCCAAGAGGTCAAGGTTGCGAGCGATGACCGCCGCCGGGTCCACCGACGCGAGGCGGCTGCACTCGGTCTCGGACCATGCACGAAGGTCTGACGCGCTCATATTGGCGAGCCTGTTCCACTTGCTATATACCTCGTCGAGTTCTTCCATGCCCGTTATACAACCACTTTAAAGGTCAGTTCGCTATTACCGCAAGGAGGGCGAACACAACGCAGGCGAACGTTGCCACCGTTAGGTCTCGCTCGTTCATCTCTTGTCTACCCAGCCGCCGCCCTTGAACACCGTTCCGCTGCCGCCCGTGATGACGATGTAACACTTTTGTCCCGTCGTTGGACACTTGGTAAGCGGTGCGCTCTTGATGGATGCGAAATGCTCAAACCGAGTGCCGTCCTCGCGTTGATAGGTGTAGGTCATAGGTTGTCAAAGATTATCTCTTGCAGGACTGCCGCGATAGTGGTTGCATCTTCGGATGGCACGCCGAGGCGTATCAACTCCTGATAATATGCCGCAATGACTAAGGCAAGATATTCGACCGTCCGTATGCCTTCATCCGCTGTGTTCATTGCAGGCAGTCTTGGTAGTACAGTTGTTTGGCTTCTGCGAGTTGCAGGCAGGTGATGAGTTGCAACTCTTTCTTGATGTCAGCCTGTGTGCGCTCGACGGCATCAATCCGATCATCAAGCGTATTTATGTTTGTCATGATGCTGCCCTGCGCCATCTCTACTTGATCCATGCGATCTGGTAGTTGACCGAACCCTGCGGTGCCAACGCCAATGAGCAGCGAAGCAAATATAACGCCTGCGAGCAGTTTGCCCACCTCAATAAGTTTGCCTGTTTCTTCTATTTGCTTCATTTATTTAAGGCAGGAAGCCCATTTGACAGCGGCAGTTGATAACCTGACCGGGGCTACCGTTCGGGTCGGATGGTCTATCCATTAAACTGCCGCCAACGTTGAATAGTTCGTCGATACCGATTGGCTCGGCTCCGTTAAGTGCGATGTGTTCTGGTCGCACCCGTGCGTCCGTTGCGCTGATCCAGAACTTGCGTGTCATGCCTGCTTCTGTCGCTCCTGCCTTTGCGCCCCAGTTCGCCGCTGCGTTGACCTCTGTTTGGGCAATACGTAATGCCCTCGTCTCGGAGATCTCGCCCCAGCGTGTCGCTACGCGGTCCCTGATGAGCGCCGCCGTCTCGCGTGTACCCAGCCCCTGCTCGGCTGCCTCCTGCGCTACCTTCGTAACAACCCCACGTACCCAGCGCTTCGTGTAGTCATCAATGATCTTGATTTTGGCACCTCCGACCTCGGCAAGGTAGGTGTTGACCGATGCCTCCCAAGACAAGAACTGCTCCTCCGTGAAGTCCTTCTGGTCGCGGACAATGGCGTTGTATACGGCTCCTGCTGCTCGTAATGCCGCCGCCTTGTAGAACTCGTCGTATGCCTCGCGGAAGGAGTTGGCATCTATGGCGCTTTCCTCATCGTTCGTGCCGAGCGCATCAATCGCCGCCTCGATCTGCTTGGTGATGGCTCGCTCGATAACGGGTGCCGCCTTGTCGATCTCCTCATCGATCATGCGGTTCATCGCGTCGGCGTGTTCGCGCCTACCCGCCAGCGTCCGCGCTGTGGGATTGAGTGCCTTTATGCCTTCCGGTTCGGCTTGCTTCCGGTCGGCTTCTAAAAATCCGTGAACGGCGCTTTGAACACCTCGTCCAGATCGAATCCAGAGGCGAGGCGTTCTCGGATGACATCTGCCTCGAAGTCGCTCAGGTGATCGGGTGAGAACTTAGCGTCTCGTCCCTTGCGGCTGATCTTGGTACGCCAGCGCTGGATGTCCAGCATCTTGGTGTCGGCGACCTCCTGTACCTGCGTCTCGCCCATCGGCTCATACCCGAGCAGTTCACGCCCCTCGTCAACAGAGAGGACGGGACCGCCTACAACAAGGGCTATTGCCTGCGCCTTCTCCAGTTCGCTCTGCTGCATGACCTCCGTCTTGTGCGGCTCGAATTGCAGGTGGTAGCCGAGCGGCATCAGCAGTTGGTGGTTGATAGCATGAGCGAGTAGTCGCGCCTGTGGTACGACCGTGTTCGCCATGAACGCCAACTGGTCGCTCTTGGCTGTGGCGTAGTTGGCGGCGTTCGACATGACGAGCGAGTGCGGCACGCCCAGCGATGAGGCGATGGCTTCACGTGCGTCGCGGGTGATAACGTCGCTGTGCAGGTCGGACAGGTCTGAGCCTACTTCCTGTGCGGACAGACCCTGCATGACCATAGGGTCATCAGGTGTAGGCTTGGTGCCGAGTATGTTACGGCGCACCCAGCGCTGCCAGCGCTTGACCGTCAACTCGTCGGGCTGCCTTGCGTCCTTGTCCGCTACCCATACGGTTTTCTTCACCAGCCCTGATCGCAACTGACCGCTCGTGTACTCGGCGAGGTCGTGCAGGATCTGGCTGTGCATCTGCGTAGCCTTTGCATCGGACGCACCCGGTCCCTGCTCCGTGAAGGGCGAAGGCTGGAAGGTGGACAGGACGCGAGACCTCGGGATCTGAAACTTGCGCTTGTTGATCTTGCGCTCGTAATACCGAAACTTGCCGCGCTCGTCGGGACCGTATGCTCCGTCCTTGTAGTTGGGCTGTATCGTCAGGGGATTGATCCAAGTCAGCCCGTCTGCTTTTGTGACGATGCCGTCAGCGTTGAACGTGCCTTCCTTCATGGCGTAGGATGCCCCCATCAAGGCAAGGCTCGCTTCGGCTCGGTACAGGTAGTCGAGTAGGTTGAGCCACGCCAGTTCTTGTGGAGCCTCCATTCCTGACTGCCACACTACGTTGTCCATGTCGCCTTTGTGAACGACGAAGGGGAGCGACGAGATGGCTTTGGCTCGCACATCGACGCACCGCCTCGTCCATCCCTCGTCAGTCCATGCCACGTGTGGCGACATCTTGGCTACGTGTTCGTGACCATGCAGGTTGAAGATGTTCAGCCATTCGGGATCGTTCAGGCTCACGCCCTTCGTTGACGATCCCAGTACGTAAAAATCGGGCTTCGGCATTACCAGACTCCCCAAGTGTTAGTTGCGCCTTTCATGTGCGTATAGATGGCATACCTCATGGCATCAACGGCGTGGTCATTTCTTTTTAGCGGAACGTCCTTGAGCGAGCCATCCTTTCGGTCCTCGTCCCAACGGTATTCCCGCATCTCATTTTGTAGGTTTTGCGACCCTGCGTGGACGTTGATGTTGTAACGTTTAACAAAGTCGATTCCATCCTTTACGCTTTTGTCGGCTTTATACGCTTGCAATCCTTCTCGGATCAATTCCTCGATCCTGTCGGGTTCGGCTGCGTCGCAGTATATAGGCAGGTTTCTGTTGCCGATCGTTTTCTTCAACTCCGCAATGAGGTCAGAGTTTGTTAGACCGCTCTGATAAATTACTTCCTTGACGTATACCTCGGGGTCGGTCACGGTCACGGCTACCACGGCAGAGGGGCTATTGTATCCGAAGTCGATGCCGTAGAAGTCCGGCTCGCGCTCCTCCCTGTATGTTTTCCAGTCGGTGTAGATGACACCCTTCAGCGCCTCGCCCCACTCGCCGCGCTCGTATATTGCCCTCAAATCGTCCGGCAATGATTTCAGTACGTCGATATACTGCTGGTCAAGGAAGGCGTTGTCGCGCCACGTGGTGCGCAGCACGAACAGGTCTGGGTTCTCATCGAGCCAGCGCCTGATCCAGAGGCGTGAATCCGTCGGGTTGAGTGTTAGCGTCAACTGCTTGTACGTCGGGACATCGCCACGCAGTCGCAGGTCCACTTGCCTGAAGGCTTCCTCTTTGACCTCGCTTGCTTCCTCGATCCAGACGGAGGTGATCCCTGCTATCGACTTCAGTTTCTCGGGGTCATCCAGTCCGGCGTGTATGATCTGCGCTCCATTGGGAAACGTGATGGACAGGTCGGAGCGGTTGGCTGTCACCTCTACGCCGAAGGTCGAAGCCACCTCGATGAGCAGACGGAAGGTGGACTCGCGGCAGGTGCGGTAGACGTTACGGATGACGAGGATGCGCTCTCGCTTGTGCGAGATGCAGCGGTATACCAGTTTTTGCGCTACCGTGTAGGACTTACCAGATCCTGCTCCACCAAACAGGACGGCATACCTGTCCCTGCTTGTGATGTAGCCGGAGTATCGGCTGTTGTACTGAACAGCGCTGGCTGGCATCAGTCATCGTGGTCCGAATCGACCGGGACGAAGTTGATCTGCAATGGCTGACCGCCAGATGTGATGTCAAGGCTGTTGTTCTCGCTCCATCCCATCTTGACGCGGCTGTAATATCTCGCCGTCTGAAACCACGATGGATGCGTTGGGTCCATTGCTACGGTGGCAATGCAGTCCTGCACCTCGTCGGCTATCTGGTCTTTCAGGGCATTATAGACCGTCTTTACCGTCTCGCTCTCTTCCATGCGGCGGTATATGCTACTGCGATGGTATCCCAGATCCTCAGCCACACGGGTGATGATACCCTTATGCTTTACAAGGGCTGCGATAATCTCTTCGTCGGTATGTCTGTTCTTGTTCACGCGCGTGAGCGTCTCGTATTAGTCCTCTGGTATGCAATGAAAGAACAGGGCGCGGAAAGCGTCCATGTCTATCTTGGTGCCGGGACAGGTTTTCTTGGCTCCCGTCTCGCGGTGTCCGAGTATGTTGTGTGGCGGTATGCCGTACAAGTCCGACAGCCTGTCGCACAGTTTGACACCCTGCAAGACCTGCGGCAGGGTCCACATCTCGTGGTCGCCATGACCCTCGAAGGCGATGCCGATGCTGCGGCTGTTGTAGCCCATCGCATGAGCGCCCTCCTCGGACTCCTTTCTGCCTGTCTCCAGCGCACCGCTGCGGCGTATCAGGTAGTGGTATCCGACATCGTTCCAGCCACGGTCGAGGTGCCAGCGGCGCACCCTCTCGATGTCCGCTTCACCATCGAAGGCAAGCGTGTGGAGGATGATGTAGTCCGGGACGTTCATCCTTCGGATTCTTTCTCGGCTGGCTTTCCCTCGGGGATCAGCATGGCAGCCACGGCTGCGAGGGCTGTCACGGCTTCCCAGATGACCTGCAACTCTCCTACTTCGAGCGGCAGGAACTGGGCGATGATGGCAAGACCTGCCCACGTTGAGGCTTCTTTCAGGCGGTCGAGTAGTTTCTTAATCATCGTAGGTAATACGGTTGGTGGTAGTAGTGCCGGGACGGGTATCTGCTCCGGCGGGTGTGGTTTGATCTTGTCCATGCAAGTATAACGCTCCGGCGGTTTACGTGTTCGGGTTGGTAAGACCACGGAAACGGTAGCCCAATATACTGGTGCAGCGTGGTGTCTGCGACTTCTGGTTGCGGTCGTAGTGCGCCCACCAATGGTCTGATACATCCTCGACGTTGGGTACGGGCAGCGCCTCACCCGGTCTGGCTGTGTCTCCTAACGATTGCCTTGCCCTATTCTCGGCTTTGACGAAGGTGTTTGTGTCGTATCCACCATCGCGGTTGATACAGACCAGTTCGAAGTGTTCAGGCAATAGGTCGTACAGGTCGATCCACTCGTTGCGCTGATATGCTGATATGGGAAGCCCATGCAGTTTCCCAGAGCGCAGCGCCCTTTCCCTGCGTGTCCTTATATGCTTCTCCCATTGAGCGATGGACATCCCGGTTATCTTGTGGCATAGCATCTCTGCTTCATGCGCCAGCGTTGAAAAGGTCAATGATCTTGGTGTTGTGTAGTTGTGCTTTCTCCTTTGCCCACTCGCGCTCCCTGCGGTCAGCGCACCGCGTCAGGTAGTTGGTGCGGAAGTCCTCCATGTTCTCCCTGCCCTCAAACGACAACCCATGCTCGAACCAAAAGTCCACGGTATCCTTAAACTCCTGCCCTGAACCCGGCTCGATGTTGCCGACCAGCGCCACCTTCTCGTTGTAGGTGAGCGTTCTCTTTAGCCTTCTCTGTATATAGCCAATCGCCTTTGCGTCGATCTGGCTTGGCTTGAGTGTTTCCATTTTCATTCTATGAATGTAGCCTCTCTTGGCAGTACCGTCAATCCTTCGCCATGTGCCGTGTATGGCTTCTTTTTGGATTTGTTTTGTTCTGTCTCTCAGGATACGGTGTGCCAACCCTAAATGTCAAAAGGGTACAACAGGGGTTATATATAGGACGAGAGAACGCTGCCCCTGTGTGCATATCGGGAATCGTTGCCTGCATCCCCAGCGTGTCTCGCTTGACCTCCTGCGCCTCGAACGGCTCCGCTTCCATCACCACGGACACCTATCGCATCAGCCGAATCAATACTAAACGCGAGAGCACGATTGGTTCAAGACAATCTGGGTGCATCTTATCCACCAAACCGCTCATTCCATGTTAGGTGATCTATTTGTGTGAAGTGTTAGTGAACGATGGTGTATATGTCAAAAAAAAATCCGAGATTGGTCACAAGTCAAACGGGCAGCAGCCCACCACCAACCGAGAGAGACAATGACCATCCTGACCAAAGATTTCGCCAAAGAACTGATCCGTGTATCCAACCTTGCTGTTGAAAATGGGGAGATGACAGGTTGCAAGGCAGCAGACATCCTTGAAGCAAGTGCAGAACTCATTACCAATAGCGCATTTTACCGCGATATGGTCAAAGAACAGGCTTCATCGCTTCGCAAAACCGTTTAAAAATAATAACAACCCGCCGCCCCGTAAGGCGGCACAAACCGAGAAAGACCAATGACAAAGACACAACTACTTCGTAAGGTCGAGCGCCTATTTGACATCCCAGACAAGGTGTTCTACTGGGGCATCCTGCTCGGCGCTTCTTACTTTATCATCAGAACCATCGTCGGATAATGGCACTCAAGATAGACAACGACCTGCTCGACATTTGCCACTACGTCAGCGAGAAAGACAACGACCTTGCGTGGTGGTTCGACTGGGTAAAAGACCCAGATCCGCTGACGTTCTGGGATCGGCGATACGAGAAGCGGCGATCAGTACATCGGCGCTCCGATTCCAAGCAGAAGAAAGAAAGCAATTTTCTTGACCAGTAAAACGAGCAAAACAAGAAAGCCATGCCAGATATATCCATGTGCCTCAATCACGAGTGCCACTTGGCAAAGGAGTGCTATCGCCATGAGGCAAAGCCAAGTGAGTGGCAATCGTACTCACACTTCCATCCTGATGAATCAGGCGAGTGCAACAACTTTTTGCCTATCTGGAAAACACCAAAAACTGTCGCGAAGCCGTCAAAAGTGAGGAGAAAGCACACTAAATGACACGTAAATAGTCAAATATGAATCCTTAAGTCTCTTTAGGATCCATTTACAGCACTACACAAAAGCAGACACCTACACTACAAACACGATTGTATACAAACACGATTGTATACCACATTCCGGAATAGAAAATGGACTATGACGAACTAACCATATTCGTATCGGGCTTCCTGACCGCCTCAGTCTTTACATGGATCATGGCGCTCCTGATGCCGAAACGAGAAAAGCCACCATGCAGCACAAGGTTCACAGGCGATGACATCGCCATGCTGAACAGGCTGCTGGACGAGAACAACGTACAACTAACCAAGAAGGACTGATGTATTACAACACCACCAGAGAGACGGGCGAGGAACTAGCAGAGGCAACCGAAAAAGCCGCCTCGCAGAATGATCGGATCCTCGACCTGTACCGGTCGCTACCCAACACCTGCCTCCACGCGTGGACGATCCTGAACTTCCTGCCCAAAGGCGTACCCATCACCAGCGTACGCCGAGCCATCACGGAACTGCACAAGGCAGGCAACATCGAGCGAGACGTTGCGATCAAGGCTGGACCATACCAGCGGCGCACCTACACGTACAGGTACGTCCGTGGTTGATTGTGAAATGATTGTTAAGGCAGCGCATTTGTCAAAATAAAGTGCGACCTTTCAATCGACACAACGGCGCAAGCCACCACCAACCGAGAAAAACAATGACACAGAGAGAAACAGATAACTTCGACACCTACTACGACGAGATTGCCGACGAGCAGTACGAGATGTGGAAGGAGCAGAAGGAGATACCGCAACTGCGGACGATAGATACCACATCCCTCCAGCGCAGCCTCGACCGCATGGCTGCTATCATCAGAGAGTTTGACGAGGTGACACGATGAGCATGACCAAAGAAACCGCCATCAACAAGGCGATGCAGAGCGTCCGGCAGGCAATCGCCTTTGACCAGTACAGTCCACAACAGACGGACCTGAACGTCCGTACCGCCCTGCGGATGGTGTACGAGGCAGGACGAGCACAAGGCATCAGAGACTCGATCGACATCATCGAGCGTAATCACACCAGCACTCAAGAGGTGGCGTAATGGCGAAGGACACAGGCATCGTCAGCATCCACGGCAAGCAATACAAGACCGTGGCGCTCCGTGTGAGCGAGTTTCGTGAGAAGTACCCCATCGATGACGGATGGGGTATCGAGACCCAATGCTACGCCGTTGACGCACAGACGGTTATCATGCGAGCCGTCATCACAGACCCGCAGGGTCGCGTGGTGGCTACTGGCTACGCCGAGGAGGAACGATCTCAGCGCGGCATCAATAGCACATCAGCCCTTGAAAACTCGGAGACCTCGGCGATCGGACGAGCGTTGAGTGCAGCAGGGCTTTCGGGAGACGGGACATACGCTTCTGCCGATGAGATAGCACAGGCAATCAGCAAGCAGGGAAGCAGCCCGTCAGCCGCACCCGGTCAGCCATCGCAGAAGCAGAAGAACTTTGCGTGGTCGCTCATCAAGAAGCAGCCCGAGGACAAGCAGGAAGCATACATCAAACGAGCAAAGACGGCAGACGCT
>Ga0208542_1000630_pt1 | contig 15828 bp, 22 predicted proteins | sample DEB08_DNA_3_FD_185495 | JGI IMG/M metagenome (GOLD analysis project Ga0208542, IMG submission 185495) | Aqueous microbial communities from the Delaware River and Bay under freshwater to marine salinity gradient to study organic matter... | ecosystem: Environmental > Aquatic > Marine > Coastal ... | reverse complement strand
CAAACACAAAACAAGTTAAAGCAGTAGCTCCATTAATAAATGGTCTACCTTCTAACGATGCTTTCGATTCAGGAGACGGTGTTTCTTTATTTAACACTGCTCACCCAACAATCGCAGGTACTGTTAAAAATACTTTAACAACTCAAGCAGACTTAAATGAAACTTCGCTTGAACAATGTTTAATCGACATTGCTGCAATGACAGACGAAAGAGGTCTGAAAATTGCTGCAAGAGGCGTTAAAATGATTGTTCCTTCTGAACTTCAATTTACTGCAGAGAGATTGATGAAGTCTCAAGGTAGAGTTGGTACTGCTGACAATGATATAAACGCAATCGTTTCTATGGGAATGGTTCCTCAAGGTTACAGAGTGAACAATTTCTTAACAGATACTGATGCGTATTACATCATTACTGACGTACCTAATGGTATGAAATACTTCAACAGATCGCCAATTAAAACAGCGATGGAAGGAGATTTCGATACTGGTAACGTTAGATACAAAGCTAGAGAAAGATACTCATTTGGAGTTTCTGACTTTAGAGGTATCTTCGGCGTTGAAGGTGCGTAATACCTAAAATATTTTGGGGCAGAACACAATTCTGCCCCAATTTAAATATATAATGAAAGATACTCATGAAAACTTTTCGTATTAAAATCAAATCTAGAGGATACTTCTGCGACTTTACAATTGAATGTGAAGACAGCAGTGAAGCATTAGAAAATGCAATAGTTGACAAACTAGGAAAAAATGATATAGTATGGGAAGATTCGAAGTTTTACAGTTTAAGTAAAACTTGGTTGACTTATGAGGAGGTCAATGATGCAAACACACGTTCAATCCCTTTACAAACAGAAGAGGGGCTTAGAACTAGCGTGGGAGCAGCACTATAACGAAGAGGGTAGATACACTCTCGATATGGTAAGGATTGATAACAAAATAAGAGAAGTTATTAATCACATTAAAATGGCTGAAGCGAAACAAGCTAATTTAATGAATAAAATAGAAGATGCTGCACCAGAAGTTTCAGTAGCTACTTAATAAAAACGCTACTACATTGTTAGAAATCGCACTTCTACTATAAGATCCCTTGCACTTTTCACAAATATAAAGTATAAAATACTTACTATACATTAATTTTTAACGTAGACGAGTATAGTCGACGGCCAAGAGACTATGTTAAAATAACTTGGAGGATATAAAAATGGCACAAACTACATTCACAGGTCCAGTGGTATCTCTTAACGGATTTATCGGTGGAGCTAATGAAAATGGCAATGATACAGCACAAGGCGGAAAAGTTTCTTGGACTGTGTTAAATGCTTCAACAGTACAAATCGCATCAGGAACAAGATCAGGTGAGCAATTATCTGCTGTTGGTAATGATGGTTGTTTAATCTATGTTTCAAATGGTAACGCTGGCGTTGATTGCTATGCAATGTCAAATGGAACTCAGTGGATTAAATTAAATGTTACTAACGTAGCTATTTCAGCTAGTTAATAAAATTAAAAGAGCTCCTTCGGGAGCTCTTAAAATATAACGGAGAAAAATTATGGCAGCTAAAGGCGATGTAAAAGCAGTTCAAATTACAGGAGCAGCTCAAGTATTTGCAGGTAGAACAAGATTAAGAGGAATTATTTTATCAGCAAATTCTACAACAGCAGTTGGATCTGTAACTTTACAAGATGAATCTGGAACTCAATTCGTAGCAGACGTTCCTCCAGGAGATGTATTTTCATTTAATCTTCCTGAAGATGGAATTTTGTTTAAAGGCGGAATGACTTGCAGTGCAATCACAAGTGCAAAAGCAACTGTATTGATAGATAAATAAGAGGTTAAAAAATGGCTACCTCTGGAACAGCAACCTTTGAATCAGGTTTTTATATTGATGATATAATTACTGAAGCCTATGAAAGATTAGGCCGATTTGATTATTCTGGTAATGATATAAAAACAGCAAGACGTTCTTTAAACATAATGTTTCAAGAATGGGGTAATAGAGGTCTTCATTTTTGGGAAGTAAAGAATAATTCCATTACATTAGTTTCAGGTCAATCTGCTTATACAATGTATCGTTCAACAGCAGATGGTACTTCAGATGCAACAGCAGTTTATGGTGTTGATGATGTATTAGAAGCTGTATACAGAAATTCATCTGGTGTTGATTTTCCATTAACAAAAATAAATAGATCAGCTTATCAAGGTCTATCTAATAAAACTCAATCAGGTGTACCTACACAATATTTCGTACAAAGATTTATAGATAGAATTACAATTACTTTATATTTAACTCCCGGAAGCACTGAAGCCGGAAACTTGCTTAACTATTATTATGTCAGCAGGATTCAGGATGCAGGAGCCTATGGTAATAACGCAGATGTTCCATATAGATTTGTACCTTGTATGGTATCTGGACTTGCATATTATTTATCACAAAAATTTAAACCAGAATTAACTCAACAAATGAAATTATTTTATGAAGATGAATTACAAAGAGCATTAGAAGAAGATGGTTCTTCATCAAGTTCTTTCATAACACCAAAAAATTATTATCCAAATGTCTAATTTATCAAAAGGAAAATACGCACAATTTATTTCTGATAGATCAGGTCAAGCATTTCCATATACTGAAATGGTAATTGAATGGAATGGTTCTAGAGTTCATGTTTCAGAATTTGAACCTAAACATCCACAATTAGAACCAAAACCAACTACAGCAGATGGACAAGGTTTAAGAAATGCTCGTCCACAAATTTTTACTGTAGCATCAGGTGATGGTGGATTTATGACAGTAGATTTAACTTTACCAGGAGCATTTGCTTTTGAATCAAACAATGGTATGATTCCTGATAATGGTTCTTCTATTAACACAAAAAGAGAAGCACAAGCAAATTTAGGAGAGGTAACAATTAGTATAACATAATGACTTACGCAGAATTAGTACAACAGATTAGAGATTACACAGAAGTTGATTCAAATGTATTAACAGATACAATCGTTAATGGATTTATTAATAATGCAGAATTTAGAATTTTAAGAGATGTTGATTCAGATAATAATAGAAGATATGCAACAGCCTCATTAGTTGCTAGTCAAAGATTCATTGATACTCCTGATAACCTATTAGTTATTAGATCAGCTCAGATTGTTGACGGTGGTTCAGGTTCAACTAGAAACTTCCTAGAATATAGAGATACTAGCTTTATGTCAGAATATAACTCAACAGGAGCTACGGGAGAACCCAAATACTACGGATTCTGGGACCAGGATACTATCGTTTTAGCGCCTACTCCAGATTCAGCATATACTATTCAATTAAATTATATCTTGAAAGACCCAGGTTTATCGAGTACAAATACAGAAACATATTTAAGTAAGTATTTTCCCAACGGACTTTTATATGCATGCTTAGTTGAAGCATTTAGTTTTCTAAAAGGGCCAAATGATCTCTTGCAATTATACGAAGGAAAGTATAAACAAGTAGTTGAAGGCTTCTCGATAGAACAAATGGGAAGACGAAGACGAGATGAATATCAAAGTGGTGTTCCTCGAGTCGGAGGAAAATAATAATAAGGAGATAAACTATGGCTATAACACAAGCAATCGCGAACAGCTTCAAAAAACAACTTTTAGAAGGTGATCACGATTTTAGACAATCTGGTGGCGATAAGTTTAAACTCTCTCTTTACACCGCAGGTGCAACTTTAACTTCTGCTACAACTTCATACACTACTTCAAATGAAGTATCTCCGTCTGGACAGTATTCAGCAGGTGGTGGAGCATTAGTTAATGCAGGAACATCTATTACTGCTGGTGTAGCAAGAGCTGATTTTGACAACTTATCTTTTACTGGTGTAACGTTAACTGCTAGAGGTGCATTAATTTATAATACATCTTTATCTAACGCAGCTGTTGCTGTATTAGATTTTGGTTCAGATAAAACTGCAACTTCTGGTACGTTTACAATTCAGTTCCCAGCACCAACATCAACTGCAGCGATTCTAAGGATCTCTGGTTAATTAGGAGGTAACCTCCTATGGCCGGATGGGGCGATAATACTTTTGGATACCTCAAGTGGGGTGAATTTGGTGATGCTTACGCTAATGTAACAAACCCAAATGATACTCAGTGGGGAAAAGATTCCTATGGAAATTTTCTTTGGGGCGGAGGTGGAAACCTTGACGCTTCTTTAGGAAGTGAAAGTGTAACTGCTGAAGTAAATGTCGGCTGGAGTGCAAAAACGTGGGGATATCCTGAAGGCGGAGGATGGGGAAATTTATTTGATGTAAATCAACCTTTAACCGGTTTTGGATTAACTGCTAATCAAGGTGATGAAACAATTAGCGCTGAAGTTAATGAAGGATGGTCAAGATTAACTTGGGGCGAAAATTCTTGGGGCATTGCAGGTCAAGCAATTGCAAATAATTTCTCTTTATCTGCAAATCTAGGTTCAGTTTCAATTGCAAATGAAATTAATACAGGTTGGGGCTCTGATACTTGGGGATATGAAACTTGGGGCACTTCAGGTTTAGTTGTAGATTTAACAGGTGTAGAAGCTTCATTTGATATTGGAACTTTAGGTGCTTCAGGAGATGGAGCAACAGGTGAATTAACAGGTCAAGAATTAACTACAACACAAAATGATGTAGAAGCTTACATAAACTTTGTAGCAGAAATTACAGGTTTCTCTCTTCCAATGACACTTCAATATCAAGAAGCTGTTGTTGATGTAACGGGAATAGAACTAACAGCAAATGATGGTACAGCTACATTAGATGCAAATACTATTGTAGAAGTTTCTGCAGATTCTGCAGTTACATGGGGTAATTCAGCTTGGGGTTATGGTGTATTTGGAAATCAACAAGTAACTACTTTAGCAATGGCAGCTAATGAAGGTGACGTAGATCCTGCACCAGATGCAAATATAACAGGTATTGCAATGGCTGGATTTATTGGCACATTAAGTTTATCTGGAGATGCAAATACAGGTGTTCTTACAAATATTAATTGGGGTGAACAAGCTTGGGGTGATTCTACTTGGGGTAATGGTACATATTTTGATGCTACAGGATATGCACAAGCAGCAACAATTAGTCTAGGAACAGCTGTTTTAGATGCAAATACAATAGCAGATGTTTCTGGTCAATTAATGTCTATGCAGGAAGGTGATGAAGGAACCACTGCAAATGCTAATGTTTTATTATCTGGAAATGCCTTGACAATGGCTTCAGGAACGCTTAGAACATTGATTTGGAACGAAGTAAATACTGGCACAGCACCAATTGTTCCACCAGGTTGGCAAGAAGTTGACACAGCTGCTTAAAAATAATATATTGACATAGGTCAATAAAATTTGTAAAAATAAAATTATTGGAGACAAAAAATTATGGCTAATTCAACATCTACAAATCTGAAATTAACAGTTCAGGCAACTGGTGAAAACTCAGGAACTTGGGGTCAGATTACAAATACAAACTTATTAATTTTAGAACAAGCAATCGGTGGTTATTCTTCTATCGCGGTTACTTCTGGTGCTACATTAACTTTTTCAAATGGTGCTTTATCAAATGGTAAAGACCAAGTTATTAAATTAACAGGAACAATTGCAGGTGCAATTAACGTAGTTGTTCCAGATGGAATTGAAAAAACTTATATCATTCAAAATGCAACATCAGGTGCTTATACAGTAACTGTTAAAACTTCATCAGGCTCAGGTGTTACTTGGGGTGCTACTGATAAAGGTATTAAAATGGTTTACTCTGATGGTACAGATGTTGTTGATACAGCTTTCACAAAAGTTTCATCTGATTATACTCCAACATTATCAGGTATCTTAGATACAAATGGTAATGATATTGTAGTAGACACAGGTGGAGCAATTGAAGATGATTCAAATAACGAATACATTAAATTTGTTAAAACAGCTTCAGCTGTAAACGAAATATCTATTACTAACCAAGCTACTGGTTCAGCACCAAGCATTGCAGCTACAGGTGATGATACTAATATTGATTTTAATTTAACTCCAAAAGGAATTGGAAGAGTTACATTAAATGGTAATGGTAAAATTCAAGGTTTAGCAGAAAAAGTAAATGTTAATGGAACATTCACATCAAACATTAACATCGATACAAATACTCAAGCTGTTCAATTAGATACAGCAGCTGCTTCTGCAAACTTTACTGTAAATTTAAGAGGTGATGGTTCAAACTCTTTAGATGCTTCTATGGATGTTGGTGAATCAATTACAGTAGCATACATTTCTAAGCAAAACGCAACAGCGTACTACAACACAACAGTTCAAGTAGATGGAACAGTAGTAACTCCAGTTTGGCAAGGTGGATCTGCACCTACAGCTGGTAACGTTACTTCAAATGATGTTTACACATACACTGCAATTAAAACTGCAGCTTCTACTTTCACAGTGTTAGCTGCGCAAACGCAATTTGCATAATAGGAGGATTATAGAAAGATGCCAATTATAGGTTCTATAGCAGCCGGATCAGCTGGAGGATTTGGTCAACGTAAAGGTGGAAAACCTATTAGAGCGTTTGACGTATTATTCGTAGCTGGAGGCGGAGCAGGATGTACTGCCTGTCATTCACCAGGCGGCGGTGGCGGCGGAGTTAGAACTTCTTTTCCAGGAGGAACTCAATTAGAAATTGAAGGTAAGACAACTTACACAGTAAGTATTGGTGCAGGAGCACCACCTAATCCAGCATCAGGCGGAGGACCCCCTATTCACGGAACACAAGTACCTGGAAATCCAGGAGGAAACAGTGAAATTTATTTAAGTGCACCTGATGTACTTTATTATTCATCAGGCGGCGGTGGCGGACCACCTCCAGGAGGAACTGGAAAACCAGGAGGAGCTGGATCAGGAACTTTTTATTCTGATAGTGTAGGACAAGGTAATGCTGGTGGATTTGATCCAACTACTAACGTAAATGGAGTAGAAGGATATCCAGGCAGAAGAGGACAACCTTTTTCACCAGGAAATGCTGGTGGAGGCGGTGGCGGAGCGGGAGCTCAAGCACCTTCTCAAAACGGTGGAGCTGGTATCGCAAATAATATAACAGGATCACCTACAACATACGGCGGCGGTGGAGCTGGTGGATATTATGCTGATGGAAGCGGATTTTCTGGAGGACCAGGAGGCGGCGGATCAAACGGAGGAATTTCTGGCGGACCTGGAACAAATGGACTAGGTGGCGGAGGGTCTGGAGGAGGACCTGGACCAAGTGCAAATAGCGGTGCTGGAGGTCACGGAAGAATTATATTTAGATATCCTTCTGAATTTTCTACAACTGTTGCACCAGGAACTAATACAATTACAGACCACCCTGGTGGAGATAAATTAGCAACATTTAACGTGTCAGGAACACTGGAGGTAGATTAATATGGCAACTTTTGCAAAAATAAATATTTTAAATGAAGTAGTTAATATTGTTAAAATAGGTAATGATGTTCCTACTGCTAATGGACCACTAGGTGAAAATGATATGCACGTAGATGGAGAAACATATTGTCAAAATCTATTTGGTGGACAAGGTTCTTTTATTTACAAACAATCTTCTTTTACAGGTTCCTTTAGAAACAAACCTGCTCAAATAGGTGGAACATACGATCCTGTTAAAGACATTTTTATTCCTGCAAAACCAGAAGCTGGAATGGTATTAAATGCTGATGGTACTAATTGGGAATATCCAATTCCTTTTCCATCAACACAAAATTGGATGGATGGAGAAGTTTCTAAACAATTACCTATCTCTTATGATGAATCAATTGGTACATTTAGAACTACATTAAGTGCTACAGGAACAGCACAAAATAGAATTTGGAATAAAGATACTTTAGTTTGGGAATAGTTGTTTAATTAAACTAACTAATATATAATAAGTAGAAAGAAATTAATATGGTACTTAAACATTACTTTTGGTATTTTAAAAATGCAATATCACCTAAAACTTGTGATGATATTGTTAATATTGGTCTATTAAGAAGAAAAAAACTTGCTACAGTTGGTGATTATAAAGAAAATCATAAGTATTCAATAAAAGAAAAAAAGAAATTATTACAGGTTAGAGATTCTAATATAGTTTGGTTATCTGAGCCTTGGATATATGGACATTTAAATTATTTTATACATACTGCAAATAAAAATGCAGGTTGGAATTTTGATTGGGACTGGAATGAATCTTCTCAATTTACAATTTATAAAAAAAACCAATTTTATAATTGGCATTGTGATTCTTCTGAAGAACCTTATCCACCACATTATAATAAAAATATAGCTGGAAAAATTAGAAAACTATCTTTAACTGTTCAACTTAGTGATCCAAAAGATTATAAAGGTGGAGAGTTTATGTTTGATTTTTGTAATTCAAAAGATAGAAAAGCAGAAATTTTTTATCCAAAAGATATTTTATCTAGAGGCACTGTTATTGTTTTTCCATCTTTTATTTGGCATAAAGTAGCACCTGTAACAAAAGGGACAAGATATTCTTTAGTTAATTGGAGTTTAGGTAAACCTTTCAAATAAATGTTAAACAATATTTTAATTGTTGGTGGTGGTTCAGCAGGTTGGATGACAGCTGCAACTTTAATTAAAGCATTTCCAAATAAAAACATTACATTAATAGAATCTCCAAATATTCCAACAGTTGGAGTTGGTGAAAGTACAATTGGAGGTATAAGAGATTGGGCAAATTTTTTAGAAATAGAAGACAAAGATTTTTTATCTAGTACGGATGGTAGTTATAAATTAGGAATTAGATTTACTGATTTTTATAAAAAAGGCGAACATTTCTTCTATCCTTTTGGAAATACAAATGTAGAAGGAAATATGTCAGAAAAGAATGACTGGTTTATTAAAAAAATATTAAAACCAGAAACACCTGTAACAGATTATGCTGATTGTATATTTCCAATTATGTCTTTAATCAATCAAAATAAAATATCTTATAATAAAAACAGAGCACTTCCTTCTTATGAATTTGATTTACATACTGCTTTTCATTTTGATGCTACTAAATTTGGAATTTGGTTAAGAGATAAATATTGTATACCAAGAGGTGTTAAACACATTAAAGAAGATGTTGTTTCTGTGGAAACAAATGAAGAAGGTGTGGCTTCTTTAAATAATAAATATAAAGCAGATTTATTTATTGATTGTACTGGATTTAAATCATTATTAATGGATAAAACTTTAAAAGAACCTTTTGAATCATATGAAGATATTCTTCCAAACAATTCAGCTTGGGCTACAAAAATTCCTTACGTAGATAAGGAAAAAGAATTAGTTGGTTATACTAATTGTACTGCGATTGAAAATGGTTGGGTATGGAATATACCTTTATGGTCAAGAATAGGGACTGGTTATGTGTATTCAGATAAATTTGTTAGTGATGAAGAGGCTTTAGAACAATTAAAAAAACATTTAGGTAAAAGAGCTCCTAAAAATAAATCTGATTATAAAAATATAAAAATGAGAGTAGGTATTCATAGAAGATTATGGGTAAAAAATGTTTGTGCTATAGGTCTTGCAGCTGGTTTTATAGAGCCTTTAGAAAGCAATGGTTTATATTCTGTGCACGAATTTTTAAGATATTTAGTTAGAAATTTAACAAGAGATGAAGCATCACAATGGGATAAAGATAATTTTACTTATGAATGTAAAAAACGATTTAGAGAGTTTGCAGAATTTGTAGCATTGCATTACGCTTTATCACACAGGAAAGATACTAATTATTGGAAAAGTAATTTTAATAAAGAATGGGATAAACATTTAATAAATTTAGAACCTTTTATTTTAAAAGGTATGGCATATGTAAGTTATTCTAGAATATCAGATTTTAGATTTGATGATGGTGGTGCACACGCCATAGCTGCTGGAATGCACTGGAATCCTACTGATGTAAACACTATATTATTATATAGTCATCCTAGATTACATAAATTAAAAAAAGCTTGGAAACCTGTTGTTGCTAATTTAGATTTAAAAAAACAAACTTGGGACAGAGCTGTACGAAAAGAAAAAACATTATTTAATTTTTTAAAAAGTGAAATTTATGAAGAATAAGAAATTTTATAAAATTATAAGAAAAGCTATATCAAAAGATTTAGCTAAATTTTGTTCTGATTATCTTGTTATGAAATCACAAGTATTAAGAACATTTTTAAAAGAAAAATGGATACCAGAAAGAAATGTAATTCACGGTGTATTTAATGATCCACAAGCACCAGGCGCTTTTTCTATATATGGTGACCAAGCAATGGAAACATTATTATGCAAAGTTAAACCTAAAATGGAAAAAATCTTAAATACTAAATTAGTAGAAACATATGCTTATGCTAGAGTTTATTATAAAGGAAATGATTTAAAAAAACACAGAGATAGAATGAGTTGTGAGATATCTACAACATTAAATCTAGGTGGCGATCATTGGCCTATTTACATTGAACCAAAAATAAAAGTAGATCTAGAACCAGGAGATATGTTGGTATATACAGGTTGTACTCTAACACATTGGAGAGAACCTTTTGAAGGTGAATATTGTGCCCAAACTTTTTTACACTTTAATCAAAAAACAGAAGAAAATTTAAAAAATATATACGATGAACGCTTGCATTTGGGATTACCTAGTGTTAGAATATTAAATACAAAGAAATAATAAAGATATGAAAACAGGACCTAAAGACTTAAACATAAAAGAATTTTTTGGAACTCCGCTTTGGATATCTGAAACAGACGTAAAAGATTTTAATAAGTATGTTGATCCTTATATAAACGGCGCTAAAAAATCTGCAAAAAAAGAAGATGTATTTTATGAAACTCCTTCTTTATTACACGATGATAATTTTGCTGATTTTGTAAAATATATACAACACACAACTCGTAATTTATTAGATGAATCTGGTTATGATTTAAATCAATATAATATTGGTATACATGAAATGTGGGCAAGAGAATTTGTTCCTGCAAAAGGTGTTTCTGTTTTTCCACACTGTCATAAAGATACACACCTAACTGGTATTGTAATTTTAAAAGCCAGTAAAGACACTTCTCAACCTGTATTTTATGATCCAAGACCAGGTAAATATATGAAAGATTTACCAGAAAAGAAAAAAGGAGATTTTACATTAGCGTGTGATAAATTTTCTATTAATGTTAAACCAGGAATGTTTTTAATCTTTCCATCTTTTTTATCTCAAGGATTTAGTTATACTTATACAAAAAATAAATTTAGATATTTACATTTTACATCATCAGCAATCTTAAGGGGTTAAGATGAATGTTGTTCCGTTGTTTTCAAAACCAGTTTATGTAAATGATCTTACGCTGGATACTACAAACATAGTAAAAAAATTAAATGAAAAGTTTGATGTTTCTGGGTATAAAAATGAAACAGATGGTGCTTTTGATACCTGTGATGCAAGCATTAATAAATTTGTATTAAATAATAAAAAATATAAAAATTTAAAAAAAATAGTTGAAAAAGAATTTGAAAAATATTCTGTAAACCTTTTACATTATACAAATAAATTTAAAATGACAACTTCCTGGTTTACTAGATCAAAACCAAATCAAGAAAGTAATTACCATAACCACAACAATTGTATGTTTAGTGGAGTATTATATTTGATAGCTAGTGAAAATTCTGGTGGAATAAATTTTTTAAATTTTGAAAATCATAGATTTTTATTACCTGCAAAACAATATAATATCTTTAATGGCAAAAACCATACCTTTGATGCAAAACCAGGTAGAATTTTATTTTTTCCATCAGAACTTCACCATAAAATATTAAAAAATAAATCTTCTGAAGACAGATATTCTTTAGCGTTTAATTTTATACCTGTTGGAGATATTGGAGATATTTCAGAAGATTCACAAATAAAAGGTATGGATATAAATGACGGTTAAATTTATTGATCAAACTTTTTTTAATTTAGGATATTTAAAAGCAAAACTTCCAAATAAATTATATAAATCATTATTAAATGAATGTTTATCTTTAAAAGATAATAAACCTTTAATTACAGATTTAACTAGCTCTGGTGTGCCTAAACATTATTATTTAAAACACAATGAAGAATTTTATGACTTTATACATACAATGCATAAAGAATATGAAAGAAAATTTCCAGGGTCTTCTGATTTATTAATTTTAAAAAATGAAAAACAACATCCTTTTTATTATAAAAACCCTTGGATAAATATTCAAAAAGAAAATGAATTTATTCCATATCACGTACACGAAGGAATTTTTAGCTATAGCATTTGGATAAAAATACCTTATAATAGTAAAAATAAAAAATATGAAGGTAATTTTGAATTTGTTTATACAGATATTGTAGGAAGACATAGATCGCATATTTTTAATTTAAGCAAAGAAGATGAAGGTACAATTATAATGTTTCCATCTAAATTAGGTCACATAGTTTGGCCTTTTTATAAAAATAAACAATCAAGAATATCTATATCAGGTAATATTTTATTAACAGATAAGGAGAAATAAAATGACGGAAAAAGAACTAAAAGAAAAAATATTTGAAATCAATGATCAATTAAATGCAGAAAAAGCATTTAGACAAAATGAAAAAATGATGAATGAAACATTGAGACAACAAAACTATGCTTGTAAAGAATACATTGCAACACTTGAAAAAGTTAATGAAGAATATTTAATTAAAATATCAAAACTTAAAATTAAAATAGATAAATTAATAAATGATATCGATAAATAATGTTATAACTAATAAGCAAAGAATAAAGATTTTAAATATTCTTAAACAAAAACTAACGGTAATGAGTGAAGTAAGAGATAAAAAGCTTATACTTTTTCCTGGATTACAAACAAGTGGAGATTTAGATAAAATAAAAGAAATGCAACCATTGTTAAACGCACTTAAAAAAAGATTAGGGTATAATAAAATATTATCTTGTTGGGGTAATCATACTGATGGAAGTTATATTAACTGGCATAAACATACACGTAAACATCACGGTATTGATGAAGATAAACAAGAAGCTATTGTTTATTATTTATTAAATCCAGATGAACTAGGAACTATGTTTAGAGATCATACAATTCCTGATTATGATAAAATTTATTATACAACAGCTAAACAAAATTCAGCTATTAAATTTAACGCAAGTCAAATACATAGCGTTCCAAATAGTGCAAAAAAAATAAATAGAATATCAATAGCGTTAGATGTTATTTAAATTATTATGACTACAATTGTTAATAGATTTTCAGAGCATCTAACTGATATAGAATTACCTAAGAATCAAAATTCTTTATGGCAAGTAGCTGGCCTAATTAAAGATAGAACTAATATTAAATATAAATTTGATGTTAGGGATATGGTAATAAGAGGCAACAATACTTTTGAAAAACATTTTTCTAGCAAAAGCAATGCTGATAAAGTTGTATTTGAAACAGGTAATAAATGGCTCATATTTGATGTTAAAGAAATACTAGATTTTATAAATAAAAATAAGACTAAAATACTGCATATAGAGGATTTGATATCTAAGCTAGAATGGAATATAGTTTTGCCTAAAAAATAAGTATATTTTCAATATAATTCATGTATAATGGTTTATTATGTTACAAAAATTAGGTTTTAAACCAGGATTCAATAAACAAGCTACAGCATCAGGAGCAGAAGCAGAATGGATAGATGGAGATTTTGTCCGTTTTAGATATGGTCTTCCTGAAAAAATAGGTGGTTGGAGACAACTAACTATTGCTAATGAAACACTTCCTGGTGTTGCCAGAGCCCAGCATACATGGACAGCTATCAGTGGTGAGAAATATGCAGCCATTGGAACACACAAAGGTTTATTTTTATTCTATGGAGATGCATTCTATGATATCACTCCATTAGATACAGCTATTACATCTTGTACATTTTCATCTACAACAGGTTCAGCAACTTTAACTGTTAATAAAACATCTCACGGTTTAGCTGTTGGAGACTATTTTACATTTAGTTCTACATCATTACCTGGTGGAGGAGAGACAGGATATACAACAACTGACTTTAATGACATTGCATATGAAGTCATTACAGTACCAAATTCAAATTCATTTACAGTTACAATGGCATCAAATGAAACAGGTTCAGGAATGTCGGCTCAAGGATCCGTATCTGTTAATCCATATGTTACAGTTGGTCCAGCTTTTCAAACTCCTGGTTATGGTTGGGGTACATATGTGTTTGGTGATTCAACTTGGGGAACAGCAAGAACAGTTTCAGATGTAATTCTTGATCCAGGAAATTGGTCATTAGATAACTTTGGACAAATATTAATTGCAACTATTGGAAATGGTAAAACATATACTTGGAATGCCGGAGCCGCTGGTGCCAGAGGCATTCGAGCAAGTTTAATGTCAGGTGCACCAACTGCATCAACATTAACTTTAGTATCAGATAGAGATAGACATTTATTTCATTTTGGAACTGAAACAACAATTGGAACACCATCAAGTCAAGATCCAATGTTTATTAGATTCTCAAACCAAGAAGATTATAATACTTATACACCAACAGCGACTAATACAGCAGGTACCTTTAGACTGGATGCCGGCAACAAAATTGTAGGAGCTGTATCTGGTAAAGACTATGTATTTGTATTAACAGATACTGCAGCTTATGTAATTCAATTCGTAGGACCACCATTTACATTTTCAGTTAGACAGGTTGGTACAAACTGTGGATTAATATCCCAACACGCCTTAAGTTTTTCTAATGGTTCGGTATTTTGGATGTCAGGTGAAGGTGGTTTTTTTGTTTATGATGGTACAGTTAAAGCTATACCTTGTTTAGTAGAAGATTTTGTATTTACAACAAATGGAGATAATTTAGGTATTAATTATGATGCAGCTGAAACAACATATTCAGAACATAATTCTTTATATACAGAAATTAATTGGTTTTATCCAAAAGCAAACTCAACTCAAATTGATAGATGTGTAACTTATAATTATGCTGAGAATGTTTGGACAACTAGTTCATTAGCTAGAACAACTTACGCAGATCAAGGTGTATTTAATTTACCTTACGCAACTCAGTATTCAACAACAGCAACACCTAATTTTAGTATTCAAGGCATTACAAATGCGGCAGGAGCATCTACATATTATGCTCATGAAACCGGAACCGATCAAGTCAATAGTTCAGGAACAACTTCTATTGATGCTTATATTCAATCTGGAGATTATGATATCACTGCTGCTAGAGCTCCAACGGGTCAGGCTACAGGCATAGCAGACTTAAGAGGTGATGGTGAATTTATTATATCTATGAGTAGATTTATTCCCGACTTTAAAGTGCTTACAGGTAATTCAAAAATTACATTATTAATGAATGACTATCCATCAGAGACAGCTACAAGCTCACCTCTTGGACCCTTTACAATTAGCTCATCTACTGCTAAAGTAGATACTAGAGCAAGAGGACGATTGCTTTCAATTAAAATAGCCAATGATGCTGTAGGTGAAACTTGGCGTTATGGTACATTAAGAGTAGATTTAAAACCGGATGGTAGAAGATAATGGATTTAGGATCAGGTAGTACATATTCAGAAAATATGAGCGCTGCTTCAGGCGGCCGAGGAGGAAGTCAAAATCAAGGACCTAGTGGTTTTGGTGGTGGAGATTCTGGCGGAGGAAGTCCAGATCCATATGCAGGATATGTAGCAGCATCACAACCAAGAACAGGTATTGCAGCCATAAAAGATTATTTTACTGGAGGTGGATATGATTATGGATATCAACCAAGTTTAGGCAGAACACTTGGAGGTATAGGTAATTT
>Ga0208542_1000625_pt1 | contig 15870 bp, 11 predicted proteins | sample DEB08_DNA_3_FD_185495 | JGI IMG/M metagenome (GOLD analysis project Ga0208542, IMG submission 185495) | Aqueous microbial communities from the Delaware River and Bay under freshwater to marine salinity gradient to study organic matter... | ecosystem: Environmental > Aquatic > Marine > Coastal ... | reverse complement strand
GCGGCGACACTGGACACAAACGTAACCGACGCACCAGAGAAGTCATCGTTCACCGACACTGTGTAGTGCGTCGTGATGGTCTGTAGCGTCGGCACTCCCGTGGCGTCGACGGTGACATAGACGTCCAACTCCGACTGGTCGCGCACCGGATAGTTGAACGCGAACGGCCCCGTGGTTCCGGCCCCTGCGTATTGTACTTTATTTGTGGTTGCTGTTACTGACATGATGGATACCTTCTATCGGTTAAACCTTCTATATTATACCAGATCGGCGGCTAATCTTCATCTTGCTCGATGACGTATGGCGACCAGCCCCAGAACTGTAGAAGCCCATCAACCGAATCTTCTTCGTCAGACAACATCATAAGAAGTCCAGCCGTGGACTCCGCGATATTCTCTGACGGTATTGTCGACACAAAATCTATAGCCTCAGCCACGGACGCAACACCCTCAGCCATTGTTACTGGATCGCCAGAAGTGACGTCGGTTATGGCATCCTCAATTTTCTTCTTAATGGTAAAAAGGCCCATTGCGGCGTCGGCAATTGGATTCGCAGCCGCCGCGCTATCGAAGTAGGGCAGCTCGTTTTCGAGGCCAAGCGCAGAAGCAATCGTATTAGCGCCAAAGGTAGCTGCAATATCGAGTGGTGCGCCAACAATCGGCGCACTGCCCGTTGTCCCGATAAGCATGGACTTGATATACTCTTCTTCGTCGGCGTCGAACGCAGACGCTACCCACGTAAAGAACGCGGGGATGATGACATGGTATATAGCCATCTTACGCATCATCTGGTCGCCCGTGATATTGCCGCTCTTGTACTGATACATGGCTTGCAATTCCATGTTAAGCAACGCCAGTGGTGATGACGTAAACATGGTCACGGTCTTAGATATGTCGTCGTTACGCTTCTGCATGAGCGACAGATTGGCTTCGAGCGATGTCTGCTGTGAACCCTCTACCTTCTTGGCTGCTATCTGCAACGCCTCGGACTTAGACTTGCCGTTGTTGAGTGCATGTTTGTACTGGGCGTAGCCGCCAAGGTATACAGGGATAGCGTCACCGATACGAACCGGAAGCATCATGGCGTCCTGAAACGAGAACTTGCCACCGACACGCATCTTGTGATCGTTAAGTATTGTTTCGAGTTCCTTATTGAATCTGTCGCCACGGTTTCGCCAGGTGATATGTTCTCGCAAGAGTCGTATGTTCTCTGCTGGATTCTCGAAGAACTCGTTGACGTACCCGACAAAGTCTGTGGTCGGCATGTTATCAGCCATAGCAAATATGGAAGTCAGCTGCTTGACACCAATCTGCGGGTTCGCACCGAGCGTTGACAGCATGAACGTCTTTCGGAAGTATTTAAGTGGTGCGAACTGAGTGTTCATCTCGATGTTCTGCACCTTCTCCATTAGCTGAATATGACCGAGAAGTGCCTGGTACGCGCTCATGCCGTGGGTATCAATAATGTCTCGACTCGCACCAGCGATAACACGTGTTGCCTTCTCGAACCATTCAGCGTAGTCGATATAGTGCTGCGCGTTTCGTACATGCTTCAGGTACACATCGACCGCGTCTTGATCCTTAATACGGATTGCGTTATTGTTTCTCAGCTTGGTGAGGGACGGCGACAGGTAGTGAGCAAAATCGTTTACCGGATCTATCGGGAGGTCGCTACCGTTCGCAGCTTCGCGAGATACTGGTGTGTAATTCTCTACCCGTTGCAGATTTGTACCATTGATTCTACGGTAGACGTCGTTAATCTTTTCGTACATCTCCTCGTACTTTTTCGATAGCACATCGACAAGTTTCTTGTCGTTCTCGGTGATGCTGGATTCTATCTCGGCGACAAGTTCTTCGGACATAGCCATGTCACCCCACGGGGCCATGATAGACTCGCGCATATCATCGTTCTGCAACAGCATATACCAGTACATCAACTCTCCATGAGTCCAGTCGATAGCGTATGAATCGCGAAGGTCTTGCGGCATACGCCCCACTATAGATGTAAGGTCTGAGATAGACTCTGCACCCCTGACATTGTCGCGAAGAACCTTGGATGCCGCACTTCCAAATCCCTTGTCGCCGGAGCGGTGCTGGATATAGCGAAGAACATTTTTCTTGGCTGTATCAAGGTCGGTAGCCTCGTCGAGCGTATTCAGGAACTCGACCATGCGCCCCTTGCCGATCTTAATTTCGTCACGCGAGAACACTTTGCCCTTAAGGTATTCATTGGTAAAGTATTTTGCGCCGACGGTGTCCTTGATCATTTGCAATAATTCGTCATCATTACGAGTACGGTTCTCTGCGTTAAGGATATTAAGATCCTCAAGCTGTCCGAGAACCTTGTTGTCGCGGATGTTCATCTGGTCGAGCAGTGTGTTGTACGACTTGACAAGGATATTCCCTGGCTGAGAAAACGCCTCTTTGATTTTGGTTGCAAGCTTATCTGGATTAAACTTGGTCTTGGACTGGTTCTTGTCGACGACATCCTTGGTGGCGTCAAAGATTTCAGCTTCACGCTGCGCCATCTTCTCAGACCTGATGTCGCGACCGATGCCGACAAGGCCCTTAACCATCTGCTCAATCTCTACCTGCTCAACGAAAGAAGGTTCCTCAACGAGCGATGAGATATACTGGATAGCGACGCTCTTCGCGTTATCAGGCATCGGGTCGTTCATTATCTTAGACACATAGGCAGCAAACCTGTTGCGCATAACATCGCGCTTGCGCGTCTGGAATTCGTCAAGGCTCTCACCTTCGGCTCTGCGCCCAACACCCTTAGACAGGTTCTTCTCGGCGTGGCGCATGGTATCCACGGCGTCGCTGACCTGAGCGTCTAGCGTAGAGTATGCCTTGCTGTTCTTTCTCTTGCTAGAGAACTTCTTGATGATGGCCTTGGTGTTCTTAATAGACTGCTGTTTAGACTGACGCACTATGTCAGACTGTAACATGGTCGGAAGATTGTTTACGATATACTGTAAACGAACTGGGGACTTGGTAGCCGCAACGCGCCGAAGCAGTGACTTGATCGCTTTATCGGAAACGCCCGTGCCTTCCAGCTTCTTGATACCATCGGTAAGCGCGGACTGTACGCTTGATATTTGGTCGGACGAAAGTTTCTTGCCAAGTCGGATACCGTCAACAAGCGACTTGACTGCTTGGTTCTGGCGAATATCCTCAACTACGTCACCCCGAATCTTGATGTACTCGTCGCCAATAATGTCTGCGATATTGGCGTCGGACTCCTTGAGTGAGGTCATCTCGGAGCGAACCTGCTCAAGTTCCTTATTTAGCTTGTTTGCTCGTTTCTGTATATTGATATAACGCGACGAACCCTCAAGTATAGTCTCGAAGTCCTGGTCGTTACGCAACTCTTCAATCAACGCCTCGTACTCGGCAACGTCTATTTCCTGATTAACAATGGCATCGAATATCGTGTCGGCGTCAGCAACAAAGTCGGGATCTCCGGCAGTAGTATCAAGTAGTTCCCTTAACGATTCCACCTTGTCTGCCGCAGAAGTCTCTGCATCGAACTTGTCGGCAAGCGACTCAATAAATACCTCAGCAGCATCAGACTCTGCACCGATCTTCTCAAGGATATTCGCTTCCTTCTCGCGCAATACTCTCAAGCGACCAGCTTTCTCTTGTGCCAGCTTGCGCGTCCTGGACTTTCCTGCGCGGTCGATGATGTCGGCAACAAAAGCTTCCTGCTGTTCTTTTGTCTTGTATACTTCCTGAATATCTACGCCATCGTTAAATGCTTTGGCTATGTCGATGATTTGGTTAAACACTCCAGACAATTGCTTGCCAGCTTCCGTTTTAGCCTCGCCGCTCATGGCGTCAACACGGAACTCAAGTTCTGCTGACGTATCGTCTATGAGTCTGCCAGCAACCGTCTCAGCCAAAGCCTCTCGGTAGTCGCCGCCATCGACAGCCTTACGAATACCCTTCATCTCCATTGGCCCAGTTACGGCACCGAGCGGAGAACCAGACAAACCACCAACGATACCTTGGCCCAGCATTGAGCCGAACGATTCCATCATTGTGTTGTCGTTTATTCCGCCAATCTTTCTAAAAAACTCCTCAGCACCCGCCTGTGAGAATTCTTCCTGAAAGTTTACCGCACCGCCACGAAGCGCACCGCGCAATGGGGAACTTCCTCTACCGATAACATTGTTAAGCCACACACCCTGACCGACCATCTCAAGCCAGCCAACAACTGCGGCCTCTACTAACGACATGGCAAGAGCCTTGTCTGCCTCTTCGCCAGCCGCCATGTACGCTTCATACGCTTGTGTCTGCTGCACTGTTCCGAGAACGGTTGCTGCTAATTGCGGGTTCTTTGTTAAAAGCAAAAGACCAAGCGATGCCAATAGTGATGTCCCGCCAGACACAATATTGTACAGAAGCGTAGGCTCCTCGTCGGGGCCAAGCGCGAGATCGTTACGCGCCAAGAACTCCTGATTCCAATTCTTGATACCGTTACTTGTTTCTCGCAACACTTCCGCCGCGCCAGTTTTCTCAATAGCATCGCTGACAAAGTTCCGCATCTCTGTTGGCATGATTGGTATCGGCGATGTGTCGATTACGAAACTTGTAGCGAACTCGGTAAGACTTTGAAGGTCTACACCATTATCGCGAAAGTCTCTCAGCATATCTACCTTGGTCGGCTCATCATCTTCTATTTGGTCAACAACCTCATCAATAAGAGTAGCAATTACGCCAGTGGTCATATTGATAAATGACGTACCAAGTGCCTTCTTGATTTGGCTAACATCGGCGAGTCCACCTGGCGCACCGATCCAGTCGAGGAAAACATTATCATCAAACGGAGTCGCGCCGTAGATGTCTGTAACTCTGCCACCCGACATAAGGTGCTGTACGTTCGCGTTAATGACTGGACTCTGTCCCTGGATAGATCCGGTCGCAGCCCTGTCGAGGACATCGTCTGATAGATTTCTAGGCATTACTTCCCACCTGTATTCTTGCCTAACTTGCGGAAGTCTTGGACAAATACATTGTTGTCATCCATCTTGGGATTTAACGCTGGCTTCAAAGCTTCAAACATTACTAGCCACCCATTCTTATAGACATCCCCAGCAAAGGAAAGTCCACTCTTCGGTGGTGTTATTACACCCTCGCGAAGAAAAGCCTTGTATGCGTCATTAAATGCTTGACGCTCCTCTGGCGTATATCCGCGTCCAGACTTCTTTAGGTATGCTTCTATATCAGATGATGATGCTATACCGAATTCATTTGTACTGTCATAGAATGATTTTGCATCAACAAACGGATTTGGAAGAAATGCCTCTTTACCAATATCCTTCATCGTGGCTCTCGTCTGCTCCTCTGTGAGGCCATACTTTTTGTATGCCTGAACAAGAGCATCGGCACTAAACTGAGATGCCGTAGCGTTGGCCCTGTTGATGACCTCAGACTTTTTGCCCGAATCCTGTATTGAAAACATATCATTATTCGAGTCTGCAAGATTCGAAAATACTATCTCCCTGTATCTTTGCCTTACAGGGAACGGTATGGATGGATCGTTGTATGTCTTATCAACCATTGATTGAAGGTGCGTGTATGGCAGCTTATCAATCTCGTCGGGTGACTTGCGGTATAGCGCATTAGACGAGTCAATAACAGCCTTCATATAGTTCGAGTTGAGTTCACCGTAATTATCGGGCGATATTAGACCAGACTCGTAAGCCCTGTCCATTTCTGATTTCAGGATAGACATCGACTGCATCTTGCCTCGAAGGACTTCGGGACTCAGATTCGCATAACCGTCTGACTTGTTGTTCGATATATACGACTTCATGTCGTAACTCATATCGGCAAGCGACTGAGAGAACATGCGTGTTTGTATTTGCGATTTTTGTAGATCACTCCTATTAGACCAATCACTATAACTCATACCAACCTTGCTTTCAAACACCTTCTCGGCGGCAAACCTTGCTGGAGTGTCTTGTGGCGTTGAAGAAATAATGTCTGTTGCTTTAGTAAGGTTGTTATTGCTAAATGCTTCCGTAACAGCCATAGCTGGCCCGAGTTCTTGTGTAACAACTTCGGGTTGCTCAATAAACTGTTTTGCGTAACGCATCATAACATCGCGTTGCGGTGAACCCTCTGGTGCGATTTCGCTTATTGCATCAAAGACTGCCTTAGATGATTCTTCCGTTACAAGAAGTTCCTTGGCTTGCTCCCGCCAACGATCAAGCGTCTCCTCTGTCTGATTAACCGCATCCTCTGGCTTTGTAATGCGAGACTCTAACGCCTTCATTGACAGTGTACGAGCCATAGTGTCTGGTGCTGTGTTCTGTATTACGTATGATTCTATCTCGCCATACGTAGCACCAGACTGAGCCATAGAAAATACAGTGTTGTCTACCGTAGTTATCGCGTCGAACTCATCGGCAAGAGCAATGGCATTTGCGCGATTCTCTTCGATAGAGATTATGTTATCGAACTCGCGATTTCGCTTTTCGCTGAATCCAGCATCAGACAAGAACTCACGTGCGAAGTCGAAGTCTCCATTATTAACTAAGCCGTACACACGATTCTCTTTTGCGTCCATGATGGATGCTTCGATAATCCTGTCAAGGTCGTCGGGCGGGATTATACCGTTCTCCGAGTATAACTCCTTAATCATCTCAAATGAACTCGTGTCGACAACGGAACTCGTTGAATATGCGCCAACAGCCTTATCGAGTTGGTTTGATAGATTAGCTTTCTCGCGATCAAGGATGTCGGTACGCATAGCTGTACCCATAGTACCCATCGCCTGAATTCGCGGAATCTTGTCGTTGTTCTTATACGTCTCTATAAATGTCTGAGAGCGTCCATTGAGCACCGACTGGTCATACTCGTTCTCGCCAGCATCAAAGACATCAAAGTAGTCCTCGGGGTTATGGTTTTTCCGAACGTCGTACTCAAACTGCTGACGCCACACATTCTTGTCGATGACCGCATTAACGGCTTCCTGCTTCTGCCGCCGCTCTTCCTCGGCGAGTCGGAACTTCTCTTCCTCGAATCGAATGTCGGCCTGTTGCTGTAAGAGCGGCGACACGGCGTTCGTAAGTGCAGAGCCGATAGCCGACCCGAGACCTGGCGTCACGTTGGTTGGGATACTGGAACCCTGTATAGGAATGATTCTAGGCATTTATTATTCCTAAAGCAAGCCGCGTTTTTGTTCAAGCATACGTTTCTGGAAATTGGCTGCACCAATCCCGCCAACCCCAGTGGCGATGCCACCGACGATACCGCTGATTAGTGCGTTCTTGCCAGCCTGTTCAGCCTGTGCTTGGGCAACAGCACCAGCGTATCTGCGGTCAGCTACGGACTTCGCCATGTTGACTGCGTTGTTTGCGAACACGTTGCCGAACGAGCCACTGGTCAACTCGACGCCTGACGCACCAGCCTGTGCTATCTGTGACCCGCGTTCGTTCTTGTACGCTGTTTTCATTTCGCGCACATCGTTGCGCGTCTGCTTTCCGATTAGATTGGACTGAGACTTCGCCGCCTCATTTGCGCCAATACCCTCCATGACCTGACCAGCACCAGCTATGATAGGAGCCACGTAACCCATAATTAAACCCTCGCGTACAAGTAGGCGTCTGAGCCGTTTGGATAGTAGTTGTGCATAAGCCCTTCTTTCTTGAAGCCAAGCATCTCTGCCCAACGACTGCCCTGTTTAAAGTTTGTTTCCACTGCCATCTCGACCCTCTGTAGTTTGCACTCATCAAGGAAGTGTTTGACGGCCTTATGAAAATGTATGAAGTCTGTACCTATTCTAGCAGAAATCATGGCCCAAGCGATACCTCGATGGATCTCTATCTGCCATACACCAGCGCAACCCAAGACGACGTTACGGTCGTCGAGGAGCGCGAAAGCTGGGCCTGATTCAACTATAGAGTTGTAGAAGTGTTCCTTGGTTATGTAGTCGAACGTCCACTTCTGACCTTCCTGAATCGGGAGGTTCATAATGTGCCACTCTTGTAAAGGTTCTACTCTCAATCTTGTGTACTCACGCTGGGCATAATAGCCTGTATTTGTACGGGGTACGGGCTATCGCTCTCGAAGTGCATGTAGCCCTCCCGCTCGTAGCCGCCGTTCCATCGAAGCGATACATCGCCCGTGAACAATGTGGGCGGTACGCCGATAACCGATGCGTTCGTGAATATCTCTTCGTCGAGGTCGCTTGTGTCAGGGCCGTACTTGAAGCCAAGCGTTTCTCTAAGGCGAACGATAACCTCTTCCATGCGCTTAATCTTGCCCTGCGCCGTGCCGTCTGCTGCTCCGGCTTCGAGTCTATGGGTGTCCAACGACCAAGTCGCTGGTAAGCCAATCTGCACCACGGCACCGTAGCGACCGCTATCGAGCGTGACGATACCGTCTGTTACCGTCTTGTTGCTGTGCGCTCTTCCATCGACATACACACCGACCGTCTCGCCCTCAAGATGGTTAAGGTCGTAGAACGTGTTGGTGCATACGCGGTAGCCGCCCGTGGTATTGGCGACGAACGTGCCGAAGTCCGTCGAGTCAACAGCGGTGTTGTCCAAGTAGTCAAGCGTAGCTGTGTCCGTGGTTGTCGACGCCACCTTGAAGTATCTGCCGTTGAGTTCGGTCATGCCGGACACGTTCTCGAAGATGATGATGTCGCCAGTAGACAGCGTATGGCTTGCCTTCGTGATGACCAGCGGGTCGGCCTTCGTGGCTGCCGTGATAACATTAAGCGTCGTCGAGTAGGAAACGCTGTCGTCGAAGTAGCAAGCATCACTGAGGGCCATGTCGTCCTCGTACCAGCGCGTCATCTGTTCCACGTGACTGCTGGTGGTTCCGTCAATTGTACGGCTCACGGCAAGCCACAGAACGTCGCGTGACCCGTCTGTACTCGGGATAACAGCAACAGAGTCCACACTGACGTCAGTGCCGCCAAGTACGTGTCGATGCCAAGCCACGACGTCGGCGTTCTTCTCGTAGGTCAGCGCAATCAAGCTGCCGTCTGTAAGCGCGACCCAAAGCGTGTTAAGCGGGTCTTGCTGATACGCCATGTTCTTGATGCCTGTGCGCGTCAGGTGTTCTGCAAGTTCTGTCATGTCGGGCGCGACATAGCCGTCGTACTGAATGTTGTAAGCCAACTCGTGAAGGCGACGACGCACCTTGTTCAGGAAGATAAGCGAGTTGTCCATCTGGAACGGCTTCAGCTTCGAGCAGCCCGTCGTCGAGATGACCTTGTACGACGCGTTCCCAGGGGTCATCGCGTCTGCATTCTGATTTGTCGTCAGCATGCCTACACGGTTCGTTGTTCCCACGGCAAGCCCGTTGCGTGTGGACTCAGACCACGTAATTGGAGAGCCGTCACCGCCACCAATAGAGATGCTGATAGCGTGGTTGTCGCGGACTTCGCCTTCCTGATTGAATGGCTGGAAGCTTATTCGTTCAGGTGAGAAGCGACCCGTAGCTGAGCCGTCCATACGACGCGGTTCATTGGCGTTACTTCCAAACCATACGCGCCCCTCGTGGATGCTGACCGTTGATGGGTAGCCCGTGGTCAGCGAGTACGCGCCCAAAGCCCAGTCCTCACCTTCTCCGTTATTTCCACCGAGCGTAGTGGATGATGGATCTCCCGCGTCGGGGTTCCCTGCACTAGAATACCATAAGGTACCGACTCGCTTTTTGTCTGAGTCGATAGTGAACTTAATATTGGTTGAGTCTGTGTAGTCGCTGATTCGACCCCAACGGTACCTAGCCTTAGCTGGTGTACCAGTATTCTCGAAGTAAATCTGCATCAGTCGTTGAGTACCAAATGAAGTGATTGTGCCGCCAGACGACCATGCGGTATAACCCGACGATACTAGGGCAGTCGAATCAGAAGTATCTGTGACGCTGGTTATCTCTTCGATAGCAAAGTCATTTGCGTTCACGGGCGAAGCAACAACAAAGGTTCTATCATTGAGTTCGGCAGTACCAGTTATACCCGTAATCGTTACAATATCGCCAGCAATAAACGGGTGTGATGTCGCGCCAATAACGGTTGTCGAACCAAGGGTTACGCCAGTCACTGAAGCGGTGAACACCGTATCTGTTCTAGAGAAGGTCGCCGTATCCATTCTCACGTCGAACACTCGACCAGCAGTATCCTCGACGAAGTCTGTAAGGTAGATTCCTGTCTCGTTATTGAAGTAAGGACCATTATCAAAGTCTATGGCCTCGACAGACCATGATGCGTCACCACTTCGCGTAAGAACTTGTGGAGGATAGTCGGGGTGCGCCAAGTACATGACGTCGTTGCTCTGTACGTACTCGATTCGGAACAGATCGTCAGCAGTAAACAGGTCGCCAGACGCATAAGGCAGTACGACATTATACGGGCGCGTGACTGTTCCGGCGGTTGCGCCCTCTGTGCTGAGCGTAGTTATGTCGTCGCCATTATAGTCCGTCAAGGTGAACGTGGTCGTCGACGTCTTTTCCTTTACCTTGTAATAGCCGTAGTTAAGTTCTGTTGCCGTCGTAATACCATCGAAGAACACGATGGCTCCAGCAAGGTATGAGCCAGCGGGAAGTGTTGCCGTAACAGTGACCTCGGCCACGCCACTACTTAACGATATGTCACTAATCGTCCTGGCTTGGTCTGCGTTAAGAACAAGCGCATCATCTTTGTACACGCGAAGGATAGAGCCATAGGACTCGTCGCCGCTGATCTCAAGCATGTAACTCTGCGTGTCGCTGTAGATGAACGGGATGAGTTCGGAGCGGGTCACAGCAGTAGAACGCTGCGCCATGATATGTGTCGTGCCACCACGACGGACAAGGGGGCCATGCTTCAATGGCACGAGATTGACAGAGTCCTTGTACGAAGAGTCTCTGCGCGGTGCATTGATGTGACCATCCAGAAGCGGTGTCTGGATGCCCCCGTTGAACGAAGTTTGTATAGGCGAAGCCTTAGGCATGGCTAGATCCTCGCCTTAATCCACTCGTCCTCGACATAGTAATTGCCATTATCTTCCTGTCCATTGTATCGTTTCGCACGAGTCATCGTGGTTTCGTACTCGCGGAACAAATACTCCTTTTTGGTGTTGCTCTGCGTAATCTTTTCACAGGCGTCATACGCCAAGCGGAAAGCAAGTGCTTCGACGAACAACGGATCCATCCGGCTGACATCGGTTACACGCGAGACGTAGCGGATGCTGAGTGTACCGCCAGCCACGCCGTTCGTTGCGTCAGACAGAATGTTGCCGCCCTCAATGGTATAGTCCGACGAGCCGTCGGTTTCCATCATATACAAGAAGTCGGTCGGCAACGGGTATAGATACCCGAAGTCGCCCCATACCGGAGTGCCGCTCGATACCAGCTTCAACCGTTTCACAGCGAAGTTCCACGGGCACTCGCGCAGGATGCGGTCGCGTGTGTTATCGTAGATAGTATCCATCACACGAGCGCGTTCGTTGTTCTCGCTACGTGAAGAAATGACCCTGTCGCCGAGAAGCGTCAGAGCCTTATTGATAACATCTATTTCGGTTGTGATAAGAGACATTTAGCCCAACGGAAAGTTCATCTGCGAAATAGCGTCCTCAAGATCCTCGGCGAGTTGTAGGATCACATTCTTGTCGTAGGTATCGCTAATAAACTGACCCTCGAAGGTAACATCCTTACCGCTACCAGTCGTCAGGCTTCCACTTGCATAGCCGACTTCGCCAACAGTGTCGTCGATACCTACGTAATACCCTTTGCGAGTGTCTGTTCCACCACCGTTACGCAAAATACTCTGAGCAATGTTTTCCTTGATCTTGCGGAAGCTGTCGATTAGAAGTGCTTTCGTGGTTACGGTGGTTGTGTCCCATGTCACCGTACCCTCTTTATCATATCCGCTAGAATACGTCGGAGCGGCAGTTCCCGTAGTAGCCTCGCCAGCAGTCTCGCCACGATCCATCTGGATGTAGTGTGTCGCCATTACTTTCTCCTAGTGTGGAACTCCGATTCGGGCGGCGCGGGGAAAGGAAGAAACCCGCGCCGCCCTATCGGATGATGGGGGCTTAGCCGTTAATGAGGTATTCGACTTTGTAGGACAGCGTACCGCCCTGACCGCCGGAAGCTGCGTTCACATGCAGCACGAGGTCGAAGTTGCCGTAGGAAGGACGGGCCGAAAGTGCGCCGACTTCCCATGCAGGCTGACCAGCCGTGTTGATGTCGGCGGCCTCAAAGCGATACTCGGTAAACGCAACACCGCCGTCGACGTTGACAGCCGTAGCGAAGCAGTCGTCGTCCACAGCAGAAGCTGCAGCACCGTCCGTGAACCCTTCGTACAGGCCGAGGTCGATGGTGATAGAGGTCGTCGCCAGGTCGTCGCAAGCAATCTGCAAGCTGGTGATGATAGCATCTACCGGAATACGGCAGAGAACCACGGTGTCATCCGTAGCCAGTGCCGTGACTTCCATCGTGTCAGTTGCTACAACAAGCGTGGAACTACCGCCAGCATATCGTTCCGCGAGTCGCGGGGGCGTGGCTTCGTAGAGAGCCACATTGGTAAAATTCTGATTAGCCATTGGTTAGTTCTCCTATGCTTCCGAGCATTTGATTTCGACGACCTTCTCTTCTTCGAGACGGGTCGCACCGAAAACGGCATTTACGGTTACGTGGAACGGGTTGCCTGTGATGGTCGTGTTCTGCACAACATCAGTCGTGACATCGCGCCAGATACCAAGACCCATGCCGGACATACACCAGAACGGGTTGCGGCGATAAGAGTTGGAATCGACGTCAAGACGCTCGGTAAGGATGAAGTTGATACCGAACCACTCTTTCAGGCTCGTACCGCCACCCGAGAGAACCGCCTGGTCCTGATAGTCTTTGTTGACGATCTTGACCTGTTCAAGCAGGTTGCGTTCCTGAGCGGCAGAGATGGCGCAGTACATCTTGTTCATCGGGTCGTCGATGTCAACCTCGTTACCAAGGATGATTTCACGAGCCGCAAGCAGCTTGTCTACGTTCATGCCCGTAGCTGCGCCAGCACCTTCGGTCACAGCAACCACGTTGGTTCCCGTCGGGAAAGCTACGGAGTCGCCACCGCTACGACCGATAAGAGAGGTAGCAAAGAACTTCGATACAAGTTCATCGTCGATGGTTCGGTTAATTGCGAAGTTACCCTGACGCGTGTAAGGGCCGTTGAGTTCGATGTTCATCTTGAGTTTATCAAGATCCTCGACCATCGCGCCCCACTCGAACTTACGGGGGTGCGCCCAACGACGGTTGTGGGTCTGCTCGATGTTCACCTTGTCGGCGTAACGAGTCGTAACTTCCTGAGCCTCAGACGGTGCAATCGTTTCGAGGAAGGCAACACCTTCACCTTTGACGGACTGGACACTGACGGCGTTGCGGAAGCGGGAAGGCTGCTGTTGAGCCAAGAGGCGCAGAGAATCGGTATACGTCTCTACATATTGTTTGTAGGTTGAAGAATCAGCCATTGCTGAATACCTCCATTGTTAAGCCATAGTTAAATTGATCTAAGTTTTGGCTTATCCGCAGAGCGGGGCCGAGATTCTCGGTCTTTCCCGTAGCGTCAATGGGGGCGCATGACCTTTTCCATTCGTGGTAATTATACTACATCATCTCGTGCAAGTCAAGAAGTTAATTAGCTGGATCTGGATTGTTTAGTATCTAACAATCATATTCTTAACCAGCGTGGATAATGTCCATCAACTTCTTGTAGCGCGAGTACTCGGGGCCAGCCTGAATCTCCCACTGCTTGCGGACTGCTGGGTCGCTCTGCGCCCGTTGCAATAGCTGGTCTTTCTCGTACTTAGCCATCTCAGGCGTGGTGCCGAAGTCTGACTTGCTCTCGCCGTCGACAAAAGCCTTCTCGCCGATAGCATGGGCAATCTTATTGAACGCCTTCATCGCGCCGTCGTAGCCCATACCAGCAATGATAATCTCTTTGGCCTCGTCGGACAGGCCCAATTCACGGATGCCCTTCTCAGCAAGGAACACGGACTCGTCGTACTTCGGACCCCATTCGCGCTTGAGGTCCATCTCCTGCTTCTGTCGCTGCTCGGCGAGGCTTGCCTCGAAAGCAGAGCCGCCCTCAATCTCGTCCTTTACGAACTGACCAAACAGCTTCTTGAACGCGGAGTTCGAGATGCCGGCTTCGTGCGCCAACTGCTTGTACTTGGATACACGGTCGCTATCGATCTGGAAGTTCTCGGGAGCCTCGATCTCGTAGCCGTCAGGCGATTCGGGACGGCCCAAGCGGTTCCAGATGTCGCCCATGTTCTCGGGCAACTCTTCCTCGGGCAGCTTCAATAAACGCTTCTCGTCGACGCCCTTGAACTTCTCAAGGTTGCGGTACGACTCCAGCACCTTGACGGGGTCGTCGAACCCCTTGGTCTGGATATACCCGATAGTCTCATCAGGTAAGTCGCGCCCGTCGTACCACGCCTTTGTTGCCTCTGTTGATGTTTCTACTGCTTCGCTATGCTCGTCCATCATCTGTCTCCCATTCTTCTATGATTTTATCCATTGCGTCGATCTCGTTTTGAGGTCGATTCAGAAAAAAGTTAATGCGCCCAAGGACTTCAATGCGCCCAAGCGTCTTTATCATGTCGTGTTCGTCGCCGACAAACTTGGCTTGGTTCAGGCCACAGAAGTTGGCTAGGTCATCAAGGAACGGTTGTGTCTGGTCGGACGGCTTGCCCTTCCAGTCAAACGCTTCGCGGTATACCTTGACGAGTTCACGGTTGCGCTTAATCCCATCGTAATCTTCCTTGGTCATTACATCTCACTCATCGTCTTTTCGGTTCGCGCCACATCAAGCCCTGCTTTCGCAACGCCAGGTGCCATCTGTGCCGCAGCCATCATCTGTTCTTGTTGTGCGCGTTGCTGGCGAATCATGGCAACATCCTCATCGCCGCGCATAATCTTCGCCGGAGTCCCATTGGCCTCGGAGATAACCATCGCGTAGGCGTCCATGTCGAAGCGGTCCATAATCGACGGGTCGAACTGTGCCGCAGCCGCGATAGTCTGGAACGTCTGCATGGCTCCAAGGGCTTCATCGGATTTCTGCGACGAAGCCAACGGAGAAGAGAACTCGATCTGGAATTCACCACCAGCCTCGATTAGTTCGCCAGGCATCTCGGGGAGCATACCGGGAATCGTGTTCAAGAGATTGATCTCGCGCTCTATCATTACGGAGTGCGACTCGGTTTCTTCCTGACCAGACATCGACGATAACAGACGTGCCTGTTCTTGGCTACGTGCTACAACCTCTGTAGCCGTGGCCTCGCGCTCCAAGCTGTTGATGAACAGATCCAGCATGAACCATTCGCGGATATTGTTCTGTTCAGCGACAAGGTTGACTTCTGAAATGTCGAACCGTGCGCCGTGGTTAAGTGGCTGGATGGTCGGGTTCCCGTTCGCATCAATACCGCCAACAATTGTGCGTCCAGGACGAATATCCACTGTATTGATAGAGCCGTCGTCGCGCATGAGAAGCGGTGGACGCACATTCATGTGCGCAGCTTCGATATGCGTTTTCTTCATCTGGTTCAGCATCTTCACATTGGGAAGCGTTGCCATGCCGATACCGCGACCGTAGATTTCGCGTGGCGATTTACAGTCGCGTGACACCGAGTACGGGAATGTGCTATACCCTGTCCGATCCAGAATAGCTTTCTGCGACTCGTTGAGAATGTAGTACGAGATGTACTTGCGCTCCTCGGGATTCGCGCTGTCGGGGTCGTACTTCTCATTAGTCTCGCAGGTATGAAGGACTTCGTACTTCTGCATCGACGACGTCTTGGACTGGTTCTTGATACCGTCCGGTATGGCGTCCTCACCGAACGCCTGAACCATCTGGCGGTACGTCATGCAGATCTTG
>Ga0208542_1000619_pt1 | contig 15989 bp, 10 predicted proteins | sample DEB08_DNA_3_FD_185495 | JGI IMG/M metagenome (GOLD analysis project Ga0208542, IMG submission 185495) | Aqueous microbial communities from the Delaware River and Bay under freshwater to marine salinity gradient to study organic matter... | ecosystem: Environmental > Aquatic > Marine > Coastal ... | reverse complement strand
GCGCTCCATCGACGTCGATCGCTACCGCAAGATCGTCGCCGACCAGGGCCTCCGCCGCTGACCCGGGCGTCGGCCGGAGGGTCGACCCGCCCGAACTTCACGCGGACCCGCCGGCGCAGTAGTCTCTGCGCCGATGTGGCCGATGAGATCGGTAACGCTCGCGGTCACGCCGACTAGAGGGCACCTCTCGTGACCCTGCCCGCTCGCGCCCAAGTGGTGGTCGTCGGTGGCGGCATCGTCGGATCGTCGATCGCCTACCACTTGACCCGTCGGGACGTGACCGATGTGCTCGTGCTCGAGCAGGGCCAGTTGACCGGTGGCACCACCTGGCATGCCGCGGGTCTCGTCAGTCAACTCAAATCGAGTCACAGCCTCACCAGACTCGCCACCTACTCGGCTCGCCTGTTCGAGGAACTGGAGGCGGAGACCGGTCAGGCGACGGGGTATCGCACGCCCGGGTCGATCTCGGTGGCGGCCGATGAGGAGCGGTGGGAGGAACTCCTGAGGGGTGTCTCCATGGCCAGCACTGTCGGCGTCGAGATCCGTCAGATCGACTTCGACGAGGCCCTCGAGTTCTGTCCACTTCTGAACGTCGATGATCTGGTCGGGGCGCTCTACATCCCTCACGACGGGGTGACCTCCCCAGTCGACACGACGATGGCGCTCGCCAAGGGCGCCAAACAGCGGGGGGCCACCTTCATCGAAGGGGTTGCCGTCGAACGGCTCGCGGTGCGCGACGGTCGCATCCACGGGGTCCACACTGAGCAGGGTTTCGTGGAGGCGGAGACGGTCGTCCTCGCTGGCGGCATGTGGACCAGACAGCTCGCTGACACCGTCGGAATCAAGGTCCCGCTTCAGGCCTGCGAGCACTTCTACATCGTCACCGAACCCATCGATGGCGTCGAGCGGGGAATGCCGACGGTCCGCGACCCCGGCAACTACACCTACTTCAAGGAGGAGACCGGCAAGATCATGGCCGGCTTCTTCGAACCCCGCGGGAAGATCTGGAATCTTGACTCGATCCCCCGTGACTTCTGTTTCGGGACCCTGCCCGAGGACTGGGATCACATCGGTCCGATCTTCGAGCGAGCGATCCACCGCATGCCGGCACTCGGCGAGGTCGGGCTGCAGTTGTTCTTCAACGGGCCGGAGGCCTTCACCCCCGATGGCGTCTATCACCTCGGTGAGTCGACCGAGGTTGACGGATGCTTCATCGCCGCGGGCTTCAATTCGGTCGGAATTCAGTCGGCCGGTGGCGTTGGTTGGGTACTCGCTGACTGGATCGTCGACGGACATCCACCGATGGACCTCAGCGCGGTCGATATCCGCCGGACCATGCCCTTTCAGTCCGAACCCGCCTACCTCGACGCAAGAATCTCCGAGAGTCTGGGGCTCCTCTACGCGATGCACTGGCCCTTCCGCCAGTACGAGAGCGCGCGCAATGTACGAATGTCTCCCTTCCACGAGCGGTACGCGGCCGCTGGCGCGGTCTTCGGCGAGGTCGCTGGTTGGGAACGACCGAACTGGTTCGCCACCGGCGGGGAGCACCCGGCCTACGAGTACTCCTGGGGGAAGCAGAACTGGTTCGAGGCATCGGGGCGCGAGTGCGATGCCGTGCGGAACCGGGTCGGTCTGTTCGACCAGTCCTCCTTCGCCAAGTGGTACGTCGAGGGTCCCGATGCCCTAGCGGTCCTCAACTGGATCAGCGGCAATCAGATCGACGCGCCGATCGGGCGCGCGGTGTACACCCAGTGGTTGAACGATCGGGGAGGGATCGAATCGGATCTCACCGTCACACGTCTCGAGGCCGATCGGTTCATGGTCGTGACAGCGGCGGCCGCCGCCACGAGGGATATGGCCCTGCTCCAACGCGCGTGCCGTGACCGGGACGTGACGGTCACCGATGTCACCGACGAACTTCCGATGCTCGGGTTGATGGGCCCGAACAGCCGCGCTGTGCTCTCGCGGCTCACCGATGCCGACCTCGGCAACGAGGCCTTTCCCTTTGGAACCGGCCGCCGGATCGAAGTGGCCGGTGTCGACGTATTCGCGGTTCGCCTGACCTACGTCGGGGAACTCGGTTGGGAGCTCTACGTCGACCGCGCTGATGCGCTCACACTCCACGACGCGATCGTCGCGGCTGGAGCCGACCAGGGACTGATCCATGCCGGGTACCACGCGCTCAACACCCTGCGACTCGAATCTGGCTACCGCCACTGGGGTCATGACATCACCGATGAGGACACGCCCCTTGAGGCGGGGCTCGGATTCGCGGTCGCCTGGGACAAAGAAGGGGGGTTCCGTGGCCGGGAGGCCCTCCTCGTCCAGCGGGATCGGCCTCGGTCGAAGCGGCTGATCCAGTTCCGACTCGACGACCCTGACCGACTGTTGCATCACGACGAGCCGATTTTCCGAGATGGCGTACTCGTCGGGCGCACGAGCAGCGGGATGTGGAGCTACACCGAGGGCGCGTGCCTCGCCATGGGTTATCTGGTCCGCGACGACGGCAGTGGCGAAGGCGTCACCCAAGAGTGGCTCGACGAGGGCCGCTTCGAGATCGAGGTCGCGACGGTGCGCGTGCCAGCCTCGACGTCGATCCGGTCGTTCTACGACCCACGCAACACCAGAGTGAGGATGTGATCCCAATGGCGGACTGGACAGATGAAGCGCAGGTCGTCATTCTCGGCGGCGGGGCGATGGGCGCTGGGCTGCTCTACCACCTCTGTCACGAGGGCTGGACTGACGTCGTGCTCATCGAGAAGGGCGAGCTCTCCTCCGGCTCCACCTGGCACGCGGCCGGATTGATCCCGCACTTCATCGGCAGCCTCAACATGGCCAAGTGCCACCAGATCGCTCCCGAGCTGTATCAGCGGCTCGAGGAGGAGACCGGGGAGTACGCGGGGTGGCATTCGACCGGCGCGATCCGGCTGGCCCTCGACAAGCACCAAGAGGACTGGTTCCGCTACGTGCAGGGCATGCTCGAGATCAACGGTGTCGAGAGCAATCTCATCCCGCCCGAGCAGATCCTCGACTTCTGGCCGTGCATGGATGTCAGCGACGTGCGACTCGGCTTTCACACCCCGAACGACGGGTGGAACGACCCGTCCATGGCCACGGCGGCGATGGTGAAGGCGGCGAGGGCGCTCGGGGCCCGCGTGCACCGTCACACCTTGATGACCGACATGAGGCGACTGCCCGACGGACGTTGGGAGTTGACCACCGACAAGGGGCCGATCACCTGCGAGCACTTCGTGAACGCGGCCGGCCATTACGCCCCCCAGGTGGGAGCGATGGTCGGGCTCGATGTGCCGATCGTGTCGGTCATCCACCAGTACCTCATCACCGAGCCGCTCGAGATCATGACCGATATGGGCGACTTCGAGCCGCCGATCGTCCGCGACCCGAGGGCGAACGCCTACTACCGACGTGAGATCAACGGCCTCCTCGTTGGGCCTTACGAGCGCGAGAACGCGCAGACCTACGGCATCGACGGAATCGACTGGAACCTGCACAACTATCTGACGCCGCCTGATCTCGACGCGATCATGCCGTGGCTCGAGTTCGCCGGTATGCGCGTCCCCGCCTTCCAACAAGCCGGCATCAAGACGGTCATCTCCGGTCCGATCACTCACACCCCTGACTCGGGCTACCTGATGGGACCGGCACCGGGTCTGCCCAACTACTGGCTCTGCGCTGGAGCGTCCATCGGCGTGACTCAGGGCCCGGGGGCTGGCAAGTTCCTCGCTCAGTGGATGGTCCACGGCCAGACCGAGGTGAACGTCGCCGAGATGGACCCCCGGCGCTTTGGCGATCACGCCGGGCCGAAGGGTCGGTATGCGATCGAGAAGGCGATCGACGAGTTCCACGAGATGTACGCCACCCGTCGCCCGGGAGAGCAGCGTTTCGCGGGTCGACCGCAGAAGAAAGATCCCATCTACGACCGGCTTGACGCGCTCGGCGCGCAATGGGAGGAGAAGTTCGGCTGGGAGCGCCCGCAGTACTTCGGACCGGCGGAGGATCATTCCTTCAGACGGTCCAACGCGTTTGAGATCGTCGCCGCCGAGTGTCGGGGCACCCGTGAACGAGCTGGCATCGGCGACCTGACCGCCTTCAGCAAGTTCGAGGTCACTGGGGCCGGGGCTGAGGCCTTCCTCGACCGGTTGACCGCCAACCGCATGCCGAGGGTCGACGGCGGGACGCGCCTCACACATCTGCTGACCGATCTCGGTGGGATCGAATGCGAGATGACGGTCACCCGACTTGCTCCGGATCGCTTCTATCTCAACTCTGCAATCGTCGGTCAGTACCACGACCGAGACTGGCTCGTCGGCCACATCGACGAGGGCGAGGACGTCGTCGTCCGCGACGTCACCGAGGACCTCGGAATCTTGGCCGTCGCCGGGCCGAGGTCGCGCGACATCCTTCAGCCGCTCACCGAGGCTGACCTGTCGAACGACGGGTTCCGGTGGCTCACCGCCCGAGAGATCACCGTGGCGGGCGTGCCGTGCATCGCCTTGCGCGTCAGCTATGTCGGCGAGCTCGGGTGGGAGCTCCATCATCCGATCGACCGGATGCCTGAGCTCTACGACGCCCTCGTCGCTGCCGGCGAGCCCCATGGACTCGTGCACTACGGCAGCTACGCCATGAACTGCATGAGGGTGGAGAAGGCCTACAAGGCCTGGCAGTCCGAGCTCACGACCGAGGTGACCCCGGTGGAGGCCGAGCTCGACCGATTCGTCGACTACGCCGGAGAGTTCCTTGGTCGCGAGGCGACCCTCGCCCGCGCTGAACTCGGCGATGACATCCGCTGGAGCCTCGTGTACTGCGAGGTCGACGCCACCGATAGCGATTGCCGGGGCAACGAACCGGTCCGCGACGACACGGGACGCATCATCGGGCTCACGACCTCTGGCGCCTTCGGGCACACGGTTGGGCGCAGCCTCGCCTTCGCGTACGTCGAGCCCGCCTTCAAGGCGCCCGGCACCAAATTCGCAATCCAAATATTCGGAGAGTCCCACTCGGCGACCGTGCTCGCCGACGCGGCGTACGACCCGAACAACGAGAAACTGAGGGTGTGACCATGTCAGAGGTCCGTCGTCGCGCCGGGGGGCGTGCGGCGAGGGTGGCGCTCCGCGAAGCGCCACTCGCCGTCGACACCCGACCCATTCGTCCTGGAATGTCAGGAGGGGGATTCCGCCCTCTCTCGCCAGGACAAGTCACCGACGTCATCGACGCCGCCTACACCATGCTCGAGGAGTTCGGCATGGGGCAGGCGACGCCGGAGATCATCCAACTGGTGACCGCCGCTGGCGGTCGTATGGACGACAGCGGTCGCCTGAGGTTCCCTCGTGCCCTCGTCGAGCGGATCGTCACCGACGTCGCCTGCAAGGAGTTCGTGCTCCATGGTCTCGACCCCGACAAGTCGGTCGAGATCGGTGGGGATCGCGTGCACTTCGCGACCTCCGGCGCGGCGGTGCTCATGCTCGACCATGAGACGCAGAGATTCCGCCACAGCACCCTCGCCGACCTCTATGACTGCTCTCGGGTCGCCGATGTTCTCGACAACATCCACATCTTCATTCGGACGGTCGTGCCTCGTGACCTTGAGGGCGCGCACACGATCGACATCAACACCGCGTACGCGACGATGGCGGGCACCACCAAGCCGATCGGGACCTCGATGTTCATGCCCGACAGCGTTCCCGACGTCGTCGCGATGTTCGACATGGTCGCTGGGGGAGAGGGCGAGTTCCGCAAGCGGCCGTTCTGCATCGCGAACAACACCTTTGTCGTTCCCCCGCTCCGGTTCGCCGAGGACTCGGCGCTCTGCCTGCCTGTCCAGGCCCGGCTCGGCGTGCCGATCACGCTTCTGTCGGCTGGTCAGGCCGGCGCGACCTCCCCGGCCGCGCTCGCCGGCTCGCTGGCGCAAGCTCTCGCGGAGTGCCTCGCCGCCCTGACGGTGGTCAACCTCGCCCAGCCGGGGGCCCCCGCAACGATGGGCCTGTGGCCCTTCGTGTCCGATCTTCGGACCGGAGCGATGTCGGGTGGCAGTGGGGAGGAAGCGATCATCAGCGCGGCGGCAGCACAGGTCGTCAACGCGCTCGGTCTCCCATCCTCAACGGCCGCGGGTATGGCCGACTCCAAGATCGTCGATGCTCAGGCCGGCCACGAGAAGGCAAATGCCATCACCCTTGCGGCGAACGCCGGAGGCAACGTCATCCATGAGTCGGCGGGGATGCTCGCCAGCCTTCTAGGCTGCTCGCTTGAGGCCCTGGTTGTCGACAACGACATGCTCGGAGCGATCATGCGCACGGTCCGCGGCATCGAGGTGACGCCTGAGACCCTCTCCCTCGACGTCATCCGCGATGTGATCCACGGCCCCGGGCACTATCTCGGCCACAGCCAGACCCTCGGAATCATGCAGACGGAGTACATCTACCCGGAGGTCGGCGATCGCTTGAGCCCGGATGATTGGGTCGATGCCGGGGCGACCAGTGTCAGCGAGCGGGCGCACGCCCGGGTGTCGCGGATCCTGGCCGAGCATCATCCCGATCACATCGATCCGGCGACCGATGCGGCCATTCGGGAGCGCTTCGACATCCGTCTCGCTCGCCGCTAGGTCGGCCCTGTCATACTGACCGCTCACGGCGTCGATTCGCCGGAACGGTCAGTCAACGCGGCGCCGCGGCGCCCTGAGATTCACGGAGGTCCCGGTGGCTGTCGGCTTCATCGGTCTCGGAAATGTCGGACGGCATCTCGCTCGCTCAGTCCTGCGCGGTGGGCACGACCTCGTGGTGCACGACCTCGATGAGGCGGCCGCTCGGGGTCTTGTCGCCGATGGCGCCCGCTGGGCGCCAAGCATCGCGGCCCTGTGCGCGGAGGCGGAGACAGTGATCACCTGCCTGCCCTCCCCAGCGGTTATCGATGCGGTCGTCGCCGGCCCCGGTGGGGTGATCGAGTCGCTCGCCGGCCGGGAGAACGCCTGTTGGATCGACTCGAGTACCAACGATCGATCCGAGACGTTGCGGCTGGCCGGGATCGCGGCCGATCACGGCGTGGCGACCCTTGAGGCTCCCGTGACCGGCGGGGTGCACATGGCGGCCCGAGGTGAGATCACGGTGCTGGTGGGCGGTGAGCAGGCGCTCCGGGAACGTCTCGCTCACGTCTTGGACAGCCTCGGCGATCCGGTGATCCACATCGGAGAACTCGGCTCGGCCGCGACGATCAAGGTCATCACCAACATGCTCGCCCTCACCCATCTGGTGGCAGCCGGCGAGGCGCTGATGCTGGCGAAGCGGAGTGGCCTCGATCTGACCACCGCCTTCGAGGCGATCCGCAACTCCTCCGGCAACAGCTTCGTTCACGAGACCGAGAGCCAGGTGATCCTGAACGGCTCCTACAACATCAACTTCACCATGGATCTCGCCGTCAAGGACCTCGGCTTCGCCATGGCCTTCGGCCGGGAGTCCGGCGTGCCGCTCGATGTCGCCGGTGTCGTCTACCAGACCTTCATCCGAGCCCGGGAGACCTATGGCGGCCAGGCCTGGTCGCCCGAAGTGGTTCGACTTCTCGAGGACGCTCTGAAGACCGATCTTCGGGCGCCCGGTTTCCCCGAGGAGATCACGTGACCGCTCTGGAGCACGATCCGCGCCCACCGGTCATGGCCTCGGAGACCGAGCTCCGCGAGGATCTCGCGGCGGCTTTCCGCTGGGCGGCCCACCTCGACATGAACGAGGGGGTCGCGAATCACTTCAGCGTCGCCGTCGACGACGGGGGAGAACGGTTCCTGATCAATCCGCGGGGAATGCACTTCTCGCGGGCCCGAGCGAGCGAGCTCGCCATGATGGATACCCGTCGGCTCGGAGAGGATCCGCTCGCCCACGGGGTCGATCCGACGGCTTGGGTGCTCCACGGGCATCTCCATGAGCGCGTCCCGCGGGCGAGGTGTGTGCTGCACACGCACATGCCCTACACGACGGCCCTCGCCTGCCTTCGTGACTTCGAGTTCCTGATGCTCGACCAGAACGCCTGCCGGTTCTACGACCGGATCGCCTACGACCGCGATTACGCCGGGATGGCGCTCGACCCCGATGAGGGGGCACGGGTCGCGGCGATGCTCGACGGAGGGCGCGATGTCCTGTTCCTCGGGAACCACGGGGTGATCGTCATCGGCCGCTCGGTGGCCGAGGCCTTCGACGAGCTCTACTACCTCGAGCGTGCCGCTCGGCTGCAGGTTCTCGCGCTCTCCACCGGTCGGGAGCTGTCGCTGATCGACGATGCGACCGCGTCAATGGTCTGTGAGCAGTGGTTGAGCTATCCGGAGGGCAGCGAGCTGCACTTCCGGGCGGTGCGCGACGCGCTTGATGCCATGGGTGCGGACTACCGCCGGTAGAGGGTCCGGAGTCTTCCCAGTGGGGGGCCGCTAGGGTTGGCGACGGCCACCGAGGTCCGGTGGCCACCATGAGACCGAGCGACCCTGTCGTCGGTTACCGGTTGCCCGCCCCGCTGGTGGGATCGAGCCGCTCTCGCAGAGCGCGCCGACATCGCGGGACCGCCAACTGGGAACCGGCTGGTCGCTCCACAAGAGTCGGTTCGACCGGCTCGGAAAGGAGCCATTCGTGGCTGATCCCATCCGCGTGTCCGCGCCCATCTCCGGCACGGACCGTCACCTCACCCTTGAGACCGGGCGTTTCGCCCCGCAAAGTCAGGGGGCCGTCGTCGCCACCATCGGCGACACCCGAGTCCTCACCACGGCCAACGCCGCTCGCGATGTGCGACCGGGGGTTGATTTCTTCCCGCTCACCGTCGACGTCGAGGAGCGGTCGTACGCGGCTGGCAAGATCCCCGGTTCGTTTTTCCGTCGCGAGGGTCGTCCGACCGAGGACGCCATCCTCACCTGTCGTCTCACCGACCGTCCGCTGCGACCGGCATTCGCCGAGGGTTTCCGCAACGAGACCCAGATCGTCACCACCGTGCTCGGTGTCGACATGGAGAACCCTCACGACGTGCTCTCCATCAACGCCGCCTCGGCCGCGCTCATGATCTCGGGCATCCCCTTCGAGGGTCCGCTCGGCTCGGTGCGTATCGCGTACTCGACCGACGGCGAGTGGCTGCCCCATCCGACCTACGCCGAGTCAGACGCCTCGACCTTCGAACTGGTCGTCGCTGGGCGCGAGCTCGATAACGGCGACGTTGCCGTGATGATGGTCGAGGCTGGTGGCACCGAGCGCAGCTTCTACTTCTACGAGGACGGCGCGCCGAAGGTTGACGAGAGCGTTCTCGCCGGAGGGCTCGAGGCATGCAAGATCTGGATCAAGGAGTCGATCGCCCTCCAGCGCCAGCTGGTGGCCAGCGTGATCGCTACCTCCGGTCCGATCGAACCGCTCGAGTACACCCCGGTACTCGACTACACCCCCGAGGTGTTCGCCGCTGTCGAGTCGGCGGTCGCCGCGGAACTCGCCGAGGCTGTGACCATCGCCCGCAAGGCGGACCGTAACGCTGCCACCGATGCGGCCGCGGCGAAGGCTGTGGCGGCGCTGTGCACCGACGGTGCCGAGTTCGCCGGCCAGGAAAAGGCCGTCAAGGAGGCCGTGCGGTCGCTCACCAAGAAGCTCGTGCGCAAGCGGATCGTCGAGGAGGGTGTCCGCATCGACGGTCGTGGAGTGCGCGATCTCCGTCCGGTGTCCGCCGAGGTCGGCGTGCTCCCGACGGCTCACGGATCGGGTCTGTTCCAGCGCGGTGAGACCCAGGTGATGAACGTCTGCACCTTGGCGATGCCCCGCATGAACCAGATGCTCGACACGCTCTCGCCCGTCAACGAGAAGCGCTACCTGCATCACTACAACATGCCCCCGTGGGCGAACGGAGAGACCGGTCGCGTCGGCTCCCCGAAGCGCCGCGAGATCGGTCACGGTGCCCTCGCGGCCCGCGCCGTCTTGCCGGTGGTGCCGAGCCAAGAGGACTTCGCGTACACGCTGCGCCTCGTGTCCGAGGTCATGTCGTCGAACGGCTCAACCTCGATGGGTTCGGTCTGCTCCTCGAGCCTCTCGCTCATGGACGCTGGTGTCCCGATTCGGGGCGCTGTCTCCGGTATCGCCATGGGTCTCGTGAAGGAGGGCGACAACTACGTCACCCTCACCGACATCCTCGGGGCCGAGGACGCCTTCGGTGACATGGACTTCAAGGTCGCCGGCACCGCCGACGCGATCACCGCCTTGCAGCTCGATACGAAGATCGACGGTATTCCTGCCGACGTGCTCACCGCCGCGCTGCAGCAGGCTCGTGAGGCTCGCTTGCAGATCCTCGAGGTCATGAACGCCGCTATCGGCGCTCCGCGTGACGAGGTCGCCGAGACCGCTCCGAAGATCGTCACGCTCACCATCCCGATCGACAAGGTCGGAGAGGTGATCGGACCTAAGGGCAAGATCATCAACACGATCCAGGCCGAGACCGGAGCCGATATCAGCGTCGACGATGACGGCGCGGTTGGCATCGTCACCATCGGCGCCGTTGAGGCTTGGCGGATGGAGGAGGCGAAGGCGGCGATCCTCGCGATCGTCGACCCGCCGAAGGCTGAGATCGGCAAGACCTACAACGGTCGCGTCGTCAACATCACGAAGTTCGGCGCTTTCGTCAGCATCCTCCCGGGCCGTGACGGTCTGCTTCACATCTCCAAGCTCGGTGGTGGCAAGCGGATCAACGCCGTCGAGGACGTCCTCACGCTCGGTGACGAGATCGAGGTCGTCGTCGAGGAGATCGACGACCGCGGCAAGGTGAGCCTTCGGCCCGCTGGTGATCCGCCTTCGGGTGGTTCCGGCTCAGACGGCGAGCGCGAGAGCCGGCCCCCGCGCCGCGAATCGCGTACCGAGGGTGCTGGCGCGAGCGGCGACGTCGAGTCCGTCAGCTTCGACGACTCCTTCGACGCCGAACTCGCTGGTGAGCTCGGTGACCTCGGGCCCGGTTCCGAGCGTCGCGGCGGTGGCGGCGGCGGTCGCCGGCGTCACCGCTGACCCACGTCGATGACCGAACGGGTCGTCCGACTCGACTCCGGTCTGACGGTCGCCATCGACGAGATGGCGTCCACCAGATCGGCGTCGATCGGGGTCTGGGTCGGCGTCGGTTCGCGTGACGAGCCGAACGCCTCCTCAGGGGTCAGCCACTTCCTCGAGCACCTGCTCTTCAAGGGGACCGATCGCCTGACCGCTCGGGATATCTCCCGACGGGTGGACCGTGTTGGTGGCGACATCAACGCGTACACGTCGAAGGAGCACACCGTGTTCCACTGCCGCGTGCCAGCCCGGCACGTCGCCGACTCCATCTCGATACTCGGCGATGTGATCTGCTCGCCTTCGCTGCGAGCAGACGACGTGGAGAGCGAACGTCAAGTGATCTCCGAGGAGCTCGCCATGGACGATGACTCTCCTGAGGACGTCGGCTTCCGCGAGTTCTCCTCTGCGCTGTTCGCGAACCATCCGCTCGGCAGAGACACCGCGGGGGAGCGGGAGACCGTCGCGGCGATGACTGGGGAGCAGATCCGCCAGTTCCACCGTGAGCGTTATCTGGCCGGATCGATGGTGATCTCGGTGGCTGGAGGGGTCGACGCTGACTCGGTGATCGCGATGGTCGAGAAGGCCTTTACGCCGGTCCGTCCCGGTCGTGCCACCACCGCTCGTGAGGCGCCCGGGAGCATCGATCCGGGAGGTCACCTCGACGACGACACCGAGCAGGTCCACCTTGTGCTCGGCGGGCGCGCGATTCCGCGCGGCGACGCGGATCGTGAGGCGCTCGACATCGCCAACCACGTACTCGGAGGCGGCCTGTCGAGTCGGCTGTTCGACGAGATCCGCGAACGGCGCGGACTTGCGTACTCCGTTTTCTCCTCGGTCAGCACCTTCGAGGACTGCGGCGCTTGGACGATCTATGCCGGGTCGCAGCCGGCCACCGCGCCCGCGGTGCGGGAGTTGATCGAAGTTGAGTGCTCGCGACTGGTCGACGAGGGCATCACCGAGGAGGAATTGGCCGACGCGAAGGGATTCCTCCAAGGTGCCTTCGAACTTGGTCTGGAGGACTCGGGGGCTCGGATGAGTCGACTCGGCGGGTCCTTGACTCTGCTCGGCCGTCTGGTACCGGTCGACGAGCAACTCGCACGGTGGGCGGCGGTCGAACTCGATGACGTAGCTCGGGTAGCTGAGCGAGTGTTCGGCGGTCCCCGCGTGGCCGTGTCGGTCGGTCCTAGCCAGTCGCAGTAAGGCGGTGGCGCGAGCGCCGGGAGCAGGCCGGCGGTTAGCGTCTCAGCTATGACGAGCGGAACCGCGATCCGGGTCGGGGTGCACGGAGCGACCGGGCGCATGGGTCGCGCGGTCTGCGAGGCCGTCGCAGCGGCCGAAGGGCTCGAGTTGGCGGCACTAGTCGCGAGCTCCGCCGGACACGAGACCATCGCGGGTCTCGAGGTCGCGACTGAACTCCGGGCCTTCGCTGAGACTGGCTGTGACGTGGTCGTCGATTTCACGATCGCCGATGCGACCCGCGCGCTGGTGCCGTTCCTCGCGATGCATGGCATCCATGCGGTGATCGGTACCTCCGGGTTCTCTCGTGACGACCTTGACGCGTTTCGCGAGTCGCTGGCCTCGGGCGGGGTAAACGGCGTCCTCGCCCCGAACTTCGCGATCTCGGCGGCGTTGATGACGCGATTCGCCGCTATGGCCGCCCCGTTCTTCGACACGGCGGAGATCGTTGAGTCGCATCACGATCGCAAGGTGGACGCCCCCTCGGGAACGGCGATCGCGACCGCGGAAGCGATGATCCCCCGTGAGGGCGGGTGGGCCGCCGACCCCACCACCCACGAACTACTCGAGGGGTCTCGGGGTGGGCTCGGTCCGAACGGGGTGCGAATCCACTCGGTGCGGATGCGCGGAATGGTGGCCCATCAGGAGGTCGTGCTTGGCGCGACCGGTCAGACGCTCACGATTCGCCAAGACTCCTACGACCGCACGAGCTTCATGCCGGGCGTGGTGCTCGCCTGTCAGCGGGTCATGTCGACCGAGGGACTGACGGTCGGTCTCGATTCGCTGCTCTGACGGTGGTTAGCGCGCGCTGCCGCCGCGCACGTTCCGCGTGTTGATGAGGAGAACCAGCACCACGGATGCTCCGACCGCCCACCAGGAGTAGCGCTGCAGCCACTCGAGGAACGCGGTGAGTTCCTCATCGAAGATGGCGGCGAACCATTGGATGAGCGCGAGCCGTGCCACGATGCCGATCGCGAGAAGTGGCACAAGACGGGTGAGCGGCATGAGTCGGACACCACTCAGCGCCGCGACCAGATTGGAGCCGACGAAGAACGGCACGATCACGATGGAGGCTCTGTCGAAGCCCCGCTGAAATGAGTCGAGGGAGGTCTGGTCGACTCCCAGGTAGCGGGTGAACCAACTGAGGGCGGTTGTTCGGTAGGCGCGTCCGATGGCGTGACAGATCAGGAACGCCGCTGCGATACGGGCCGGTCCGATGACCCAATAGGAGATGAGCGGCAGGTCAGCGCCGAGGGAGAGCGCCAAGTAGCGGTTGCGACTCGACAGGGCGATGAGGACGGTCGGGGAGTCCTCCACCAACCGTGCCCAGAAGATGCCGGCGATGTTGGTGGCCGCGACGAGGGCGACAAATCCGGCGAGCGCGTACCGGCCCCACGTCGGACGCTCGGCGGGCTCCACCCGCGTGACGCTACCGGCTCACGGAGCAGCGACCCAGAACGATCTCGCCGCGGCTACACGGGCGCCGGAGGCGTCGAAGGCAGCGGATGTGGCCCCTCGTTTCCGACCGTCCCATGAGGAGGCGTAGTCGCCGTTCCATCCGACAATCGCGAGCGTCTCGCCTGCGCTCACGGGGCGGTGTTCGACGACCGCGTACTGCACCGTGAAGGCGGGTCGCTGGTCGCGACTGAAGCAGACGTAGAAAGCGGCGGTGCAGTCGAGAGCGGCCCACAGCGCGGCTGAGGCGCTCAGTGGATCCTCGGCCCAGTCGGGCACCGTCCAGTCCGTCGCGAATCGGCCGTCGCCGAGTGGTGAGGCGTGCACCCCCATCGAATCCGGTCGTGATCCACACGAGAAGCAGTCCGGCACCGGGTTCGGGTCGAGGAACTGAGCAAAGCGCGCCCGGGCGTCGGCTGCCTCGTCAATGGACACCGGAGGTGTCTCCGGAACATCGGGTGTCCACGGCGCAGCGTCGATCACGAGTTCGCCGGCTGGTCCGATGAGCGCGGAACGGTCTCGGTCGACGGTCAGCGCGGTCTCGAGCGGAATGTGACTTCGAAGGGCGTACGTGCTGATTTCGTCGAGGTGCGAGGCGAGGTGGCGTGCCGTCCACCCACCTTGGCCGCTCCCCGAGGGGCCCTCGAAGCGGGCCGGGATCACGATGGAGGGCATCGCCAGACGGTACGTGATGCGCTCCGGCGGTCCGAAGCCGTCGCACTACGGTCAGGGGCCATGTTGGGAGTGATGCAGGACGTTCCGCTGTCGATCAGTCACCTGTTCGACCGCGCTGAGAAATACCACGGTCGAAAGGAGATCGTCACCGCCATCCCCGGCGGCCGCGAGCGACGCACCTACGCGCAATGGGCGGAGCGGACCCGCCGCCTCGGTGGGGTGCTCGATCGGCTCGGCATCTCCGAGCAGGGTCGAGTGGCCACGTTCGCGTGGAACTCCGCGCGGCACCTCGAGCTCTATTTCGCGGCGCCGTGCACCGGGAGGGTGCTTCACACCCTCAACATCCGGTTGTTCCCCGAACAGTTGACCTACATCGTGAACCATGCCGATGACGAGGTGATTTTCGTCGACCGTTCCCTGCTCGGGCTGCTCGCCCCACTGCTTGGCACCTTCGAGCGGCTGCGCCATCTTGTGGTCATGGAGGACGGGGCAGAGGTGGCCCCTGTCGACACGGGGCGTTTCGAGCTTCTCGATTACGAGGCGCTCCTCGCTGAGTCCGAGCCCGTCGAGTGGTCTCCGGTCGACGAGTACCGGGCGGCATCGATGTGTTACACGAGCGGTACCACCGGCAACCCGAAGGGCGTCGTCTACACCCACCGGAGCACGTTCCTACACACGATGGGTGTGCTCACGGTCGACTCTCTCGGGGTGCGTGAATCCGATGTGGTCATGCCGGTGGTTCCAATGTTCCATGTGAACGCCTGGGGTCTCGCCCACGCCGGGGTCGCGTCCGGCGCCAGCCTCGTGATGCCGGGCGCCGATCTGTCGGGCCGAGGGCTCGCCGACCTCATCGTCGAGGAACGGGTAACGGTCGCGGCTGGCGTACCGACGATCTGGATGCAGGTGCTGCCTGAACTCGCCGGCCGCGACGCCTCGAGTCTTCGCGCCATCCCCTGCGGTGGCTCCGCGGTGCCGAGGGCGTTGTCGGAGGGTTATCGCACGCAGATCGGCCTGCCGCTGCTGCAGGCATGGGGTATGACCGAGACGAGTCCTATCTGCGCCGTCGCGCACCTCGACGCTGATGAGCAGGATCTCGACGACGATACGAAGGCCGACCTGCGAACCATGGTCGGGCGGATCAGCTTCGGTGTCGAGATGCGGGTGGTCGACCCGTCCTCGGGCGAGTCGGTCCGATGGGACGGTGAGGCGACCGGCGAACTGCAGTGTCGAGGGAACTGGATCGCCGCGAGTTACCACGACGACCCGCGGTCGGGGGAGAGTTTCACCGAGGACGGCTGGCTACGCACCGGCGATGTGGCGACCGTTGACGACCGCGGTCGGATCCGGCTCGTCGACCGGACGAAGGACCTCATCAAGTCGGGAGGGGAGTGGATCTCCTCCGTTGAACTCGAGAACGAACTGATGGCGCATCCGGGTGTCGCCGAGGCCGCGGTGATCGGCGTGCCCCATCCGAGGTGGTCGGAGCGCCCGCTGGCTTGTGTGGTGCGGGCTGAGGGTTCTCAGATCAGCGCTGAGGAAGTGCTGTCGCACCTCGCTGGACGGGTCGCTAAGTGG
>Ga0208542_1000609_pt1 | contig 16063 bp, 28 predicted proteins | sample DEB08_DNA_3_FD_185495 | JGI IMG/M metagenome (GOLD analysis project Ga0208542, IMG submission 185495) | Aqueous microbial communities from the Delaware River and Bay under freshwater to marine salinity gradient to study organic matter... | ecosystem: Environmental > Aquatic > Marine > Coastal ... | reverse complement strand
TCTAAATCAGCAATGTCTCTGCGTTGTTCTTTCTCTCTTTCACCTAACCCAAACAATTCATTTTCAAGTTCAAGTTCTGCTAATTTGTTTTCTAAGTCTGCTTTGTTTGTTTCTAATACTTCTTTGCTTTTTGCTAAGTTTGTTGTAATTTGTGTTAACAGTCTTTTTTCTGCGGCTGCTGTTGCTGTTTTTTCTTTCTTGAGATCTTTTTCTGCTTGAGTTTTTTGTCTAGCCAACTCTAGTGCTTTAGCGGCTCTACTCTGACCACCATCACCATCATCTTCTGTGCTACCTGGTGTACCTGGTGTTTGATCTGGTTTGTCTGGAAGATTCAAGTCTATGTCTTTGCCTGCGTCACCTAATTCTTCTACACCATCTATGGTATCATCAAACAATGCATTCATGCCCACAATGGCGGCACTTGCTGCGGCAATACCTGCACCTACTTTAATTAAACCAACACCAGTAACACCCTGTAACAGTGTTCCTGCTACTGCGGCACTTCTAAATGCTGTTGCTAACTGTACAACTGCCATTGCTGTTGCTACTATCCTTTGACTTACTGCTACTGCAAAGGCTACTGCAAACATTTTTGCTAAGAACTCTACATTCTCTGCAAGTAATAATATAATACCTGATATTTTAGAAAATACCTGTGTATCTTCTTGTAATGATGCAAAAATACCAACTAATTCATTTTGTAATTGTGTAAATGCTTCACTGATAGTTGGAACAGTGTTTCCAAATTGCTCATCTACTGCGTTTGCCATATCTTCTGTGGCAAGTGTGATAACATCTGCTGTGAGTGCACCTTCAAATGCTAGTGCTCTCATCTCACCAATTGTAACACCTAGCTCATCAGCAACCTTACGCATAAACACCGGGTTGGCTTCCATGATGCTGTTAAATTCATCACCTCTTAACACACCACTTGCAAGTGCTTGACCAAACTGTCTAATAGCACCTGATGTTGCGTTAGCATCAGCACCTGATATCTTTAATGTTTTAGAGAATGTGCTTGATATTGCAGCAACTTCTTTTTGTGATTTGCCCATATCTGCTGTGGCAACTGTTAAGTTAGCAAATAGATCTGCAACATCACCTAAACCTGATCTTGTATCTCTGGCTACATCTTGAACTAATTTAAAGGCGGCTGCTGCTTCTTCTTGAGTGCCAACAACACCACGCAATCTGTTTTGTAAGTTAACTGCTTGGTTAGCAAAATCTACAATACCGGCAACTGCAATTGCAGCACCTAATGCTTTGAATGCACCATCAAGTTTACCTACACTTTTTGAGCCTGTGTCACCAAATTTCTTTACATCAGTTTCTGCTTTCTTAATGTTTCTACTGAATTGCTTATCTTCAAGTGTAAGTATTACTTTGACATTCTTAGCCATTATATATTCCTCAATCTGTTAGGTAGAAATCTCTGTTCAAATTGGTCACTTGCTGGCCCAGTCATACCATTTGGTGCTTGTTTACTACCTTCACCGCTATCTAATTTGGCTGCATAACCGTAGTTTGCAACTATTTTGCGTTTAGGTGTTCTTTTTGTTTTTCTTTGTGCGTTACCAGTGTCTCTGGGCGTTATGCGTTTCATATACTTGCCAGTATCTCCCCATGCTCTCAATGCAGCTGGTTCCATACTTTTTAATGCTTTTATTACTGCGTAACTTTCAACTTTTAACATTTTTAACTGCCCTTTCTAATGTTTCTATATCATAGAATTCATCTGGTTTCTTATCTTTCTTATCTTGCAAGTGTTTGGCATAGCTCATTGCTGTGTCATACACATGCAGATCTAATGTGTCTGCTTTGTCCAGTACTTGTGAAGGCAACATACTGTATCTTTCACCTAGATTGTCTAACAACAAACAAAAAGACAGGTCCTTACTACCTTCTTCTATGGAACTGCCTGTTACTTTCCCAGTTGTTCAACAACTTTGTTAACACACTTCAGCAAAATCTTAGTTGGCAATACTTTTTCATCCACAAGAACTTTATTGCCTTCTTCATCTAAGATGAGATCTTGACAAAATTCTATGAGTTCTGGGTATGTTTCTTCTGACATGTTTGCAAATTTCACAAACCTGTTGAGTGGTTGCCTATCATAACACCAAAATTCAATGGCGTCTGAGTATAATTCTTGTATTTCTTGGTCATCAACAACAATGTTGATTAGTTTTGGTTTATGTGCTAATTCTGAAATTTTCATATCTTATTCCTTTATATCTCTACTTTTTAAATTATGAACTGCTGTTAATAAAAACGCAATTCTACTACTTACTTTTTTTATATCTGCTTGAGCACAGTGTAATTCACTCTTGCTCTTTGCTATCTCCTGCTCCAGAGTCTGTAAGATTTCCTCCGGTGTCAGTTTTTCCCATATCTGCATCTTCTATACCTTTATATTTATTTGATTTTTGTGTTTTGCTTAGTTTGACGCCATAATGTGTTGCTAAATCTTCAGCACTAATTACGCCACCAGCAATAGTTAATTCTTTGGCATCACCTTGCACACAATGTGTGTGAAATAGATCCCTAATTTTGGCTGATTGCAAAACTGCTTGTTGTTCTTTTGAAAACATGTGTTCTCCCTGTTAAAAACATACTGCTGAAGTTGCCTTCAGCAGTTGTTTATGCGTTACATATTGCCTAAATTAGACTACTACTGATTGCGTGTATGAGCCATCCACTAAAATTTCTAGTGGTGTAACCCAAACGGGCGCGGTAGGGGAAACTGTAGGGGCTAAGCCACTTAGGTATCCCTCTCCTTCTACATAATAATCACCAGCGGAATCACCATTCAAATGTAATCTAAAGTAAACTTTAGTCTTATTATTAGTGATGTCCCAGATACCAGCAGTACTACCGCCGCCATCAAAGAAAGAAACAGTATCTAATACTGCATTCAAACTTACTGAGTTTGTGCTAGGTGTTGTAACAATTTGTTGACTCAACTCATCAAGTTGCTCCCAAGTAAATGTTCCTGGTGTTGCGTTTAAAGTTACATCAGTCAGCGCCGGTACAGTTACAACATTTGCTGCATCTGCCATTGCTGCGTTTGCATCTGCAAAAGCGCCACTTGCATTTATCTTGAGTTTAACAAAACTTGCTGTTTCATTAACTACTATATTAGTCATTGCTAATCTCCTGTTTTATATTGTTGTAAATTCAAATTCAAATTGATATGTCAAACTATCTGCAGTAAACTCTGTGACCATCACGCAATTTCTTTTGATCTGGTCTGGTATACTGTTCTTGCTGTTTATCACAGCATCAGTTATAGTATCTATATCTCCTAAAGGGTTTTTGGCATCAATTGTTAAAAATGCTGTTACAAGTGTAACAACATTTTCAACTGGATTGAAATCTAACACTTCAATTAATGGCTCTTTGGTTATGTTGTCCTCACCTATGTACAGTTTTTTCATGTTCTTCTCATAAAGAGGAACACCTGCACTGTCAAAAGGCAGTTCAGAACTAACACTTACATTAGAACCATTTAATGCTATGCTTAAATTGGCTAATAAATCATCTCTATAAGCCATTAAGACACCCTCACCACACTCTTATTACCGCGTGTGCGTTTGTTACGCCTATAACTTACTAGTTTCTCTGAGTCACTAACTGTGCCGTCTCCACTTGAATCATACCAAGTAAAGTCAGCCATTAGTTCTTCAAACAAACTGTTAAAGCGTGATTCAAAATATTGAATCTTTTGCACTTCTGCACTCTCTGGGTTACCAAAGTCTGCTACCTTGGGTAGCAAGTACATATAAAGTACACCATAAGCACACATGTCAGTAAAGTCTGGTTTCCTGTTCACTATGTTGTTTGCTTGGAAGTCAGGGATAGTGTTGAGACTATTATAATTAGTCCCAACATATCCTAAATATTCTTGCCATCTAGTACTTAACCTAATCTTTTGATTGATTCTGTCAGTTGTCTTTCCGGCTAGATCTTCCAAATATTCATCTAGTGATCCAGGAGCATCAGGCACATTAGTAAAGTCAATTTCATTGCTTTCATAGATACGCTGGTCCTTGTCTCTTATGTCCAAAGCCTCTGCGTAACTAATTACATTTCCACCCACTGTTATAAATGCCATAATATTTCCTTTAGTTACCTTACGCTGCTGCTAAGCCTGAAGGTAAGTTGTTTGATCTAATGAATCTAGCACCAATTGCTACAGAAACTAGTCCTTGCATTAACGCATCATTTGCTGCCATTTGAGCAACTGAACCAATAGAACCACTTGAGATTCCACCTACACCGTTAAGTTCTTTACTTAACTGTAGTTCTTGACCTGCTGTGATACATGCCATGTAGAAACCTGTTGCGTCTGTTGGAGCGTTTAATGCTCTTAAGTTAGCAATTGAAGTTGCAAAGAAGTCTAAAGAAGCACTTGCTGCAACATTAGCGCCAATACCACCTGATGCTACTGTACGGATGTAAGTAGGTCTGATTTGTGCAAAACCATTTCTGACTGTTGCTACAAACTCAACTGCATCTGTGTCAATGTCTTCAAACATTTTAACTGTTGGTGTACGCTTACTTGCATATCCACCTGCTTCTGGTGAGAACACCATTGCAAGTTCATTTGTGCTGCCGTCTAAGACTGCGTTTGTGTGACCGTCATTAACAACTGATGCACTGATATTAGCAATGTCTGTTAATGCTGTTTCTGAACCACTTAGCATGACTCTAAATCCTGCTATGTCTGTGCCTTGAGCAATTGCTCTTGCAAGACGGGTTGTTGTTGCTGTTGCAACTGTTCCTGGAACATCTTCTAATGATTCATTTGAAACTTTAGAACCTGCGCCTCTTTTGTTAACACTTAAGATAACATTGCTTGGTGCAAAGTTTTCTTCAGCGTTTGCTATAATAGCTGTATTCTCACCTACTGATGAGTTACCTGAACCCCATGCGTCTGTGACTGGGATTTTTACTTGATTACCTACACTGCCTTCTAAGTTGTATGAGTTCACAATTAGTGATGGATTTGGTAACAAGACCGCATTGTCATAATATGGAATGAGATCTGCTACAATGTCCTCATACAATGAAGTTAATGTTGTAGTTCCTACTGCTGCCATTTTATTCTCCTTTGTATTTAATGGTTATTTCAAACAGTTATTTTGTGCTCAAGCCTTTTGAGGCTAAGTTGAACTCATAACTGTCCATTGTTTTTTTGATTAAACTGTCTGTAATTTGACCTCTGCTTAATCTTTGTTTTTCTCTCAAGTCTACATAAGCCTTTCTGTAAAGTGCATCTGTCTTTAAACGCTCTGCATTCAAAGGTTTAGCCTCTTTACTCTCAACTGGTGCAGTTGCTTCAGAGTCAAATGTGTCAATACCTTTCTTAGCAAATGGTAAACCTAGTGTTTTACCAACTACTTCAACTGCTGACTTATAATCAGGAGTCTCACCATCAGTTGTTAAGAATTCACCTCCTGCTTTAATAGCAAAAGTACCTTCCTGGTAGTGCAACATGTCTCTGGCTTTCATCAAATCAATAACTGCAGATTTTTGATCTTGATTCCAACTAGTTGGCATTGAATCTTTCAATGACCCTACATGTTCCCTCAGAGCATATTCTGTTTTAACTGAGTGCAATTCTGCTCTTAGTTCTTCAACTGTTTGCTCTTTCTTCTTAACTGCGTCTCTGAGACTGTTAACATTAAGACTGTCTTGTTCTGGGTCTGCAGTCTGCAACTGCTTTACCACTGACTTAACTTTGTCAAAACTGTCAACTTCTAATTCCTCTAAGAGTCTGCTTTCAACATCTCTTTTGGCATTAGCGGCAATCTTGTTAGTGTCATCCCTTGTGTAAACACGGACGCCATCAACAAACATTTTACCGTCTCTTGACTCTACTGTTGGTGCCTTAGCACTAACATCTTCAGATTTTACTTCCACTTGCGTGTCTGTTTCAGTATCTGTACTGACTGGTTGCACATTTTCTCCTGCAACTAGAGTGTCTGTAGTGAACTCTTCACTCATTTTTCTCTCCTTAGTTCTCGCCTGGAGTTAGCGTAGTTTATTATATCTCCATCAAAGACCATTCATTGTGGAACTTGCGTTCAACAACTGTTGTAATCTTTGTTTTATTGTTTCCCTCACATCATCTTTGAAGTCTGCTTCTAAGTCTACATAACCTAGTGCTGCTTCAAATTCTGAATGTGAACTAAATGGCATGTATATCATACCACCATCACTTTTAGTGTGACTGTGATACCCATCACCACCTAGTTGTTGTGCCCTACCTACTGCTTCCTCTACGGTAGCATATTCTTCATTTGGTGCATCATCAAACATGTTCTCATACTTCTCAAGTAACTGCATAGTTAAGTTGATTTCATTGAGTTCATGTTCAAGTGCTTTTTTGTTATATTGTCTATTATAAGAGACACCAAAGTCTTCTGGTTTAGTTTGATTAGTCCAATCAAACCATATGTCCCACAACTTTGATTCTCCGTTTTCTAAATTGATTGCTTTTCTGCGTATTTGTGCAGCCAACTTGTCATCATATACTTCTATTTGCTCTCCTGAGCGTGATGCTTTGATTAAATCTTCTGAACGCAACATAGCAATTTGCGTTAGTTTGTCAATTTGGCTGTCAATTAATTTTTGTATTTGTTCTATACTGTCCAATTGTGGACTTGCAAATTCATACACATAAGCAGTTTCACCTGTAAGCCCAGCCTGTACTGTAACTACACTTCCTGGTTCTGCTCCAATTGAACCATCATTCATCTGTGATGTTGTTTCATCAACAATAAGAGTAGGATGGCTTGAATATGTTACTGCAGAATATATCTCTGCTAGATAACTGTATATGCTGCGTTGGATACCTGCTACATCTTGTATAACTGTGGTACCAACATTGTTGTAAACTTTGACACTTTGATAGAATGTTTTAAGTGGCACATAGCCTAATTCATTTGGCTGTGATATCATGAACACTGCTTCATCTAATTGTAATAAATCAGGATCATCAATTGGTGCTACATAATCATCATCTTTGCCCATAAACACTGTGTCAATAGTGTCCGCTGTCATCACACGGTATATGCTGTGTACATCTGAGTCTTCTATTTTGATTGCAACTTTGCTTAATTCTAAGTTGCCATTTCTATCATATGTGTATTCCCAGTTAGTAACATCAGTTGGTTTGTGCAATTTCCATTTAGGAATATCTGAACCTACTGGCTTGTAACAGCCTACATGCACAACACCGTATATGGTGCTCCATGTGTCTACTAGGCTCATAAACTCATTTACTGAGTTACCTTCACCGTCTACATCTTCTATAAATTCTTGTATTTCTGGTGTTTCTGATAACACTCTTTGAGGTGGGTTACGCCACAACATAGCACTATACTCTGCTACAATAAGTTTAACATAGTTGTATAGCGGTGTGTTGTCTAACTTCTCACCATAGAAAGAACCATCTAATACATCATCACCCCTGCCGGCTGCACTAGGTGAATTTGTTGGATTCTTTTCTAATGTGGCTCTGCGTTTGGCTACTACGGCACCTGATTCATCTGTTACATAGGTGCTAACAGTTTCTGCGGGAGTTTGCAGGTCAACAGTGTATGCTCTTAGTAGTCTTGCGTGTTTGTATTCAGTTGATCCATAGTAACTGACTTCTTGCAAACGCCAATCTTTATAGTATCTGTCATATAGTGGGTGATTGCTGACCACAAAGTCAACATATGGATGTGAATCTGCCAAGTTTATCTCCTGGTTCTTTGCCTTGTTAATTAACAGTAGTATTTATACAATCTAGCAATTTTTTTGGATAATCTTCAATTTTTAGCCGGTTTTGTGCATAAGATTGCATTTATTTAATAAATAATAGTATATCATTTAAGATATAACCAGTAAAAAGGCAAAACAAACGGAGATATTATGTTACAAATTACTTACAAACAATACTTACAAGATACTACTTTTTGGGATAACTTATGTGATCAGCATAAACTTGCACTTCATTTAACACAGGAGGTAGGTTCATAATGAATGTTACAACATTTAAAACAAAACAAAATCCTACACCACATAACCCTAATCTAGTAATTGAAGCACTTACATGGTATATGGAGAATGTTGTGGGTAATCCTACCACTTATAATTGCGTAAGAAACAATGCGCCATGGTGGGATAGAGAAAACAAAACTGGCATGAACATAAATTGGAAGGACATAGACAATTGGAAAGTTCCAAAAGTATCAGGTCTAGATATTGGACTCAAAGGCAAAACTAACAAAGAAAACTATTTTGCTAGAAAATATATTGATCATGTACAACCTGGTAACTTGCTAACCATAGTAGATACTGTGTTTAATATGGTCCAACAACATAATTTAAAAATGAGGCAAGTTGACAGTAACTTGTTAAAAGATATTGAAACAGTGTTTCAAGGTAAACCAAATACTATCTCAATACCTAAACACATTGATTTACCAAATAGTGAAAACTGTTATGTTAAATGGCAGGCTATGATGTTATTGCTTGACACTGTAGACAGAATACAATTTAAAGCAATAGCTGAAAAATACAGCAACAAAATCTTAACCACTATATAGGAGAAAAAAATGATAAGATCAGATGAAGAAAATATTTACATACCATTACACAAAAAACCGTTTGGCATTATAAGAGAAGATGGGTGCCAATTGGACGCCTTTGAATACCATAACGGTGTGCTATGCATATCACATTTATTATACAATGTGAAATTCCAAGTTGATCCTTGTGAAATAGAAGGATCATATACTTGGATAAGAGTTGAGCCAAGAGAAGACAACTTAAAGGCTGAAGAAATATTGAATAAAATAAGAGAAACCAATATAGTAGAAGAAGATGAGGAATCAGAAGATGATGACTTATCATTTGACACAAATTCTCTAGTTGCACAATTAAAAAGAAATACATCTAGTTCTAGTAGACAAACTCAATTTGATGCATTGAGAAATAAATTAAAAAAAGGTTGACATCACCTTAAAAGATGTTATAATAAGAAAGTTATCACAGTAATAGTGCTGTGCTAACGCTAACAGTGTTTCAATAAGTGTGGACACTGTTGGTCTTTATGTTCAAACCCTCTTCACAGTTTTCTGTGTTGAGGGTTTTTTAATGGCCATAAAAAAGGGCAGTTGCCTGCCCTTCTAAACTTATACACCTACCTGTGTTACAGTTTAATTGTGTCTACCACTTTTGCACTGTGACTGTCTGTGTAACTGTTCACAACATCTTCTTTGAACTGTGTAGTGCTTGGAGCCGCATCTATGCGTTTTTGCTCATATGGTGATTCTATTTCAATGCCTGCTCTTTTCAGTAACGCAATCATCTTTGGCATATCATGTATGCTCCATTTATAACCATGGCTTTGTCCAATGCGGCGCATTGCTTCTCTGTCACCCCTTTGTGCTGCGTTCTTGTATTTGTGTATTGCTCTCATCTTTTTTATCCTTTTTTGATTTGTTGAAAATTAAATCCCAATTATCCCTGTAGTCTTTGTCATTGGCAGTCTTTCTTCTGCTACTTCCTTTACCGCCTTCCCATTGTCCTTTCATTGTTCTAGTGTATACCTCACTGTGATTTCTTCTTTGGGTAGTATGGGTCTCAGTGTTCTCAATATGTATGTGTTACCATTCTCTACCAGTTCACAGTTGGGTTTCAATCTGTGATTAATGAAGCCACCTAATGGTGTTCTTATTATTTCATAGTCCAATATGTAATGACTTATACCCAGTATGGTGTTTGAGTCAAACACATCTGTGGCAAACAAACCTAAACCTTGTATATTACTGTTACCTATTGTGAGTCCTTTAGGCAGAGGTTTGTAACTGAACTTAGTCATCAATCAAGTCTTCAAACTCTAAGTCTTGTGGCTCAACTGCGTCCATGCCAATTACGCCATACTTTTTACAGTGTCCATCAATTTGTAACTGTAAGTCTTCTTCTGATTTGTCACTGGCAAATGAGGCCACTGTGGTAAATGTGCCACCATATCCATCTCTGTAAGTAAATCTGTACATTGCATCATATATCTTCATATCTATTTCCTTTTTAAGTTCCTGGGGGTGGTTCTAATCCACCATTTGTTCTGTGATTGTATATCTGTATACCTAACCTCATTGCGTCTGAATAGTTACGCCATGTTGTTGAGTCTGCTAATTTGTGTTGTGCTTGTTCTACTGGATCTAAGTATGCGTATGCTTGTATGTATTCTTTCCACATCTTTCTACCTGGATGTTCTTCAAATTCAGATCTGAATGAAGTTATACCATCTGCTCTGTCTAAGTCTTGTAGTGTCTTAACTGTGCCCTTCATCTTTGTCCTCATCTACATAACGCCCATTTACTTTTACTCTGTATTTCTTAGGAGTTTCATCTCTGGTGCCCCAGGCTATTTTGTCATAGTTGGCTTTGTATTCTTCAGAGTTATCACCTGATACTATCTCAGAATACTTTTCACCTCTGCTTTGGGCTCTCATCTTTTTGAGAAATGGATTGTGAGAAACTATCTTTTCTAGTTTCTTTCCTTTTGAACTCTTTGGATCTGGTGTATCACCTTTGAATGCCATTTTTATCTCCTATACTGTTATTTAGTTAGTTCATCATCCTACCAGAACGCATCCTGGTTTGCATAACTGCATCTCTGGGTAATTGCTTTAGTGGGAATAGTGTATGCGTTACATACCTTAGTGCATCTGTCATATGATCAAAGCCTGAGTCTTTATCTGGTATTCTAGTACCAGGCTTGTATGTGTGTTTGATCAAACATTCACGCAATCTTTTACACTTAGGGTCTATGGTTAAACGCCTTTCTCCAGTGGTGTTGCACAATAATGAATTCACTGCTGTTATGGCTTCTCCTACTGGTGGATTTGTTTTACCACTTATAACTCTAAAGCCATTGTTTTGCAGTATGATGTGATCACTTATACCTGTGCTATTTGTAGTTCTTCTTGCACCTGAACTGTCTGGATACACATATATTTGTTTCTCATTGCCATAGCGTTTGCGTATCTCTTGCACCATCTCTAGTGTATTTGAACTCCATATTTCTATTTCATCTACTATGTGTAAACTGTTTGCACCTTTGTAGCACACTACTGCACTCATGGGATCAATATTGAAGTCCATTCCTATGTGTAGTGGTGCTCTCATCTCTGGTGTAGGTTTAACTACAACATTGTCTTCTGTGAATGCATAAAATATAACACTTGATGTATCAATAAACTTGGCTTCATACTCTTGCTCAAAACGCTTGGGGTCTAAGTCACGCCTTGCGGCATCTATCTCTGTCTGTGGAACATTGCCACCTTCAATTGTTGAATAAGAGAACGCTGCCCAATCCTCTTGTGCATTAGCATTTACCCACAAGTCATATATCCAATTACGCCCATCAGGTGAAGTAATGAATAGAGCACTACCTCCTGTGTCTGACAGTGTTGGTCTTAACACACTGTACCAAACATCTTCTCCCATAAACGCACACTCATCTAGCACTATGAAGTTATACTTGCTACCACGCAATGCATCTCTGTTGTCTGCACTTCTAATCACAATGGTACTGCCATTAACCAGTGTTATGGTTAAGTCAGATTCATTTACTTTCTTTATCCACTTTACTGCATACAGTTGACTTTTTAGTTCTTCCCAGATCACAGTCTTTGCTTGCCTGTATGTGGGTGCTACATATAAACAACGCTGATGTGGCTTTCTTGCAAACTTTGCAAGTTCATTGATGCTTAAGAAACTTTTGCCAAAACGCCTGCCAGCAGCACAAACTTTGAATCTTGCACTGTGGTCACTGATGGTTTGTTGTGGCGCACTTAGTTTCATGCACTAGATCTTGAGACTTTCTATTTCTTTTTTGCGTTCTGAGATCTCATTACCATAGCCTGCTAACAATAGAAGTACTGTGGCTATGTTCCACCATGGGTTGATTAAACCTAACATTGTGCCCCACAGTAAACTTATACCTGTGAGTGTTAGTGTGTTAAGTGAGTGGGTTTTGTGTGAACTTTGTTTGTTCATATCTGGCATTTTCATATCTTTTCTCCTTTATACCTTTACATGTTTCCATGATCTGTTTGTTGCAATTTTGTATATGGTGTGTTCATGCACACCGTATTTCTTTTGTAGTTGTCTGTTGAGTCCTGGTGTAGGGTTTTTGTATGCTAACCTGATTTCTCTTACTTGTTGTTCTGTTAATTTACGGTAAGCATTCCTTGAGCCTTTAGCACTTCTACCTTTGGCTACCATGTCATCTACATTGTCTTGATGTGTGCCTAAACTTAAATGATTTGGATTTTGACACCGTCTGTTATCACAACTGTGCATTACTAATAAATGTTCTGGTATTTCTTGACTGTTAGCCATTGACCATGAAAGTCTGTGACTACGCAATATCTTGCCGTTTAGTCTGAATTGACCATAGCCCACGGTGGTACTTGCTTGCCATTCCCAACATTCTGAGTTAGTGCCTACTTGCACTTTGTCCCAAAATCTCTTTATATCACTTATATCATACATATCTATATCTCTGTAAAAGGGTTGCTTCCCAGCATCAAGACTTAGGTGCTATACTGCTTGATACTGGCAAGTCTTACAGGTCTGTTTATTCATCTTCATTCCAAGGTAATGGTACACTTTCTGCAGCGTTAACTGGCTGATCAGTGAACCCTAGGAGGTTCTTTGATAACCAGATTTGCACCGTTGGATTTAATTTGTCCACAGCATTTGTGATCATTGCTTCCATTAGCCTGTGTTTGAGTGTTTCTCTGCTACGCTCTACTTCACGCCTAAAATTGTCTCTGAATGTGTTTTCTTTCACACCAAAGAACTTGGCCATGTCAGCATATGAACAGTTGAGTGCTGCAAGTTTACGCACTTGTTCTATGTCTATGATTTGCCTATTCTCTCCTCTGCCTACCACAATACCTTTTATGGTTTTCTCAGCAAATTTGCGTCTAGGTTGTGCTACATAGTCCTGTGCTATGGCATTCTCATCATGGAAATACACTTCACCATTGATTTCAATGATGTTGCTTTTTTGTACATTATCCACGGATTGATCTTGTTCTACTGCCATATTGTGCTCACTGTAATTGCTACATAATGTAAATCAGTTATAATAACTGTAATTGCACTGTTATTTATACAATTTGTCTAATTTTCTGTGTTTTCTTGTGCATTACGGGGATTGTTTGACCAAGAACCTGCTTTTGTACGCTGATAATGTTGTTTGTTTGTTATTCTAACTATCTTGTCATCCCATACACACACATCTTTTCTTGTGTAGTATGGCATATCTAATATCTCTCTCACAGTGGCTATTTGTTGCTGAGTTTGAGTTGTTTGCAGTGCTACTGTTCTAGCCCACAACTCTGCTCCTGGAGGCATTGCTCCTTTAGTGCTCATCTTTTTGAGTTCTTGTTTTGTTAGTGGTTTGTGTGTTACTTCCATAAAGATATTTATAGAGGTGATAGATTTATGTCTCTAAGAAAGGCATTATGCTCTCAAGTAGTAAGCCCTAAAAGGGCTTAACGCAACTGCAAACACCTAGTAGATTTCATCTACTAGTTGATTTTTGTTGCTACTAGTTCTAGAGAAGTTCTTTTCAAGAACCTTTGAAGTTCATATGAAGAAGTTATTTTGTTAACTTGATGATTGATTTTGCAGTCATAAGGAACCATACACAGGTTCCTTAAAAAAAAGCAAGTAACTTGATGATGTGTTTCTTGCCACAAGGAAGAGAGTATTTTTTACATCAGCACAATGGATCTCTCACTCACTCCACACTCTCTGAGGCTTGCTGTTAGCAATAGCAGATGCGTTACCTTATACTCTGCTTGTTTATGTGCTGTATGATGCTTTTCATATGTCAACATTCATATTATGTCAATACTTAACTTCTTGGCTTCTGCATTTGCTACCTTTACCAACTATATAGGGTTCTATAGTTGTGGAAGTGTCTCAACATGTTGCGTGTCCGGTCTTTTATCTCGGTTTTTACACAGCGGTATTATATATCTGGCCCGCTAACCTTATGTGTTGATTATTTTGTAGGGTTCTGTGTTTTGCCATGATGTGTTCTGCCTTAATGTATAGATATTTATGACAAAATGGGTAAATCACCCTAAAAAGCGGTTGTTTTTGTTTTAAACTGATAAATAATGTGCATAGCAATAATATTTTAGGAGAAAAGATATGGGCAATATACTAGGACAAAGACATGGATACAGCAGTTTTAAACATGACTGGGGTGTGCATGTGTTAGATATAGCAGAAAAAGAAAGCAAAACACCTGAAGCAATATACTTGAGAGTTTACAGATTTGGATCACCCTTTCAAAGGCGTAAAAATCCAAGTGCAGTAGAAAAACACTACGGTAAGACACAAAGTGAACTTGCATATGAATTAGGTATGCATCCACTCACACTAAGTCAAAAGCACAGACATCATGGATCAGTGTATCACAAGCAACCAAGAACAGATTCAGCAAAAGGTTGGACTACCACAGACCATGGATGGAAAAGCAATCCCAAATACAATGCAAAACCTTGGTTAATGGAAGAACATCCAGACTATGCAGCATGGAGAGCAGGTGAATTGTTTGCAGATGTGCACCAGAATAAACCAAAGAATTATTAAACACTAATAAGTATTATTGGCTTGTCCTAACAAACCTATTCCTTAAAAAGAATAACAGAGCAGAATAAAAAAAGCACCCTAAGGTGCTTTTTTATTGACTTTCAAATCATTTACATTTTACATAAATTATAGGAATGTAGTTTGGCTAACACTTAAAGCCGGGGATAATCATATTAAGAAGGCCACTTCTTGAATTTGATAGCATATCTGGCTTATTGTTTGGCAAAACATTTAAAGATTTATATTAGGAAATCAATGTTAACCAAACTACATAAAGTATTTATCCTTTTTGTGTGTTTTTACACAAAAAGATGGGAGGGTTTTACCCCTCCCTTAGTATTTCTACTTGTTTTTTTCCATTGCTTCAGCAATTCTAAACATTGAATCTGCAATAATACCCATGCTGTCTGCAATAGTATATCCACTAAAATCACTGCGTGTATCTATTGTTTTATCAATAGTGTACATTGCTTCTGCTAATTCATTTATTGCTTCTGCTGTTTTGTTTTCTACTTCTTTCATAATGTTTGCCTTTTGTTGTTGTTAAGCGTTATTGCTTAACATGAGTATATTATAACAAACACAGATACACTTGTCAACCTTTTAGTATAACATTTTATTAATTATTTGTCAAGTGATTTAGATAAATTAATCTACTGATTTTTCAGTTGTGAATTGACCCATGCTATAGCGGCAACTCCACCCCAGCCTAAGTATGCTTGTATTGCTGGTGAGTCTTCTGCTTTGAGTCCTTTTTCTTTTGCAGCGTCATAGTATGTTCTTGCTCTGGCAAGATAACTTTTCATACGCTTTAGTGTGGGAATAGATATGTTGTCACCTCTGGCAAGTTGATTTGCTCTTGCAAGTCCTACCCTGGTCATACCTTTCTTTGATGGTACTGCTTTTTCTCTGGCTTCTAAGCCCTTTTTAGCGTTGTTTTGTACTGTTTTAGGAGGAATGGGCATACTACACTATCATTGATGCTATAATGCTTACTAGGGTGCTTACAGTAAGTCCTAAGACCCAAAATATACGGTTATCTAACTTGTCTATTCTGGTATTGAAGTGTTCTTTGTTGGATTTCAACTCATCTTCTACTCTGTGTATACAATCATGTATGTGTGCAAGATGAACATCCTTAACAGTTTCAATTTCTTTGGCTAGATCTTTAATCTCTACAACCTCTGCTTTTGATTTAGGCATATAGTTTCTCTACTGCCATTGCTACTACATCAGTGCTACAGTCTGGGTTATCAGCAATAAATTTTGCCGCAATAGTTAATTTTTCACCTTCTAATGTGTTGAGCAACTCTTTATGCTGTTCAAATATTTGTAGTTCTTCCATCTTTATTCCTGTTTATATCCTATTTTTTCACGCAACT
>Ga0208542_1000608_pt1 | contig 16075 bp, 24 predicted proteins | sample DEB08_DNA_3_FD_185495 | JGI IMG/M metagenome (GOLD analysis project Ga0208542, IMG submission 185495) | Aqueous microbial communities from the Delaware River and Bay under freshwater to marine salinity gradient to study organic matter... | ecosystem: Environmental > Aquatic > Marine > Coastal ... | reverse complement strand
AAGCAATACCAAAAGGATTGATGTACTGAGCAAAGAGAACGCAAAGCAGAATAATAGAATAGTAAACCTTGAGGAAAAAGTTCTTTTGCATACCAAAAAGCAAGCAAAGCTAAAAAGCTATCAACCAAAGGTAGACCGTATCAACGGTGCGCCCGTTTGCTTGTGTCCTGGTTGCCTCGAAAATGGCGAGGTAAATATTTTGCGGGGTGGATCTAGGGCAAAGGTTTTGGTTTGCTCAGTATGTGACTTTAAAATTGTTGTACCTGAAAAAGAAAAGTTATGAGCTTATTGTCAGAATATACTTCAAAAAATAAGAAAAAGAAGGCAGGCAGGAAGGCAGACTGGGGAGATAGGGAAGTAATACAAACGGCTGCCACGCTTCCGGTTGAAACTTATGAAGCAATCAAAGTAGCACTTGCCACAACTCACAAAGGATTGAAAACCCAAAACAGGCTTATCAATGCCGCAATACTTGCCTACTTAGACAATGCCGAAAGTAATAAATTGTCTAACCAAAAAGGTTTTAAGATAAAGTGTAAATATTGTAGAAATCATGTGATTATGAAATCACATCTAGCAAAGTTTTGTAGTGATAAATGCAGGTCACGTGCATACTATTCTAATTTAATTGAAAACTACAAAAAAAAATGAACCCCAAAGCCTGCCAATCCATAACCGCCTCCCTGCTTTGTCTTGCGTTTATCTTCGCCTTTGCCTGGGCAGTGGTGGCGATAAGGGGCGAGGGGGCTGCACGATGGGAGCCCATCCCGTATATTTTGGGGTTCTTGGGATTGGCGGCAACATTAATTAAATATTGGAAACTGAAATAAATTATGAAAACACTAAAAAAATACACCTTTAAGGTAGTGCTAGACGATGACGGAGTAGAAAAGCTAGTAATTACAAACGAGGGCTTTGGAGCGCTAGAGGTTTTGGGGATTTCCTCTATGGTACAATATGACGTTAATCAAATGTTATCAGGAGAAATGACACCCGACAGGATTGAGCGAGTTGTAAAGGACTCCCCCACCCCACCACCAGAAGCCCCTACCGAAAAACAACCATAAAACCACCCATTTTCCCCCATTTAGCCCCTACTTGATAGGGTAGGAGGGGAGCTAACAAAAATAGTAAAACCATGATAACAACATTAGAAGGACTTGCAACCAGAGCAAAAGCAATCAAAGCCGAGAAGGCCCTCACCCTGTCCGAAATAGCCGAGGGGATTACGCCAGCATTAGGGAGAAAGCCTACCATCCAAGAGGTAAGCATGGCGCTAAACTCTCGGATAAGGTCACTAAAAATATGCGTCTCAATGATTGAGACATACACTGAAGATTCGGTGAAGAAATCAGAAGAAGGTAAGCCGATACCATTCTACCAGGTAGAAAAAAAAATGGCATAGTATTCATCATGTCTAACGAGGTATTTGACTGGGCCATGAAAATAAAGAGCCAGAGGCGATTATCATACAGTGATATAGCGCAAGCGATTAGCCCGTTATTGGGGAAAGTATCTGCCGTATCTGGGAGCTATATTTTCCAGTCAATCAACAGGCATCACCCCACAAATGGGATGAGGGTAGCAAAGGCGATTATTGCCCACTACACTGGGGCTACGTTTGATAAAAAATATTATTTGAAAGTAGGATGAATCTACCACGAAAAGACAATAACGGTATTAGCTATCTGAGCTATTCGCAGTTATCCCTATTTAAAAAGGATAAGGGCGACTACTACGATAGATATATCCTGGATAAGCCTTTCGAGGGGAATGAGTACACCGAGTTTGGAAGTAAGGTAGGAGAGGCTTTGGAGCATGATGATTATTCAGCCTTTGAGCCAGCAGAGCAGTCGGTATTGATGCAATGCGTTAGACTGGATGAATTTGAGCGAGAGGTAAGGCTGAATTACCCTGAACACGGGTTTTATGTCCTCGGATATATCGATACCAACCGGGCGGATCTCTCGCACATCATCGACTACAAAACAGGCGGTGAGGGTAAGGAAGCGCAGTACACTTCAGGCCATTACTCACAGCTCCATATCTACGCCCTGGCGCTACGGCAGGAGACAGGTATAACACCAAGCAAAGCACAGGTTAACTTCATTAGACGCGCAGGAAACCCGCAATTAGGCGAAACCCTGAAAGTAGCTAATGAAGCGCCTCAGCTTTTCGATATTGACATCAGTATGCAAGAGCTAAGGCGGGTGTACTGGGACACGCTGGCGACGGCTAGGAAGATTGAACAATTTTATTTGAAATATAGGAATGATAAAAAAAATATTTGATTATGATAGACTCAAAGACAATCACAAGTGACATAGGATTGAAAATAAATCTTTACAATGTAAAAAGAGCTTATTGTGAATTACATAGTGTAACACCACGCATAAGCAGAAAGCTGTCTATTGATGAGATTAAATATTTCTATGTAAAAGACTACTTTTTGGTAACAAATGACCAAGGGGAAGAAGTTCACCACAAAATATCAAGATTTCTTTATAAGGAAGGGCATCTCAAAAATCCGACAGGAAAGTATCGGTATATTAATTTATACAGAGTAAAAAATGACTATAAATGCTGGCAATATGGGGAATATCCAAAGGATTTATACCATCCAATAAAATGGGGAATAAACAGGCCATTTTTTCGAGATGATTATTACATCGAAAACTTTTCTGTGATAGGTGTCGATGAGATATTAAATCGATAGGTGAAGATTGAACAATTTTATTTGAAGTATAAAGGAGATAAGAAGAATTAATATGGGTAAAATAACAATTAGTGCTGACGATTATAATGCAGAAAAGGAAGGCATTATCGTTTTTTCGGAATGGGATATGGAAGACGATGATAAAGATAAGCCTGAAAAGGAATATAAAAGCAATATTCCAGTATGGGATTTTTTAACATCAAAGCAGGTTTACTTCTTATTGGTTTTGTCTGAGTTTTTAGAAATTGAAGAAGAATTAATAAAGAGTAATTGCAAAGAAATATCCGTTTCAGAGTTTTGGGATTAGAATAACTTTTCATATTGCTTGTGTTTTATTAAAAACCCTGTCACCTTCAAAAAGTGCAGGGTTTTTGCTATATTGCTACTGGAGATAACAAACAGCGCGAACAAGCTACTAACAAAGCCTGTAAGCGCCAAATAAAAGGAGGGCGCTATGATTGAAAGAATTATGAGCATCGCAGACCGCGAAGCCAATAAAGCTGAAAAGGCAAAGGCATGGATCATCCTGGTATTCCTGTTTATCCCAGCTGCGGCTGGATACTGGGTAGTAATACGCTGGATTAACTGGCAGACAACTCCTAGCCATGAGGGATATTTCAATCTGACAGAGTCCGGGCTACATCTAACGACTACCATCAGCATCGGCTTCCTTATCGTTAGCGTATTGCTTGCTGTAAGCGCCCTTTACGCTCGGAGAGAGTACCGGGAAAGTACATATCTACATGAGCTACAAAAGGGCTACCATGAGCCGATTATGAGCCACAATGAGCCGATTATCCCCGCAATAGATACTGAGATTAGAGACGTTAAAATCCGCATGGAGAGAAACGGACAAACGGTGTATATGCCTCTGGCTATGACTGCCGACCAGGCTATCGAATACTTTGATAGGCTCCCACTTAATGCAAACGAGCTGCGACATCTTATTGAGGATTATAAGGGATGGGGCAAGGTTACGCGATACCTCGAAAACCGAAAAATACGTGCGAATACGGAAGCCCTATATCAGATCCCTGAAAGTATAACAACAGGACAGGAGGTATTGTTTCCGGAGTAGGCTAAAAGCCCCTCCCCTCAAAAAAGTATTGACCATCGTAGCGCAAGGGCGTAACGGTGGTCATTGCATTTTCGTGCTGGTCGATGACAGCGCAGCCGTTTACCCAGGTCTTGCGCTCCCACCATGCTTTATATCTGAATACCTTCGCTTCGGGATCTCCACCCCACCCGATATTATATGCTGTGCTTCTGCCGTTGCTAAACTGCTGCCAGCGGTGGGTATGGCAAAAGGCTACATTCTGGTTTAATTCCTTCAGGTGTTTGGCGGCTGCATGGACACCCCAATAAACGCCATGAATGATACAAAGATCGCCAATGAAGCACCTGGCTTCCCGGTATGGTGCGAGGCTGATATAGCCCCTCTCAGCGAGTCTTAGCCCTTGATGGTAGTCTATTATAGCACCGCCTAATTTAGCGTTGTCTACGGGCTTCTTGAAGCGTCTAATACGTTCTTCGTGGTTGCCTTCCAAGTAGACCTTCTCACAGTCGCCCATAGCTTGATCCAGAACGTCTAAAACTACATTTGATTCATCGTATTCCTGCTGCAAGGTAAGCCCAGGGATTTCCCATTGACCGCGATTATGCGACGACACCGAAAAGGCATCTAGGAAGTCACCCATAATAACAACAAAATCCGGCTTTATATACCGGATTAATTTTAGGTTGGCATCCATCTGCCTGACATTATGGAAGGGAGCATGAACACACGGCAATATCAATCCCCTCTTTCTTCCCTCTGTTACCGTGTATTCCTCCCTATATATCGGTTCTTTGGGTGCGAAGTTATGCGTCTGCATTTCTTCTAACATCAGCTGTACGCGATCAGGGCCGAGCTTTCGCACCTGGTCTATTATCCCTCTCCACTCATCACCCCATCGAGGTCTATATTCGTTCATATTATCCCAAAATTTTGGGAAGCAGGAACCCAGCTAGAAAGGTAACAACAGAAATGCCACCGACTAACTGCCACATTCTCCGCTTCAACGTGTCAATATCTTCCCTGAACTCAGACTCTAATTTATCTACCTTACGCTCGACGCGCTTCAGGTCGCCTATAATACCACCATCACCAGCACCTTCCAGGATAGTGTTAACCCTGGTTAACTTCTCGCTCACTTCTGCTATATCTCTCTTAATTTCCTTTACGCTTTCGTTAAATGCGCTCAATATCTGGTCGTTTGTCATTTTTCTGCTAAAATTATACCGTTTGCAAAATTTTGAACAATGGTTTTATTTCTTTTTATCCTCCGTAAAAGTTAGCCCCATCAAAAGGCACTACGTCTGTATTTGAAAGCCCCGCGCTAATAGATACATTCCCGGAGCTGTCGCAGCTTCCGACGATGGCTATTTTGCTAGACCCTCCGAATAGGTAAATCATCGGGAAATGCATCGTGCTGCTGGGAGTTTCGGAAAGCTGAAAAAGCGTAGTACCAGCGGAGATAGAAGCCGTTGCCGTTACGCTCCCCTTTACATAAATTTGGTCAGCATCATCTTTTCTACTGTCTGTTGTTCCGGTAAGGTTGGTATGATAGGATGATGATGCGCCATAAGTGCCACCGCTAAAGCTTGATATATCGGCCCACTTTATACCGAGGGACTGAGTACTGTCAGCTGTTAATACTTGGTTATTTGTCCCTACTGGAAGCCTAGCATCTACTGTACTGAATCCAAATAAATCACCTTTTGTAGTTAATGGGCTACTAATGCCCGTTGGTGCGCTCCATTCACATTCTCCGGTAGTGGCATTGGTTAGGGTGAGGACATCGTTTATGCTGGCGGTAGCACCGGTTACGGCAGGGGTAACTATCAATACCTTTGTTCCGCCTGATAGTGTTACTTCTGTATTTGCTCCAAAAAAAGCAGTACCTGGTGATGAATTTGTAGCCCTTATTATAATATTATCGGCAGATGAAATAACAAAAGACGAAAGCAAAGCATATAGCATACTATATGACGAGTTCCCGTTTATTAGCGTATTTTCTATAAGAGTACCTCCCAACTTTCCCTGCCCAGTCGTGCTATCCATTTGCAGCCCATTAACCAAGTAAGGGTTGCCTACATTGTAGATAAAAAGGTAGTTATCATTTACAGGAGCTACGCACTTTACCAGATTAGTGGTAGGCACTTGCGAGATCTCCCCAGCGTCATCATCCGAAAGGTAGTAATCGCGGCCTACTGCTAGGCCGTGATTGGCAATATTTACATACCCTTGGCGCTGGATGACAAAGTTATCTACATCAGTCACCTCTATAATGACAGCATCTTGATAGGTAGAACTGGCGGAGCCTATCGCCTTTGTCCATGTTCCGGCATTGTCATAGACAGGAATAAACCCAAACGAGGGCAAGGTAAAGCCGTGCCCTACCTGGTTAACAGATTCAGTAAGCCCTGTCTCGAAGTTGACCGGGCCTACATTCCCACTTTCCCAAAAATAATAGCTTGGCATATTGTCAAAAAATTAGGGAGTAGAGAATACACCCTACCCCCTTGGAGATTCTACTATGAAATGAACTAGGAAGATTACCTTAAATAGCCGCTGCCGACTGGGTGTATCCTTTCTTGTTGAACTCGTCATAGATCACATTGATCTTTTTAGAGTTGGCTGCGGTGAAGCTGGTATCGCTTGTCGCCCCTTTCATTTCAGTAAATACCAAAGATGACGGATAGGCTTGGATAGTAACTTCATTACTGGACTTGCTTACTCGAACATCACCGTTATCGTAAGTGAATCCAGCGTCCAGGATAGCGCCCTCGATGGCTGCTGTCAATTTGGCTGTATCGTCACCATCCAATACAGGGTCGAAGTGATAAACAGTTCCGGCCAGGCTAACGCCTGTAAAGCTGCCTTTTGTTGATACGTCGTGAGTCATTGTATAGCTTTTTACATCAGTAGAGGTATCCACTGTGCCGCTATCGTCATTGATACCCGAAACGATTTTGATTGCGTTTCCGGGGTTGCTGTTTCCAGCTGCTAAATTTGCTACAATCATGATTTCTAATTATTAATATTACCAAAACCCCTTAGGGCATTTATTTTCTTTTTTCTTTGCTTTAAATACTGTCAATACAGGATTAGTTTTCAATGTTACCTTAAACTCTACCTCACATCCACATACACCGCATTGATCGCCTTGTAAATGCTTGCAGTCCTTACAAATCGCTAGCCGTTCTTGGGCTTTCTCTTCGCTCACTTGCTCAAAGTCGAAGCCATCGGACACCATCTTCAGCGCCCTGCTTCCGGCCTTTGCTAGTAGTAGTTTAGTCGTCTGCATAGAACATGAAACCTAAATTTTTAGTCCTCAATGCCTCACAGTCAGCATCATCATCGCAGCTAGCCCAACTAAGGGCAGTAGCATTTCGCTTCAGGTAGTCTACCAGGTTGCTGTATGCCTCCGTTTCCGCTTCCTTCGCAGCACTTACGGTATAGCTCAATTCCTCCTTTGTTACTGTCAGATCACTACCACGAAGTACGCCCTGAGACTCACCCCTAAAGGTTGACATCGCAAGCGAAGCACGGTAGACGCTTATTGCCAGGTAATCACGTAGGCCACCATTCCAAAGGTTATTGTAAGCCGTTGTGTTGAACTTCTTCGATTGCTCCCAGTAGTTGGTATCACTCAAAGGGGTGGCCGCTGGCACGTTTTGCAGGGCGGTATAAACGAGTCCGTTGCTGTTGTTGTTAACATCGTCACCCGTTGAGTAGGTGGCGGCATTGCTCCAATCAGTCCCGGCATAGCTTATCACATCAGTTACCAGCTTGTCATAGAAAGTCCAACCCAAGCACTTGTTGGCAACATACCTTTCGCGGGTATTAATCAGCCTATTGAATAGGTTGACATCATAGTTAGGCCCGGCAGGACTGAAGTATCGCACTTCGTATGCATTTATCAAGCTACTCATGCCACGCCCTCCCTGCTTTGCGCTTCTGCTTCCTGCTCCAATAGCTCAGCCATTGGATTGGTGAAGCCTATGCTGTACTGCTGCATCTCTGGTTGCCCCATGTATTCAGCTGCAAGCATTACTGCCAAATTGATGGGCGCTAGAGTCCGGTTCTGCCAGGGCTTAACGACCGTCTGATATTTCCATCTGTACAGCCTGTTTAGCTCCTGAGTATTACCGAGCGTTCCCGCCTTCGATTGTCCCATGAGAGAACCATCCCAGTTGTGAGACTTCACTATCTGGGCCTCGCAATCTTCAGCTACATACTTCTGAAATTTTTCGTCTGTATTGGGCTTAAAGCTATGGATAAAAGCTTTTTCCTGACTTTCGGCCCTTTGCCTCAATACTACGCTATTGGCTTCGCCCTTCCGGGAAAAAACGCGTTTAAAGCTTGCGGCTACGTCTGCATAGTCTGAGCTGTCGACATCACCCTCAACCTCTACAAAGTGCTTTCCTGTAAATCCGTTTCCGTACTCCTTTTGGGTGTAATCCCCGCGCATCACTTCTAGCCATTGAAAATAGATAGAATTAATGGAGAAGGGCACTCCGTACCAATTCCTGGAGGTGGTAAGGTTGGCTTCATGAATGAGGGTAGTAAAAACTCCTTCCCCCATATCACCGATATAAGGGTAGACAGGTAATAGCCTTGCCGGATTTGCTGCTAGATAGGTAGTGTTCCACTCATCCGAAACATAGGCCATTCGGGCCTCACCTAGCTTACTATACTTATATCGCACATTAAGCTGGTCATAGCCCCTTAGCTCAACGCTTCGCACACCCGCAGTTTCCGTAAAGATTACCTGAATCCAAGCATTACCGTTTTCCTGAAGGTTGTTATATGACTGATTTGACAAGGCATAAAGCTCCCTTCCGCTGGTAAAGCTTTCGAGAAAATCAATGAACGTGTTAGCCTCCTGTGGGCTGACCTCCTGTATTTCGCGTGTATTGGCAAAGCCGTCACGCTTTCGACGCTTAACAACCATTTCACCACCTAAAGCATAGTCTTTGATCGACTGAATGCAAGCGCCCTGCGTAGGGCTAAGCGTGCTTAGGCGGTTGAATAGCTTCAGCGCTGTATGGTTTTCGCCCATATAGGGAACGATGTGCAAACCACCGTACCAACTGCTACGGGCTTCATTCTCCGAGGGCGTTAGTTCATCTTGGATTGGATTGCAAACATCACCAACCGCTAAACAGTTAGTGCCATACCCGCTGCCGATATTCGATAGCGTCTTTGCGGTAATCTTCGCACAATCGGTACAATCCAGGTTAGACATAGCAGATACCTTTTTTTTTAGATGAACTTAGCCCAGGGTGCTTCGTGGCCTTCGGGTGCTTTTACCCATGTTGCGCCTAACGGCCCCCAGTCGAAGATCCATTGTAGAAGCTCCTGGCTGTTGGCAATTCCGGCATACTTGCGGCCCCCAGGGCTGTACCAATCCTCGCTACTAGTGTTGAAATATCGTCCACCGATTGCGAAGTTTCGGCCCGGAGTCCCGACCACCTCAAACTGCTGCTTCCTACTCACCTTTTTTGCTGGCGCTTTACGCTCAGCGTCCTGGTTTTTGGAAGGGGAAGAAGTACGGTTAAATACTCCTTCCTCGTTCTTTCTTTTAGCCATAGTCAGCTAAAAATTATGATAAGGTCAACGTACCCGTAAAGATCGGAGCGAGTCCGGTAGTGGTACAGGTAGTACCTAAGTTGAATGTCGCGTAGTCGTCGTCCTGTGTCGCCTTTGAATCCCATCCGAGGACGTTTACCTGGCAGTTCTTATAGGTCGCGGTATCGGCTGCGTAGTCTACATCGTAGCCCATCACTTTATAGATACCGTTATTGAACTTCAGAACCAGAACCAACTCACAGCAATTTTTGATGCTCAGAAGCTGCTGCTGAATGGAAGAAGATAGGCCAGGAATCTGCGCTGTCAACGTCTGCGTAATTTTGGAAGCGTAGCGAATATCTGCGCTTTCCTCAACGAGAGTAGAAACCTGGTCATCGCACTGGATTTCGTAGAAAATTTTGCCTGTTGTCATGGTGAACCCTGTGATGTCACCGCTAGTAACGGTAACGGCAGAGATATCAGACTTCTGGCAGTAGTAGATATTAGCTACCCCCGGACTACCATCTGGGCAAGATGCCAGAGATACGGCTGCGGGTAAACAAGCTGGTAAAAAAGCCATTTTTTTATCTTGATATTAGGTTAATAAAATTGTCTTGGGGGTTCATTATGGCAGTACTGTACCGTTGTAAGACGCTACAATCAGATTGTCATAAGCAACACCACAACCTATACGGTAGGCGCTATACATCTCAACGCGACCTTTCGCGCTTGGCTCAGGGTTTTGGTAGATAACCAAGCCGCGACCGTTTCCAGTAGAAGCGGAGCTATCAGCATCAGTACCGATCTGCAAATTTTCGAGGGCTACCAACAGGCCGCGCTCTTTTGCTTTGCCGGAAATAGGCAACATTGAATCAAAGTCATCCCACTCAGGGACTTCTATCACCGGAATGCCATCATAAAACAGGACTGTACGAAGCGGCTGTCCGTTACCTTCAACGATGAAGCGGTTAGACATCTCAGTACCCAATCCCTGTAAATACTGGCGGTATGCTTTAAGGAATGCACGCTGTACTAAGAATACAGCCTGTCCCTGGTTAACGAAGTGACGCAGTTCGTTGCTTGCTGCGTCGAGCATAGCTTCGAACCATGAGGAGATATTTGCGCTGGTAGCATAGCGAGTAGCGCCATCGTAGCTGTCCACATAAGCGATATTGGTAGCGGTTACACCGTCCTCAATCTGCTCCCACAGGCCATCAAACTGGGCCATCTGCGTTTCCAGGACTCCGCGAGTACGCATATCAAGCTGTGAAAGCCCAGTAGCGTAAGTGGTAGTAAAAGTTGTTTCTGAGAACCATACCTGACGGAAGATATCATCTTTGAGCGCACCGCGAACGCGGGTAATTAAAGCTTGCTCCAACTGATTTGCAAGATCGCCTTCTGTGCTGTTCATGTTGTTTCCTGCGCCTCGGATGTTTTCCCAGATGCCAGTAAACTCGTCAGCACAAAGCTCCCCTTCCACCTCAAAAGCGTGTACAGTAAACTCGTCATCGACCATTGACTGGATAACCACAGGATCCCATGTGGAACAGTTCGTTCTTGCTTTGGCGATCGGCCCCATTTTGCCGATACGCTTAAATTTCTTTTTGTTCTTAACGCCATACGATACATCATACACGTTAATATTGAGGGCATTTGCAGCCTGGGCCAGAACATTCTCTGACTCGAAAACCGGCTTCAATAGCAATTCCCTGCTTTCCTCTAATTGGTATCCTGCGTTAAGCGTTCCACCAGTATTTACCATTCCCATCTTGCTATTTTTTATTATTAGTTCTTGGAGAAATTTTTGACAGTGTGAAGCCAGGTATTTTCGGGCGCGACTACCTTCTCCAACCCTTCACCATTATTGGTCGGAGTCTCAGGCTGCGCTTCGAGCGTCTTTGTTTTGTTGACTGCTTTGGCTACTTCTTCCACCTTTTCGGTGAGGGCTTCTACTTCGGTGCTGTTGTTAACCTTGTCGGCTACTTTTTCCACCTCTGCTTTAAGCTCGGTTACTTCGTTTTTTACAGCCTCGGTCGCTTCGTTTACCACCTCCTTGGCTACCTCTTCAACTTTGCCGTTGATGGCATTAGCGATAGAATTAGCAAAAGCCTGGACATCGAAGGTCTCAGTGTTCTTAGCTTCTGAAAGTTGCTGTTTCAGGTCTGCCACTTCATTGCGAAGGGCTTCAAGTTCGTTGGTTTCTGCTTGGGGCGTTTCCGCGATTTCTGCTTCGTCGTTTTTCTTGCCGATAAGGCTATTGACAAAGCGGACAAAAGCGCCCTGCTGCTCTGTGTTAAGATTATCCATGATATTATTATCAGTTTGACTATTGATTGGTATTTCGGGGGCTTCCCCTGCTGCGACTGGCGGTAGCTTAGCACAGTTTAGGGTACTACTCATGTAGTTCCTTACTTCGAGATCTTCAAGCGTTACTTGGTTCTCGAAAGTGATACCCTCTATGATCTTATCTACAAAGCCAAAGTCTTTTGCTTCCTGTGCTGTCATGTAGGTTTCCTCATCCATCATTCGCTTGATGGTGTCTAGCCTCTGTCCCGTTCTTTTCTTGTAGATACCAGCCGCGACCTTATCGAAGGTGTCTAACGCCTTCATGGTTTTTTCCATTTCCTTCTTATCCCCAGCTGTAAAAATCCAGTGATTATGGATCATGTAAATACAGGTAGGACTTGCCTCTACTACATCAGCGCCACAGGCTACGGTAGTAGCGGCTGAAGCCACCAAGCCAGAGAGGCGCGCTGTAACTCTGGCAGGGTGACCCTTCAGAGCATCATATATCGCCATCGCATCGGCAGAGTCGCCCCCAGGGCTAGAAATGTTTACTGTAATGTTGGAGGCTTTAATGCCTTTGAGCTGGGCCAGAAAAACCTCTTTCGAGTTATCGCCTGTCCAGAAGTCATTTATAACACCGATAAGGTCGATTACTGCTGTGTCCTCGCCCTTGTTGTGAATATTATAAAAGGAGTTTATACGTCTGTCGATCACCGCTGTGTCCATCCCCGCTAATTAATTTAGTAGGGTAAACGCAAAAAAAATGCTGTCTTTGGGCCTTTTGCCTATTTTTAGCACAATGTTTGCACACGATTGTATATTTTTACTAATATTTTTATCCGACATGACAGATACGGAACGACTGAGAAACAAAAACGAGCTTTTTGACTTGATGAAGGAGGCACATATCGGTATATGGATGTACCAGAATGACATTCATCCAAACTGGGCAGTTATCGCAGGAGACATCAAAAGGGCCGGAACAAGGTTACACCAAGCTCGCGCCAAGGAATTTATGGCCAGTCCACAGGCTGCGAAAGATAGATTGAAGGAAGCTATTCATGAGATTGTGAAGGAACCCGTACAGACACCACAGGAAAAGCTATACCGGGAGGCCAAGGCAATGGGATTGAAGGTTCGCAAGACAATGAAGGTAGAAACATTGGAGAGACTGATTGCTGAGGCCAAGTAAATGCCTTTAGATTTCGCTATCGACATATCAACGGAGCTAGACAACGGTACGACCGAGGTTGAAACGGTCAAAGCCCATGTACTAACTCACCCATCAGAGATTACACTGAAGCGATGGGGTTCCTATTTCCAGAGGTTGGATAAGATGCCTGATTGGTTCAAAGCCTTTCACAATGCCAAGGATGAAGCCGAGAGGGTAGAACTACAAAAGGAATGGACTTCCGAGCAATGGGCGGAAAGCTATGTGCTATTTGCTAAGCTATCATTAACATTTGTTAATAATGCGAGACTAGATGACTTGCTAGAAATGCCGCTAGGTAGCCCAAAAGAACCCGAAGGCGTGGATAGCCTTCTTTCCCTTTTCCTGCTTACGATTAATACCGTATATGGCTACCAGCCACAGGAGAGAGAATACTTTGAGCATAAGGGGCGCAAGTTCAAAGCTTTCGTTTCGAAGTCAATAGCAGGACAGGAAATGCCGGGGGCGGATATGACGGTTAGGGATGCGATCAACGCTTTACAGATAGAACACAGCTGGGAGAACCATACAGAAAACAGGGCCAACGAGTACAATATCAACGTTGGGGTATTAGCGGCACTCAGCCGCGAGGTATTGAAGGGCGGAAAGGTGGAGAAGCCCCCCGTTGATGGCCCTGCTTATTTGCAATGGCAATGGGAGCGGCAGGAGCTTTTTGAGGATATACCAATGGACATAGCTTTGGACGTGGTTTTTTTTTCAACAGGCTTAAAGGCTTTATCACAGAGCATCCCCTTATCGCTGTCCTCTTTAATGCAAGCAAGCCCAGCGGCTTGACTGGCACAGCATTGGAAGACTATGCCAGAAGAAAGAAGGAGTTCGAGGCTAAGTGGAAGCGGTGGGGATGGTATTCAATAGTTCATCACATCGCAGAGGGAGGGGTATTTAACCAGGAGGGATTGACGCCCATAGAGTCAGCATATAGGGCCAACTTCCTGCAAGCGCTTACCTGGCTGGCAGAAACAACTGATTTAGGAAGAGGATAAAATGATCCATTGGAAACTATACCCGTTAGCATTCGATATACAAATAATATCATTCGCTATTATATTTGGCTTTATCTTTGCAGTAGCCATCAATGATATAGTTCGCAGTTATAGATTTATGAGGCGATGGCAGGAACGCTAACCAACACAATAGACTTTTACCAGATACTTGCAAGGATCATTAAAGCTTGGCCCGAAACGGTCACGGATGGCGTATATTACCGGCACAAGCGCATAAACACATTTGCAGTAATATCGCCAAAGGCTGGGCAAAATACACCGAACCTAGACAAAGATTCACGGTACAAAGATAAAGCCTATTTCTACTCCCGCAGATGGGAGCTAAACGGATCTAAGGATTCTGCCCTAAACTTTGACTATCCAGCCCTAAAGGTTATCGAAAACCGAGACAATATTACCAATCTATTCCAGCCGACAGAAGGCCATACGGTAAACCTGGCTTTCTACCTTACAGACTTAATGCCGCAAAAGACAAGCGAGGTAACCGACATTTCCGAGCAAAGGACTTTCGAGCAAATAGGAGCGGATCTCAGGCAGCTACTCACGGAGCTAACCAATGAGCTGGCCCAGTTTGTTTATTCCCGATATGATGATGGCGGCGGGTTCTCTGCATGGGGCTGGTATTCTGATCGCTGGATGCAAGCAGAAGGATATACCATTGAGCGCCAAAACTGGCTAAAGACAAAGATTGTAGATAGGGAATTAACCACTACCCCTAGGTATGGCTTTTGGGGAGACAATTTAGCGGAGCTTCCGTTTTTCCTTACTATCAAGATTGATCCGTGCCCAGCGGCAGTAGACTTTGATTATAACTACGATACATACCGAAAATTACCGGACACACCTCAAAAAGTACTTAATTGATGGCAGAATACGAGAAAATATATAAGGTAGACAGGAAGCCAGCGAGCATCCCTTCAGGGTGTACATACGCATGGCAGATGAATGTAACCCCTCCTAAGATATGGTATGACAATGATGGGACTATCACGGAGTGGACAGGGGGCGGGGGAGTTGCACCAGGCACATATCAGCTTCTATCTGAAAAAAGCGCAGCATCTGGATATGCTTCCCTAGATGGATCGGCACTTGTTCCCGTTGCAGAACTGCCTGCTATCACCAAACAAAAAGGGTTGATGGTGAGACTTGTTGATGCAGCAACAGACATCACTGTCTCTACTGATTACAAAATAGGGCCTATTCCTTCCCTTTTTACAGGCATGGATTTGATAGAAATCACGTACCATCATGATGTAGCAGGAGCAGGAGACAGCACCAACGCGATGCTATACAATAGAACAGACACCGCAAATATGCTCTCTGCAAACTTGACTATAGCAGCAGGAGGAATAGACTCATCTACAGGCTCAATCAATACAGCGGCAGATGATGTAGTCACAAATGATAGACTAGAGCTACAGATAGGTGCTTCAACTTTTACCACAACCCCAAAGGGCTTAATAGTTAACTTAATTTTCGAATAAAAATATGGCAACTTTTCAAGATATTCTTACAGAAATAGACACACTCCCAGGAGTAACTCGACTTACTACCGAAAGAGTAGAAAACCTATCTAAAAACCTTACTGACCCTCTCAGTGAAGTAAATGTAAATTTTCAGACCTGGCAGATTAATCTCCTTATCAGGCTACGAAGAAGGACAAGTAAAAGCACAATAAAAGTATTCATTCTGCGGCCTGGGCAGCAAAATGAATCTGCATGGAAGGAATCAGAGATTCCTGAAGTATTTGAGCAGCAAGTAGAACAACAACTCAAGCTTGCAGGATATACAAAATACAAAATTGATGAAGTAGATGAGCAGGTACAGTTTGCCTTGGTTACTGTCTATCAGAATGCAGGAGCGAATAAGGAATCAATAAAAAAATACATTCAGCTTGCTGGAAGCACATGGCAGATTAAAGACTATGTCTAATGAGTTGGTATGACACAGACTGGGACTATAGGGTAGAGATCACAGTAGATAATACTCAAGTAAATGGAGATGTATCTGACTTCCCTGTTTATGTAGATCTATCTGAGATGCCTGAAAGCTTCTTCACAAATGTAGATAGTGCAGGGGCAGACATCAGGATTACCAGGGCAGACGGGACTACAGAATGTGCTTTTGAGATAGTAGCGATTGACACAAGCGCCAAAACGGGGGAGCTACATTTTAAGGCTAATTTCTTATCATCTAGTTCTGACACGAGTTTTAAGATTTAC
>Ga0208542_1000606_pt1 | contig 16109 bp, 28 predicted proteins | sample DEB08_DNA_3_FD_185495 | JGI IMG/M metagenome (GOLD analysis project Ga0208542, IMG submission 185495) | Aqueous microbial communities from the Delaware River and Bay under freshwater to marine salinity gradient to study organic matter... | ecosystem: Environmental > Aquatic > Marine > Coastal ... | reverse complement strand
CAGTTAATGAGCGATGCGCGACTGCTTACCAGTGGCATGACAATGAATGAGTACGTTCAGATGCGTACAAGCGAACCTCGCAAGACACCTTTCCCAGTTTATGGTGGCGCGGTGCAGTTGCCACCAAATTTAAGGTCTCAAATGAGCGAAGACGAGGTTGCCGCTTTCAACAGGTTACCAGCAGATATGCAACAAAAATTTATTAACGGGCAATAAATATGGCACTAGACCCAGCACGTCAAGCAATTTTATCTGGGGCGCAACAGCCACCAGCACAAGGTGGTTTGTCTGCCGAGCGACGAGCCATGCTTGGCATGGAGCCAAAAGCACCTGCTGACAGCCAGATTATAAGAAACCTTTTCCAAGGCGCCACCTTGGGTTGGTCTGACGAAATTGAAGCGGCTATTCGCTCTGTTGTCCCCGATTCTTGGGGTGGGCGTAAGTACGACGTTATTCGTGACGAAATTCGCAAACAACTAACCGATTACAAAAAAGAAAACTCAGGCAAAGCGATTACCGCAGAAGTTGTTGGCGCAATACTTCCAACAGTTATTGCGGCAGTGGCAACTGGAGGTACATCCATTCCAGCCTCTGTTCCAGCCATTGGAAGACTTATTGGTATTGGCGCTGTTGAGGGCGCTATTACTGGTGCAGGTACAAGCGAAGCGCCAACAGTTGCTGGAGTTGTTGGTGATACAGCTTCAGGCGCCGCGACTGGCGCCGTACTGTCACCAACAATTGTTCTTGGTGGCCGTCAGTTGGCCACTAAAGGTGGCGATATTGTTGACTGGGCGCGGCAAAAGTTTGGCGAAAAAGCAAGCGATGCTGTGCAGGCTGAATTACGACGCCTTGTGAAAAAGACGGGCAAGAATGTTGACCAAGTCATCGCGGACGTGTACGAGGGCCGCTTGATGACGGACAACGTAACGCTTGCAAATGTTTTGAAGAACTATGTTACCGAGGGTGGCGAAGCTGGTGAGCGTGTTTTAAGGCAAACAGCGGCAAGAGCAAAAGAAACCCGTGGCGAGGCGATGGGTGGGTTGCAACAGCGTTTAGCACCCAACATGGATGAAAATGTGGTTCGCGGGTTTAAGCGCACAGAAGAAGAACTTTTGAAATCTGAGTCTGACGCTTATAAAAAGTTGTTTGCTGAAATGCCAGACACCGCAATCACAAAAGAAATGACCGACAATATGTTGTTGGCCGCTCGGTCAATACCAGACGCCGTTCAGGACATCAATGCCGCATACGGCATCCGCAACATCATCCCACTGTTTGTCAAGCGAGAAGATGGTGTCATCGACATGGTTCGCCAGCCAACATTAAAAGATGCTGAGATGGTTCGTCGCGCACTTGCATCAAAGAAAGACGAATTATTCAGAGTTGGCAAGGGCGATTTAGCTGATGCTGTTGGCGGCGTGGAGGCATCATTGCGCACGCAAATCAATGATATTTCACCTGACCTAAAGCAAACACGTCAGCAATGGTCAAACATCAAGGGCGCATCAGAGGCATTTGACCAAGGTCGCAAGGCTTTAACCGCAAACGTTGATGAGTTGGAAGTTCTTGTTGAAAAGCTCAAGCAGTCACCACAAAAATATGCCGCATTTAAAGCTGGCGTGATGGATAGTATTCGCAACAAAGCACGCCGCACAGGTACAACATTTGCAAACCTTGCTGAATCCGACAAGCAAATGGGTGCTGTATTACGTGTCGCTCTTGATGATGGCGATATTGCTCAATTGCAGAAACAACTTGCTTTGGCTGGAGAGACCGCAGAAGTTGCGCGTCGCGTTCGACCAGAGGCTGGATCGCCTACAATGCCATTGCTTAAAGAATCTGCCGAATCTGGCGCTGGGCTGTCTATTGGTGACGCCATGAATGTGGCAACTGGCAATACATTCGGAATGTTGCAATCAGCCGCACGGCTGTTACAGCAAAAAGTCCCAATGTTGACTGATGAGCAACGCATGAAAGTTCTTGATACGGCAATGTCTGATAATCCAGAACTTGTCCGAAAGGCGCTCATGGATCAGACGGCTCTTGAAGAATTGCTTGCTAAATATGGTCGCGTTTTAACCACTGGCGCAGAGGCTGGACGCCGTGCAACTGTCTTTGAGCAATCGCAACCAGATGGACTACTAAATCGAATTGGAGCGCAATAAATGAGCAAGCCAACGCCAATGACAGAAACCGAAATCCAAGGCATTGTCCGCGAGGCGGTGCTGGAGGCAGTGGATTTTGTCGAAAGCGAAATCGCACCAAGCCGCATCAAGTCACAACGCTACTTTGATGGCGAAGTTGATATCGGTGAGGAAGAGGGTCGCAGTCGTGTCGTGGCCACCAAGATTCGTGACACCGTTCGCGCCATCAAGCCAAGCCTGATGCGTGTGTTCCTGTCAACAGACCGTGCTGTCGAGTACGTGCCGACTGGCCCAAAGGATGTGAACTTTGCTGAGTTGGCGACCAAGTATATGTCCAGCAAGTTCCAAGAACTTGGCGGCTACCGCATCATCAACGACGCTTTCCATGACGCTTTGGTCAAAAAGGTTGGCGTTGTAAAGACTTACTGGGATACCAAGCAGGAGCAGGAAGTCTACGAGTACCACGACATCAACGACCAAGAGTACGCTGTCATTGCCAATGAAGACAACGTCGAAATTCTTGAGCATTCAGTCACCGAGTCAATCGAGATCGACGAAATGGGCATGAGCGTTGAGTCGCCCAAGCACTACCTCAAGATTGCTTTGACCAAAGAATACGGCGACCTGATGATCGAATCAGTGCCACCTGAAGAGTTCTTTGTTGACCGCGGTGCAAAGCGTATCGACGACGCCTACGTGGTGGCTCACCGCACCCAAATGCGTGTCAGCGACTTGGTTGCTTTGGGTTATGAGTACGACGACGTTGTTGACCTGACAGGTCTCAGTACCGCTGATACGACCGCTAACGCAGAAGAATTCGAGCGCCAAGGGTATGACAATATGTATGCCCAAGAGAACATCCAAGACCCGTCTATGCGGCTTGTGGCGGTCACCGAGGCGTATATGCGTATCGACGTTGACGGCACTGGTGTTGCACAATTGCAACGTGTTGTTTTGGGTGGCGACGACTACCAGATTCTGAGCATCGAGCCGTGGAGCGAAATCCCATTTGCCGTGTTTGAGATCGACCCAGAACCACACACGTTCTTTGGACGCTCAATCGCTGACATTCTGATGAACGAGCAGGATGCGTCAACAATGATGCTCCGAGGCGTTCTGGACAACGTTGCACTGACAAACAACCCACAGCGTGAAGTTCTGGACGGTCAGGTCAACATTGAAGACCTGCTGAACAACGAAATCGCTGGCATTGTCCGAGTCAAGACCTCTGGCGCTGTACGCGACTTGGCTGTCCCATTCGTGGCTGGCCAGACCCTGACTGCAATGCAGTACATGGACGCTGAAATCGAGTCCAAGACGGGCGTTACAAAGGCATCCAGCGGTCTAAACCCCGATGCTATGCAGTCAACCACTGCGGCGGCTGTAAACGCCACCATTCAGGCGGCGGCTGGTCAGGTAGAGGTTATGGCTCGAAACTTGGCAGAGGGCGGTATGCGTCGTCTGTTTAAGCTGATGCTCAAGTTGATGGTTGAGAACGTTGACGAAGAGTTGATGATGCGCATGGCTGGCGGTCAGTACCAGCCCGTTGACCCACGTTACTGGAACACCAAGATGGATGTGACCGTAAACGTTGGTTTGGGCACTGGACGGGAAGACCAGCGTTCTGCGGCGCTTGCACAAGCCTTACAACTGCAAATGCAAATTTACCAAGGTTATGGTCCAAGCAACGGTTTGGTATCAATGACCAACATCCGCAACACACTGGCAGATATGCTGGCCATTCAGGGTGTTCGTAACGCTGACCGCTACTTTGCCCCGATGGACGCACAGGTTGAACAGCAATTGCAGGCACAGGCGGGACAGCAACAGCAACAGCCACCAGTTGACCAGCAGGCACAGGCAATCATCCAAGCCGAGCAGATTAAGGCGCAGGCCAACAAAGAAGTCCAAATGCTCAAGTTGCAGATCGAGGCTCAGAAAGCCATCGCACAGGACGACCGTGAGCGCGACAAGATGGATCAGCAGTTGCTCACAGACGCGGCAAAGATTTACGGTCAATATCAGACCACGGTGGACGTGGCAGGGATTAAACAAGCACAAGCCCAGCCCCGTTATCCGCAGGAAACCCCTGCACAGGCTGTTGTTGGAGGACGGTTCTAATTGAATATCAAAGATAAGGCATCACGAATACGGCAACTAAAAAACGACCCCGTATTCCAAGAGGTGATGCAAGAGGTTCGGGACAATCAAGTTGGGTTGTTCCTGAATCCAGAAACGTCTCAGGACGTTCTGGTCGAGGCGCATGACATTGTTCGTGCGCTTGGTCACATCGAAGCGTATTTCAACACTGTTTTGACAGAAGAAGCCGTTTTCGATAAACAACAGCAAAAGGAATCAGTACCGTGGATCAAACGACTGAAAAAGTAGCATTTGACGGTAGCATTGAGAGTGCAATTAGTGCTATCATTGAGCCAGAAAGTGTTGAAAACGAAGAAAACAGCACTAACGAAGTTGCAGAATCGGAAGACGAAAATGAAACCGATGATGTAGAAGCCGAGGCAGAAGACGATTCTGAAGAGTCAGACAGCGCTGATGACGACGAGGAAGAATCAGAAGACGAGGCTGGGGACGACGAAGACGCTGACGAAGCCAACAAGACAGAACCTGTCTACACCATCAAGATTGATGGCACCGAACAGCAGGTCACACTGAGCGAGTTGAAGCGAGGTTACAGTGGTCAACAGTACGTCCAGAAGGGGATGCAGGAAGCGGCGGCCCAGCGAAAGCAGGCAGAGTCGGTTTATGCGGCCCTTTTGAATGAGAGACAGCAAGTTGCTCAGTTGTATCAACAGATTCAGGCTGGACAGGTTGCAACGCCTCCACAGGCGCCGTCACGGGAATTGTTTGAGTCCGACCCAATTGGGTACATGGAAGCAAAACTGAACTATGACGAAAAAGTGGCCGAGTACCAACAACAGCAGAGTAAATTCCAGCAGTTGTCGGCACAGCAGAGTCAAGCGGAACAAGCGGCTCGACAGGCATACCTCCAGCGGGAGTTGGAGAACCTGAAGAACGTGATTCCTGAACTGTCAAAGCCTGAAAACGCGGGCAAGTTCAAGGATCAAATCTTGGAAGCTGGACAGGCTTACGGCTACACGCCAGAGGAGATTAGTCAAGTGGTAGAAAGTCGTGCATTGCACGTTTTGCGAGATGCGATGAAATACCGTGAGATTATGCGTGGCAAACAGAAAGCTGATGAAAAGGCGAAGTCGGCACGCCCCAAGCAGGCCCCGATCAAAGCTGGATCAAAGCGTCTGGAAAAGAGTAACAAAGCAGTCTCAGACCAAAAACGTAAACTCAGAAATTCTGGGAGCATCAATGACGCTCTCGCTTTAATGTTCAAGTAAAGGAAATTTATCATGGCACAGCCAACCAACACATTTGATTCATACGACGCACGTGGCATTCGTGAAGACCTGCAAGATGTTATCTATGACATCAGCCCCAGCGAAACGCCTTTTTATTCAAGCGTTGCAAAAGTAACTGCATCTAACACTTACCATGAGTGGCAGACTGACGCATTGCGCGCATCAGCCGACAACAAGCACGTCGAAGGTGACGACACTGTTGCTGAAGCACGTAGTGCTACCTCACGTTTGGGCAACTACACCCAGATTTTCAAGAACGCCGTAACCGTTCCCGACACTGACTCTGGCTTGAAGAAAGCTGGCCGAGCCGCTGAAATGGCTTACCAAGTTTTGAAAGTGGCCAAAGAGCAGAAATTGGACATCGAGAAAGCATTGTTCGCTAACAACGCACGTGTCGCTGGCAACAGCAGTACCGCACGCGAGTTGGCTGGCGCTCCTGCTTGGTTGATTACCAACACCTCTTACGGTGCTAACGAAGGTGCTGATCCTACTGGTGACGGTACTGACGCACGTACTGACGAGACCACAGCCCTGACCGCTTTCGATCAAACCAAGTTTGACACCGTTATGCAGTCAATCTGGGTGAGTGGTGGCCGTCCTGACGTTGTCTACCTGTCTGCATTCCAGATGAACAAAGCACTGGGCTTCACTGGTAACAACAACCAGCGTTCACAAGTTCAGGCTGGTGACGAAAAGGTCATCAAGTCTCTGGCTGTGTATGTGACACCTTGGGGTACCGTTGAGTTCATGCCTACCCGTGAGAACCGTTCACGTGACGTGTTCATCATGCAAAAGGATATGTGGGCTGTTGGTGTTCTGCGTCCTACCAAGAACACTGAACTCGCTAAGACTGGCGATGCTACCAAGCGTCAAGTGGTTACAGAACTGACTTTGGTCTGTAAGAACGAAGCCGCTAACGGTGGTATTTTCGACAACACCACTTCTTAAGTAGTGTGACGACTGGGGGCTACGGCTCCCAGTCTTTTGTTGACTCACAGAAATATAAAAAGGTGATGCAATGAAGATTGGCGAAAAGTTTATCGACAACAACGACGGCACGTTCGTCGTACAACGACAGTTCAACAACCAACCGTACTTAGATCGCGTCAAAGCCATTCAGGAATTGAACGGCGGCGTTTTGGGTGAAAGCAGACTTGCAGGCGAGATTCCATTGCACATTGTTGAGACATGGGCAAAAGAGGCTGGCATCAAGTGGGACGACCCAGCGATGAAAGACGTTATCAGGCGCAAGTTGTTGTCTGGTGATTTTGACAAGTTCCGAGTTTGGAAAGGCACATTCTGATGAAAGTCATTACAATTGATGGCATCGAATATGTGTACGAAAACCTGACTCCTGAACAACAAGTTTTGGCAAACCACATTTTGGACTTAGAGCGCAAATTGAGTTCTGCGAGGTTCAATGTGGATCAGATGCACGTTGGTCGAAACGCCTTTGTGCAAATTTTTGAACGTTCATTGGCGTCTGAACGCTAAAGAGGATTGACATGGCAGATACCACGACCACAAACCTTGGCTTAACGAAGCCAGAAGTCGGTGCAAGTGCCGACACATGGGGCACTAAACTAAACAACGATCTGGACACCATTGACGGCTTGTTTTCAGCCTCTGGTGACCTTGCTGTGGCCAACGGTGGCACTGGTGCTTCAACGGCGGCTGATGCGCGTACAAACCTTGGTGTGTCCATTGGAACAGATGTGCCGTCTCCGACTGGTACTGGTGCATCTGGAACATGGGCAATTGACATTAGCGGCAATGCGGCAACCGCAACGTCTGCAACGTCTGCAACGTCTGCAACATCCGCTGGCAAGATTTCTGCCGCAACTTGGACCGTTGAAGAAAGTGGTGGCGTTTTATACTTTAAAGTATCTGGTGTAAACAAGGCTAAATTGGATTCAAGCGGTAATCTAACGGTTGTTGGTAACGTAACTGCGTATGGCACTGTTTAAGGGGTAAAAAATGGCGTTACCAAGTTCGGGTGCTATATCACTAAACAACGTTAACGTTGAGTTGGGGCTGTCTGGAACGGCTCAGATCAGTCTGAATGACTCTGCTGTTCGCACATTGTTCGGAGTTGGTAGCGGCGCTATTTCCATGTCTAATGGTTACGGCAAAGCCAATCAGTTTGCTTTTACTATTTCGTCAAATCAGTCAAACGCTAACTTAGCCACACTTGCGACTAATGCTGGATGGAATGGTTCAAGCAAAGTCATTGCAACAATTAATTCTGGTATTTACATCAGTGCATCAACTACGTCAAACACTGGTTTAACCATAAGCGGCTCATTCCCCGCGGGCGTAGAGCTAATAAACAACGGTTATATCATTGGTGATGGCGGAGATGGTGGAGCGGGAACGATTAAAAATGGAAACTCAGGCGGTGCTGGTGGTAAAGCACTAGCCGTTTCCACTTCTGTCACCATTAGAAATAACGGCACTATTGCTGGTGGTGGCGGTGGTGGAGGCGCTGGCGGAGGTGGCGCGGCATCTGATCAATATGGCGTAGTCAGTTCTGTTGGCGGAAGTGGTGGTGGCGGCGGAAGGTCTGGCACAACAAACTCATCAGGAGGAGCTGGAGCAAATGGCGGGTATGCGTCAAGGAAGTATGGAGCAAATGGCGGATCAGGAACTTCTTCGTCTCAAGGTAGTGGCGGCGCGCAGGTGTACCAAGGTGATTACGGCTACAGTCTATACAACGGTAAGGGTGGTAATGGCGGCAGTTGGGGTGCTTCTGGATCAAGTGGGAATGCGTGTACTACAGGAACGACATCGTATAGGGGGTCTGGAGGCGGAGGCGGAGGCGCTGGCGCTTGCTTAACAGGAAACAGTTATATCACTTGGGCGGCGACAGGTACCCGTCTTGGTTCAATCTCTTAAAGGAAAAAGAAATGAGCATTACTTTTAAATACACAATTGTTTCGGTAGATGAAAATGCACGTTGTATGGAAGTTGTGTACGAAGCTGATGGTCACGAAACAATGCACATTGGTGTTCGGTTGCCGTTTGAAAATGAAAATTTAGAAGACGTTATTCGAGTGTTTGCACCGATACCGCTGTGGATTGAGAAAGCAACACCAGTTGTAGTTCCTGCTGTTGGTTCGTCAGCCGTGCTTGAACCGCCGCCAATTGAAATTCCTGAAATTGAAATTCCTGATGATGGTGAAGAGGTTATCGCTACGGGTGATGGTGAAGCACAGACGCCATAACAACAAATGTTATGTATGTTAATAAAAATATAATCGTTCCTGATTTTTTGGATTTAAAAGAGTTTGTATCTTGGTATGTCGAAAACGGTATGCCGCTTTTACCGCCAAAAAATGCAGAGGTGTTTTTATCAGATGACGCGACTGCAACGTGTTTGTTTAGGAAAGGTCGGTATCAAGTAGAGTTGTACATGATTCACCCCAATCCAATCATTCCAGTTCACCAGCATCCCAGTGTTGAAAATCTGGAACTTCCAAAAGAACGCTGGTCAACAAACATTGATTATTCACGAATCCAAAAAGAGGGTGAAAAACACGGCATAGGTTTTAGAGTAAGAGCAGAACATAATGGTTTTGCTTTGTACTCAGCCCAGAAGTGGGAAGAGGGTATTGAGATGTCAACAATCGGCGCAAGGTGGAAAGGGTATGTGGCGGGTAAAAAACACGAAGAATTAATTCGTCGTTTTAACCCAAACTGTTATATCAAAAATGGATACGCAGACGTGACAAGGAATCAGGAATAACAATGAGCAACGAAGTGCCTGAAGAAATAAAAGATGTTGAGTCTTTTTTGAACTGGTATTCAGGCGCTGGGTATCCATTTAAGCCGCCTGTTGATGGCGGTGTTTTTGTTACAGACATTGCGTACAGTTTTTGTGTTTACAGGCACGGCAGGTTTCAAGTTGAAATTTACCTTGTCAAACCAAACGCTGTTGCCCCAGAACACTCTCATCCAAGTATTGAGAATATAATTGTTTTACTTGGTGGGGACGCTTCTGACGGTAGCATTAAAGATTTCTCGAATACTGCAAAAAACGTGTTTGGTGTTCGTGGACCGAAAATAACCGACTCACAGACTCATTCTTTGCTGGCTGGTCAAAGAGGTGCGGCGTTTTTAAGTGTTGAAATGTGGCCAGAGGGTGAAAAAATAGACAGCCTGTCCTTGCGTTGGGTTGGCGACACTTGTGGCTCAATTCACGACGAATTACTGAAGTGCAGAGAGAAATAAAATGGAAAGCCTGAATCCTGTTGAATATGGAAAACTTTTAGCAAAAGTTGAGGGCTTAGAACTCAAAGTTGCCAGCATGGATTCCGATATTAAAGAGTTGCTTGCGCTTGCAAACAAATCTAAGGGTGGGTTTTGGATGGGCATGGCAATCGCGTCAGCCGTATCTGGTTTTGTTGCATGGTTTGTAACGACATGGAATAGATAATGGACCCAGTAAGCCTCTTCATGGCCGCAACAGCGGCTTTCAACACGGTCAAGAAGCTGGTAGAAGCTGGTCAAGAGATCGAGGGCGTGCTTGGGCAGATTGGGGTTTGGATGGGCAAGGTCAGTGAGCTACAGGCCGCTGACAATAAGAAGCCGTCAATCTTTAAGCGTATCGGTGGCGGCAAGTCGGTAGAACAAGAGGCCATGGAATTATTGCAACGGCGCGAAAGTGTCAGAAAACAACATCTTGAGCTAATGAGTATGGTGAAGCTCCGATATGGCCCACAAGCGTTCGACGACCTCATGGTTCTCCAGCGGAATATAAAACTCAAGCGTGAGCGCGAAATCATATTCCAAGCACAGCGTCGCAAAGATGTTGTGATGTATTGCCTGCTTGCTGTTGTTTTAGCCGTGGGTATTTGGGCGATCTGGGGCATGGTTGCCACAGCCATCGAGTGGAAGCAAAACGGGATATGACAAGGGTTTTATTGATATGCGCTGGATTGGTAACTGCGTTCGCAATATTTGCAATCGCTGGCTGTTCAGATCAGTATCGGTATCCATGTCAAGACCCTGCGAATCAAAACTCAAAAGAGTGTAAACCGCCTGTCTGTGAAGCAGATGGCACTTGTACTGAATACTTAATTGAACACTATGAAACCAAGTCTTGATGAATGGTTGCGATTTGTAGTTGGCGTCACAATGGCGCTGACACTGGTTGGCATTGTCGGCGTCGTCTTGTATTCTCTTGTGTTTGTTACTCAACCAATGGTAGGACAAGCCCCAAATGACGCGGAATTCTTTAAACTCATTGGCCCGATCGCTACTTTCATTGTTGGTGCGCTATCTGGCATTATGGTCGGAACACAGAGCAATAAAGTGGATAGCGAAACGCCTCCACGAGACCCGCAAGCCCCTGTAAAGCAAACATGGACTGGTAGCGGCACGCCGCCCAAGTGGGTGACCGACAAGGAGACCGAAAAATGATCCCATTAGCAGGACTGCTGGACATCGGCGGCAAGCTGGTTGACAAACTCATTCCAGACCCAGAGGCAAAGGCAAAAGCCCAACTTGAGTTGTCAAAGTTGGCGCAAGACGGCGAGTTGGCAAAAATGGCCAATGACACCGATCTTTACAAGACAGAGCAAAACAACCTCACAGAGCGTTTAAAAGCCGACATGGGTAGTGACTCATGGCTGTCCAAGAATATTCGCCCTATGACCCTTGTAGCGATTCTGGTGGGCTATTTCACGTTCGCCATGATGTCCGCATTTGGCAAGGATGCCAACCAAGCATACGTTGAACTGCTTGGGCAATGGGGTATGTTGATTATGTCGTTCTACTTTGGCGGCAGGACGCTGGAAAAGATTATTGACATGAAAGCCAAAAAATGAGGTGAATTATGTTGTGGATACCCGTGGCGTTTGTTTGTTTGACCAATGGCGTTTGCGCGTTCCACCACACCTTTGTCGAGCGATACTTGCAGGAATGCGAGGCGGTCAACAAAAAAGCTGAAATTGCGATGCGTGCAGACCCTGACGTAACTGCATTTCAGACAACGTGCATTGAAATGAAACCAAAAGGAAAAACAGATGCAACTTTCCAAATCATTCAGCCTAAACGAACTGACCAAGTCGGACACGGCGCTACGGCATGACATGGACAATACGCCTCCACCAGAGGCAATTGAATGCTTACGTGCGCTCTGCGACAACGTCTTACAGCCAGTGCGCGATCACTTTGGAAAGCCTGTTCGTGTCAACTCTGGCTATCGCCACCCAGATGTAAACGCCAAGGTCGGCGGCTCCAAAACCTCCGATCACTGCAAAGGCATGGCGGCAGACATCGAGATTGCTGGCGTCCCAAACCATGAACTCGCTCAGTGGATTGCCGATAATGTTGGCGAATATCGTCAAATCATCCTTGAGTTTTACACTAGGGGTCAGCCTGACAGTGGCTGGGTCCACGTAAGCTACAACCCTGCTGACAACAAAAAGCAACTGCTTACGGCCACAAAGGTCGATGGCAAAACGACGTATCTCAACGGCTTGCTTGCCTGATGTACGACGATAAGATCGTTACACGTAAAAGCATCAAACTCACCTACGATCTGTTGCGAACTATGGAGCCGTTCGCTAGTTGGCGGCTACCAACAAAGATCGAAACGCGCGTGGTGAATGATGCGTCAATGTACGGTTGTTTTGACGACCCAGACGTTATTACGATTTCCACTGCGAAAGTATGGGATGTAACGCAACTCATTGAGACGGTTGGACATGAAATGATCCACCTGTATCAACATCGACTAAAACGTTTGAATGAGGACCATCCGCACGACGAATTTTTTAATTCGTGCGCACGGGAGGTCACCATAAAACTGGGATTCGATAAGGAGAATTTCTGATGGGAGTGCAGAAGATTACAGACGCTGAGTTTCTTGAGCTATGGGAGGCGCACAGGTCAATCGCAAAGATTTCAAAGATTACAGGCATGGCTGAACGAGCCTTGCATGAGCGGCGCAGGAAGATCGAGGGCAGGCATGGCGTCCAACTGATCGCCCAAAAGAACGACGTTACAAGAGCCCTTTCCAATGTAAATTTGGGGTTAAGTGACGGGTGCGTAATAGTCTTTTCAGACGCTCACTTCAACGGCAAACGAACAACCGCATTCAAAGCCCTGCTATGGCTCATTGATGAACTTAAACCAAAAGTAGTAATAAATAACGGGGATGCTTTTGACGGGGCAAGCGTCAGCCGCCACCCAGTTAGTGGCTGGGAAGATACGCCAACGGTCGTTCAGGAGCTAAACGCCTGCACGATAGCCCTCAGAGACATTCAGGAGGTTGCTGGCGACGCTAAATTGATCTGGACGATGGGCAACCACGATTCACGATTTTCAAGCCGTTTGGCGCAGGTGGCGCCCCAGTTCAAAGGCGTAAAATCGTTCACGCTAGAAGAGCATTTTCCTGACTGGACGCACTGTATGAGTTGCATGGTCAACGATAGACTGATGGTCAAGCATCGGTATAAGGGTGGGTTGCATAGTACCCATAATAATACTATGGCCAGTGGCGTAAGTTTCGTGACTGGCCACCAGCACGCCGCTCGCGTAACGCCACACACCGATTATCTTGGGACGCGCTATGGCGTTGACTGTGGGACTTTAGCGGAAATTTATGGTGACCAGTTCACCTATGCAGAGAACTCGCCTCGGTCATGGAGACAATCGTTCGCTGTATTGAATTTGGTAGACGGACACCTCCTGATGCCCGAACTGTGTTTGACTAGCGACTTGGGTAATGATTTGGTGGAGTGGAGGGGGGAGCTTTGGGACGTGAGCGAGTTTTGATAACCACTTCTGTTGTTGAAAAGCGGTGTAGCATATTCGCGCATTTGTACCGACGGTATTTTGAGCCGTCTTGCCGCTTGCGCGTTTCAAGCACGTCCGACCAAGCCCCGCATTCAGGGCATAGCATATTATTCTGACGACACCCCATCATTTTTCACAAAAACGCCGTTCGGAAGCAAGACACCTCGCCGATGCTTAATGCTGTCGTAGGCTACACGCATACAGTCCACCAGATTGATGTCTTTGATGGCGCAGTAGTTCACCAAGCAGACCATCACGTCGCCCACGGCGTCAACGATTCCCTCTTCATCATTCTTAATGGTGGCGTCTGCTAGTTCGCCCATTTCAGACACGGCTTTGAGCAATTGAGCCTCGGCGGTACTGTGCTGGAGTATGCGTCTAGCGGTACTCCATTGAACGATCTTCATCTCGACATCTGCGTAACTCATTGTGTAACCCTTTCTGTGCGACCGTCTCTGTAATACAGGGTGTTACCCCTGCGGCTTGGGTGCTCTGCGTGGTTGTCAGCACCCGCTCGGACTGCTGGCAGGCTAAGTTCTGGACAGTGGTATTGACCAGACATCTTGTGCCACTCTTTGGGCTTGACTGGCTGTTCTAATTCTTTGAGCCACTTGCCACGTTCATTTGTCATCATCAAATTCCTCCATTCTCAAAAAGTCATCTTGCGCCCAACTCTCCATCTGGGCGTAAGTCTCAAAATGCACCTCACCACAGCAACTGAAACGCTTTCCGCGTTCGCTACCGCAGTAACAGCAATACTCTGTGCCGTCTTCCAGTAAATCGGCGTGTCGTTCTTCACGTGTCATAGTTCACCCCCACAAAAGGCTCTAAAACGCTCTATAAGCGATTTTTTACGTTTAAGCAATACACTCTGCCAGTAGACGTTTAAATCGTCGTTACAGGCTTTCTGAGGCTTCTGGTAATACTTGCCGATCACCAGCTTGCCAGTGTTATATCCAATCATGCCTCGCTCCCGTCGCCGTAATCTTTCTTGCCACCAGCATCCTCATTCCACCGATAGCCTGCTGTGTAGGCGGCTATCTCTGCGGCGGTCATCTGAGCCATTTCGATCTTTTCGCTCATGTTGGTCTCGCCAACAAAGTAATGCGGGTTGAACGGGCGGTCGTACCAGCTATCTGCCGCACCACGGTCGAACGGTCCACCGTGGCGGGTATTGTAGTTGTCTCTTACATCTGATTTCATTTTAGTTCCCCTTAAATTACTTTTACACGAGTCAAAACAGTTTGAGCCTCGCCGCGAAACGCGCTCAATTGTTTGATTGTTGCCTTGATGCTGATCTTGTCGCCAACGCCAAACTCATAGTAAGCAGTGGTAATCCACACAAGTGCGTTGCCGTCAACATCACGCATTTTTACAATGTTTTTGAAGTCAATGTCATAGTAAGAGAATTTTGGCTTGTCAACGGTAATGATCGACTCAACCAACAAGTTATCAAACTGGATGCGCTTGCCAACTTCACCAACGTGTTTGCTGTTAGCCGCAATCTTGGCGCGTTCAGCCTCCCACTCTGCACGCTTTTCCTCGCGGGTATCAATGTTTTTCAGGATGGCGTCTGACTGCTTTTCTGTCAGCTTGCCAAAGCTGTCAAACGCGCGGGCCAGCGATCCAATAAAGTTGTCCTTATAGTCACACAAACCGTAGCGGTTGTCGTTGTAAACACGGCCAGCATCCAACGCTTGCTCGATTTCCTCAAAGCGAGGCGTTTTCCCTCTCCATGTTTTCCGAGCATTGTTCAAAATGTTGCGCTTGATTGCCGCGGTGTATGCCTCTTCATACTCTACTTGTGCCATGATGCTTCCCCTTTTGTGTGTTGCAATGGTTCATTATAAACACACCACAACACACTTTGGGTATAAGGGTTTTCCCTACTTTTTCGTCAACGCTTTGAGGGCGTATTCAATCAGATAAATCACTTGCCCAGTAAACGACCGTTGTTCAGCTTTGGCCATAACGGTGATTCGGTTGACCAAGTCCAGAGACATTCGGATCGAGCAGTATTTTTTAAGTGCGTCCATGATCCACCCTTAGAACGGCATATCGTCGTCAAAATCAGGCTCGGCTTGCTTGGGCGCTGACTTGGCTACGGGCTTGGCGGCTTGCTGTTCTTTAGGCGTAACAGACAGGCTCAACATTTTGTCGCCCTTGCTGGTAACCTTTGACCAGCCAGACAGCCAGAACTCTTGACCATTGATATTGATCGAACCCTTGAGGTCGGGGTGGGTTTCTTTTTCTTTGCGGTCGTTCTTAAAAAGCGATCCGCGGTTAGTGTTGTCGTATTGCATCATTAGTCCTTTTTCTTGAGTGCTGAACGGGTTTTAGAGTCTAGCAGAGACCACAGATATAGCTTCTGCGGCTCATCCAGATTGGCTGTTGCAACGACCTCTTTGGCGTGATCCAAATCGGTTGTCACCAACTCTTTGAGCAGGTCCGCAATTTCTTGCAGTTCCACTTTTTCGTCGTCAGGCAGTTCCATCTCTGGGACTGGCTTGATCTTTGGTACTGGCGCCTGTTCTGGGATGTCTTCACCAGCGTAAATGTACAGGCCAAGACCGTGCAGACTCAGTGCCTTGGTCATACAGCGCATGATCGCTGTGTTGACCGCAAAGGCGTCAGGGTTCGGTATGGCTTTGTTTCGGAAGTCCATCACAGGCAACTGGCAGGTCATGGGCTTGTCAAACATTGTGACGGTCACCCAGACCATTGCAGTCCCGTTGATTTCCATGTAACACTTGTCGCCAAACATCTCCACCTT
>Ga0208542_1000605_pt1 | contig 16118 bp, 18 predicted proteins | sample DEB08_DNA_3_FD_185495 | JGI IMG/M metagenome (GOLD analysis project Ga0208542, IMG submission 185495) | Aqueous microbial communities from the Delaware River and Bay under freshwater to marine salinity gradient to study organic matter... | ecosystem: Environmental > Aquatic > Marine > Coastal ... | reverse complement strand
TGGTAACGCGCGACCCCGATAGTTTTCTAGTCACAGAAATTTTAAAGGCGGTTCGTTTCATATGAAAATCAAGAATGTAGCAATCGACACGGTGATCCCATACGCTCGGAATCCGCGCAGAAATCAAGGCGCTATAGCCGGCGACCAATCTAATGAATATGGAATGAGGCTAATTTATAAAGATGCCTAGTCCCGCAACGCATTCTCTCGAAACGATATCGAAACTGTTAGATTTGACGCCGCGCCGCGTGCAGCAGCTATCGAAAGAGGGCGTCATTCCGAAGGCCGAGCGCGGGCGCTATGAACTTGTCCCGGCGGTGCGCGGTTATATTCGCTATCTAAAAGAGCGCAGCATCAATCCTGGCGTTGTCAGTTTCGATGAAGTGCGCGCACGCAAGACCGCAGCCGAAGCCGAAATGGCGGAATTGCAACTATTAGAGAAGAAAGGGCAGCTTATTCCGGTCATGCAGGTCGCAGACACATGGCTTGATCTGATCGGAGCGTGCCGGTCGCGTATGCTTTCGATGCCAGCGAAATTAGCTCCGGTCGTCGCAGTCGAAGATAGTCCTGCGGTCTGCAAGCAAATTATCGAGGAACAGATAATGGAGGCGTTGGAGGAAATTGGAAGATGGATAAGTCCTGATGATGACGATGACGAAGCAGATCACAGCTCTGAAATCGGCAGCAGCGCAAGCCTGGAAACCGCCGCCGAAGCTGACAGTAAGCCAGTGGGCTGACGCGGAGCGGCGTCTTTCTCCCGAAGCATCTGCGGAACCGGGCCGGTGGTACACATCGCGCGCCGAATATCTGCGCGGCATCATGGACGCGATCAGCGATCCGGCGATTCGGCAGGTCGTCGTCATGTCATCGGCGCAGGTCGGCAAGACTGAATTCATCTTGAATGTTATCGGCTATCATATCGACCGTGACGCATCGCCGATCCTGTGTATCCAGCCAACGCTACAGATGGCGCAAGCCTTCTCGAAGGACCGCTTGGCTCCGATGCTGCGCGACACGCCGAAGCTGCAAGGCAAGGTCAAAGACCCCAGATCGCGTGATAGCGGCAACACGACTCTGCACAAAGTATTCCCAGGCGGGCATATCACAATCGCGGGCGCGAATTCTGCCGCTGGCCTAGCATCGCGACCGGTTCGTATCGTTCTTTGCGATGAAATTGATCGATACCCGTCGAGCGCCGGGACCGAAGGTGACCCGATTCGGCTTGCCGCGAAACGCGCGACGACATTCTGGAACTCGAAGCTGGTCACGGTTTCGACGCCAACCGTAAAGAATGCATCGCGTATCGAAGCGGAATGGCTCGACAGCGATCAGCGCGAGTACTATGTCAAATGCCCACATTGCGAGGCCTCGCAGACGCTGAAATGGCGCAACGTACACTGGGAAGAAGGCAAGGCGCAGACCGCGTGCTATACTTGTGAAGAATGCGGCGCTGCGTGGACTGATGCGGATCGTTTTAAGGCGATCAAGGCGGGCGAATGGATTTCGACACAGCCAGATAGCGGCATTGCCGGATTCAGGCTTTCGGGCCTATATAGCCCGTGGGTGCCTCTGGCCGAAGCGGTGCGCGACTTTTTAGAGGCAAAGAAGTTACCTGAGACATTGCGTGTTTGGGTCAATACCTATCTGGGAGAAACGTGGGAGGAGCAAGGCGATGGCATCGAAGAAACGGATATTTCGTCGCATCGCGAGGCATATGAGACTGTGCCTGACGCTGTTCATTTGCTTACCGCTGGCGTTGACGTGCAGGATGATCGAGTCGAGGTTGAGGTTTTGGGTTGGGGCCGCGACGAAGAAAGCTGGAGCATTGATCACGCGATTATATACGGCGACCCATCAACTCCTTCGCTCTGGTCTGATCTGGACGCTTACTTGGCTCAGAAATTTGAGAGAGAAAATTCAGCGGCGTTGAATATACGATGTGCTTGCATCGACAGCGGCGGGCATTACACACAGGCCGTCTATAATTTTGTGAAAGCCAGAGAGGGGCGGCGCATTTTTGCGATCAAAGGCGTCGGCGGCGAAGGCAAGCCAATAGTCGGTCGTCCATCAAAAAACAATATCGGCAAGGTTCGTCTATTCCCCGTTGGCGTTGATACTGCGAAGGAATTGGTATATTCTAGGCTGAAAATCTCAAAGCCGGGTCCGGGCTATTGTCATTTCCCGGATCGTTATGATGAAGAATATTTTTCGCAGTTAACGGCAGAGCAGATTGTCGTTCGGTTCAGCAAGGGTTTCCGGCGGCGCGAATGGAAGAAGATAAGGGCGCGGAATGAGGCGCTGGACTTGAGAGTTTACGCGCTGGCAGCTTATGCGCTGCTCAATGCGAACATTAACTCTCTAATTGATCGCGAAGCTGACGCAAGTGAGAAGCTGAAGCAGAGTCGAATGAATAGGCCGGTGAGGCGAAATAATTTCGCTACTGGCTGGAAATAGGTGAAAGATGGCTAATCTTTTCGACGCTGCGAATTCTCCGACGACAGAGCCGCTTGAACTTGTCGTAGGTGATTATATTCAATGGCGCCGCATTGATCTCGGCACCGATTATCCGAATAATCTATACACCGCGACATATGTCGCGCGCATTACCGGCGGCGGCGCGAACGAAATCCAGCTGACCGGAGCAGCTTACAACGACGACTATCTTTTCACAGTCAACTCGGAAACAAGCGCCAATTTTGCGCCTGGCTTCTACCACTGGCAACTTGAGATCGTGCGCGACAGCGATAGCAATCGCATCGTTGTTGATCGCGGTGATTTCAGGGCCGTCGTTGATCTTGATGTGAATCAATCTGATCCGCGCAGCCACGCCGAGATCATGATCGATAAAATTGAGACAGTGTTGCAGGGGCGAGCCGATGCCGACGTGCTGTCATACTCGATCAATGGGCGATCTCTTTCTAAGATGGCACCGACGGAGCTTGTCGGTTGGCGCGACTATTATAAGCGCGAAATTGTAATGGAGCGCCGCAAGGAACGGGTGCGGCGCGGATTGCCGACAGGCGCAACGATGGTCGCGAGGTTTTGATAGATGGGAATTTTCGATTTCGTGCGCCGGAAGCAAAATGATGGCGACAAGCCCAGATTCAAAAAGCGTTCATATGCTGCGGCACGTTCTGGTCGTTTATTCTCCGACTTTATCTCATCGTCGAATTCTGCCGACAGCGAGCTGCGCTACACCCTGGAGGTGATGCGAAATCGTTCGCGCGAGCTTGTGCGCGACAACGAATATGCCAAGCGTTATATGAATCTTCTGAAGACCAACATCGTTGGTGAGCAGGGCTTCCAGCTACAGCTGAAAGCTCGAAACAATGATGGGTCTTTGGACGCCGCCGGGAATACAATTATTGAAAATGCGTGGAAGCGTTGGGGCAGATTGGGCTCGCCGACTGCCGATGGCAGATTGTCTTGGATCGACTGTCAGCGATTTGTGATCGAAAGCATGGCACGCGACGGCGAGGTTTTTGTCAAAAAATTGCGCGGCAGGAAATACCAAGACGGCTTTGGCCTTCAGTTTCTAGAAGCCGAATTGATTGATGAAAAGAAGAATGAGACGCTGCCAGGCGGCAACGAAATCCGCATGGGCATTGAGATAGACCGCGCTCATCGACCCGTGGCTTATCACATTTTGACGGCTCATCCGGGCGATAAATACTACCATCAATCGCAGTCCCAGAAGCATGTGCGTGTGCCAGCTGATGAGATTCTGCACATTTACATGCCGACCAGAACCTATCAGACGCGCGGCGAGCCCTTCATGGTATCCGCCATGTCGGCGCTAAAGCACATGCATGCTTATCGAGAAGCAGAGGTTATTGCGGCTCGCATCGCAGCATCGAAAATGGGCATTTTGACTTCTCCTGGTGGCGAAGAATATATCGGCGACGACACGCACGAGAATTATATGCCGATCATTGATGTCGAGCCGGGCAGCTTCCATCAATTACCCTCCGGCTATTCGATGGAAATGTTCGACCCGAAACATCCCACGACTGGGTTCGGCGAATTTGAATCGGCTATGCTGCGCGGCGTTGCGTCTGGGTTGAATGTATCTTATGCCGCGCTCTCGAATGATCTTTCGTCGGTCAACTACTCGTCGATCCGTCAGGGCGCTCTCGATGAGCGAGACGGATATCGCAGCTTGCAGATGTTTATCATCCAGCATTTCGTCGAACCAGTGTTCCGCGAGTGGCTGTCCAGCGCGATGGATTTCGGAGCGATCCCTATCCCGGCGAGCAAATTCGAGAAATTCAGCGACAACACGCATTTCCGTGGGCGCGGCTGGAACTGGGTCGATCCGCTGAAAGAAATGAACGCCGCCGTGGTCGGTCTGAACAACGGCATTTTGTCTATGCAGGATGTCGCAGCGCATTACGGGCGCGATGCCGAGGAAACCTTCAATCAGATCAGCCGCGACAAGGAAATTGCGGAACAATTCGGGCTGAAAATGGCTTTCGAGCCGTTCGGCACCAAGGCACCGGCGCAAGCTGATGTAACTGGGGGCGGCGATGGCGAGCTATAAAGGCGAAGAGATCGATTTGACGCCGACCGAAGCTATGGCGGAAGAAGCGGAACGTGGGCTTGCCTGGCGCAAGGAATTTGGCCGTGGCGGCACGGCAGTCGGCGTTTCTCGCGCTGTGCAACTCAAGAATCGGCAGGAACTTTCGCCATCGACTGTGCGCCGAATGCATTCTTTCTTTTCGCGGCACGAGGTCGATAAGCAGGGCGAGGGTTTTTCTCCCGGCGAGGACGGCTATCCAAGCGCCGGGCGCATCGCATGGGCTTTGTGGGGCGGCGATCCGGGACAATCTTGGGCGCGCGAGAGGGCGGATAGAATGGATAAGATTGACGAACGGCAGTGGCATGATAACGAAGAATCGCGCCCATATCCAAACGAACATGCCGCGCGCATCACTGATCCTGCTCGTTATGACGAATTCGCACGAGATGCTGATGCTGGTGGCCCCGGCATCGACTTCATTTATGGTATAATCGAAGGCAGCAGCGAGCTACAGGCGATCCGATTCGATGCTGATCGCTTTACTGCCGCCGAAGCGCGTGAATGGCTGTCAGAACATGAATTCGAGCCGATTGAATTTGAGGAAGCAGCCGGCGAAAGAGAGGCCGATATGGAAGACATGGAACAGCGGCACGTTGTCGAAGTCGTCGAGGACGATGAAAGCGTGACCATCAAGTTCGAAAAGCATCACGAAGAAATGGCGGAAGAGGTCATGGCCGAAGAACGCTTTGATCGCGCGGAAATGCAGATGCGCGCCTTCGATATGTCGAGCGATAAGGTTATCGACGAGGATGCCAGGCGTGTTCGTGTCGGCGTGTCATCCGAGCAGCCCGTGAAACGCGATTTCGGCATGGAGGTCATCGATCACCGAGCCGGAAATATGAACCTCGATTTTCTGAATAGTGGACGCGCTCCGCTTCTGCTCGATCACGACATGGAGCGGCAGATCGGCGTCATTGAATCTGTCGAACTGGATGAGGATGCGCGGCGTCTCCGCGCTTTGGTTCGCTTCGGAAGAGGCGCGCTGGCTTCAGAAGTGTTCGGCGATGTGGTGGATGGTATCCGCCAAAATATCAGTGTTGGCTATCGAATCGATGGTCGCATTGATGAAGAAAACGATCCCGAAGAATATTATCGGGTTCGCACTACACCTATGGAGATTTCAATCGTTTCTATTCCGGCAGACCAGTCATCTCTCGTCGGCGTTGGGCGGTCGAATCCCGAAACTCTGTGTGCAACTGTCAAGACAAAAGGAGATGATTCAATGTCTGACATCGATCTGGACGCGGTGCGGGCCGAAGCTGCTGCTGAAGCCGTGAAGACCGCGCAGCGCAATGCGAAGGAAATCATGACCCTCGCGCGCAAACACAACAAGGCCGACATGGGCGAAGAAGCCGTTGGCAAGGGCATGAGCATCGACGAATTCCGTGGTGCGCTGCTGGACGCCATCGGCAATCAGCCGCTGGAGACCCCGGCGCATGTCGTTAACGCCCCGGCCAAGGAGCAGCGTCACTACTCGCTGTCTCGCATGATCAACGCGCAGCTGACGCATGACTGGTCGAAGGCCGGTTTCGAGCGTGAAATGCACGATGAGATTGCGGCTCGCGTTGGCAAGCAGACCGACGGCTTCTATGTGCCTGACTTTGCTTTCCGCGCTGGTCCGATGTCTGCCGCTGCTACCGGCGCTTCTGGCTCGGAAAACGTGGTGGACAACTTCATCCCGACGGTGCATCGCGGCGATATGTTCGTCGAAGCCCTGCGCGCGAAGCAGGTTATGTCGGCGCTCGGCGTGACCTATATGTCGGGCCTGACCAACCGCATCAAGATGCCCAAGTTCAGCGCGGGTGCCAACGCGGCGTTCGTCGAGGAACTGGGTAGCGTTTCTGATCAGTCCCAGACCGATGCCGGTGTGACGCTTCAGCCCCGTACGCTGGGCGCTTATGTTGATATCGGGCGCATCGCGCTGAAGGAGAGCATCCCTTCGCTCGACCGCGTTGTGCAGGATGATCTGCTGCGCTCCATCGCTGATCGCATCGAATATTATGCGATCAACGGTTCGGGCTCTTCGGGGCAGCCGACCGGCATCATCAACGCCGGTGTGACTTCGGTCGATATTTCGGCCGGCACCGATGTTGACGCGCTGACCTGGGCCGACGTTGTGGCGCTGGTCAAGGCGGTCGAAAACAACAATGCGGTGGTCAACAGCGCCACGCAGGGTTGGCTCTCCTCCCCGGCAGTAAAGGCGAAGCTGGCTTCCACTGCGAAGGTCGGCTCCACCGACAGCGTCATGCTGATGAACGATCCTTGGAACAATCTGTATGGTTATCCGATCCAGTTCACCAGCAACGTGCTTTCGACCTATGATCCGGGCGATGGCGGCAACGATGCCTCTGCTCTGATCTTCGGCGATTGGTCGCAGCTGATGGTCGGTCTGTTCGGTGCGCCCTCGATCCTCGTGGACGAGACGACCGGCGGTCTGGCTGGCACGGTTCGCATCATCGTGCATCAGGACGTGGACATTGCTCTGCGTCATACCGAGTCGTTCGCTCTGACGGACGAGGTCTCGGTCGCCTAATCGGCGAGAGAGGGAGAGGGGCTTCGGCTCCTCTCCCGATCATTTGAGGTGAGATATGAAAATTGAAATTCTCAAAAAATGCTTTGTCGGGACTGGAGGCAATCTTCGTCCGGGCGACAAAATTGAGATCGACGATAGCATCGCCGCGCGTCTGATCAATGGCGGCATAGCCAAAGAGGCCAAACGTGGCGGTCGTCCGAAGAAAATGGAATTAGAAGATCGCGCGTTTGATGCAGATGATCTGGAAATCCCAGAGGCTGAATAATGGCCGTGGAAACCGCAGATGACCGCGCTGTTTTTTTTAGCGTTGATGATTTCGGCGTTGCTGCTACCTATACGCCTTCTGGCGGCAGCCCTGTTACAGTCAACGGCATCTTCGACCACGACTATTATGCTGCTGACGCTGGTGGGTCTGTTGCTGTGGCGATAGAACAGCCGCGATTTCTTTGCCGCACAGCTGATGTAGCATCTGCCGCCGAAGGTGACGCGCTGACCGTCAATTCGACAAATTATACGGTCAAAGTCGTCGAGGCTGATGGCACAGGGGTCACGAATCTGGTGCTTGAGGAAGTCTGATGGCGCATGTTCGGAAATCCATTCGCGACAATATCACGACAACGCTGACCGGCTTGGCGACGACCGGCTCGAATGTATATCAGACACGATTTTTCCCCCTGGCGGAGACTAAGCTGCCAGCAATCTGCATATATTCGAAGACTGAAAGCAGCGAGTATGCGACTTTGACCGTGCCGCGCAGCGTTATGCATGAGTGCGAGTTCACGGTCGAGGCTTACGTCAAAGCGACTTCTGGAATTGAAGACACGATAGATACAATCGCCGTGGAAATCTCAGAGGCGCTCGCGAATGATGTCACGCGCGGCGGATACGCGAAGGACACGCGCGTCACAGAATTCTCTTTCGATTTCAATGCCGAGGGTGAGCAGCCCATTGGCATTGCAACATTCACTGTGGCTGTGGATTATGCTACAGTCGAGAACGATTTGGAGGCCGCGATATGATCGCGATGATTTCGCCAGAAGGCGGCACACAGATCGAGGCCCGCGAAGACAAAGTCGCGGAACTTGAGCGCAAGGGCTGGCGTCGAGCCGATGCTATGCCTGTAATTGAGCAACCCGAAGCCGAAGGAGATCAAGATGGCTAATCACAAGGGGAGCGAAGGAACGGTGAAGGTCGGCTCTAACGCGGTTGCCGAAATTCGTTCTTTCTCCATTGAAGAAACCGCTGACACGCTGGAAGACACCAGCATGGGCGATACGGCTCGCACCTATTTGTCCAGCCTGACTAACTGGAGCGGCAGCATCGATGTTTTCTGGGATGAAACCGATTCCAGCGGGCAGGGCGCTCTGACCATCGGAGCTTCCGTGACGCTTAATCTGTACCCGGAGGGCGATTCCGCCGCTGACACCTACTACACTGGGACCGCTATCGTGACCTCACGTTCTGTGTCGAGCAGCTTTGACGGCATGGTCGAGGCAAGCATCGGCGTGCAGGGCAGCGGCGCTCTGACCGAAACGACGGTGTAATATATGGGACTCGCTGAAAATATCCGCGCCAATCGTTCCAAATCTCGCGCAAAGATTGTTGTGGAGGCTTGGAGCGATGATGCCGGTCCTGCTGTGATTTATTCGACGCCGCTTACAGCCGGTGATATCGATAGAATTCAGCGCAAGCATAAAGACTTTCTCAGCAACATGTCTGTCGCCGCGATGATCGATCTGATCATTCTCAAGGCAGAAGATGAGGCTGGCGAAAAGGCATTCAGCATTGAAGATAGACCTGTTTTGATGCGCGAAAGCCTTTCTGTTATATCGGATGTCGCCGGGCAGATGTTCGGGGAAATCCAAAGCGTTGAGGCGCTTGAAAAAAACTAAGGAACGATCCGCTAAGGCTAAACATATTGGCCTTGGCGGATCGCCTTAACAAGACGCAGGGCGAGATCGAGGAATTAACCATCGACGAATTCCACGAGTGGATCGCTTATTTCAAGGTGATAAAAGATGGCTGATGAAAATCTCAGAATTAAAATAACAGCCATCGACAAGACCCGGCAGGCGTTTAGCGCAATAAGCAACCGGGTTCGCAGTCTAGGCACAGTTCTTCTCGTTGCTGGTGCCGCCGCCGCAGCATTCTTCGGCAAAATGGCGAGCAGTATTGATAAGTTGGCGAAAACATCTTCGCGGCTTGGCATCGCTGTTAGTGAATTGCAGTCACTCCAATATGCCGCTGGCCTGGCTGGCGCATCTGCCGAAGATGTGAACAAGGGAATGCAGCGTTTCGCTCGCTCCATTTCCGAGGCAAGCACAGGGATCGGAACGGCGCGTAATTCTTTCGCTGCGCTAAATATCAGTCTGACCGATCAGAATGGCAATCTGCGTGATAATCAAGAAATATTGCAGGAGGTTATAGATCGATTCAGCGATATCAAAAATCCTGCTGATCGCATTCGCGTGGCATTTGATTTGTTCGGGCGATCCGGCGAAAAGCTGGTCAATTTACTGTCGCAGGGCGGCACAGCGGTCGCGGAAACACGCAAAGAATTTGAGGCCCTCTCGTTCCATTTAAGCAACGAACAGGCGGCGGCGGTGGAAGCCGCGAATGACCAGTTCTCAAGACTTGGAACATTTTTTTCTTCCACCGCACAGGTGGCGACGGCTTTTTTGCTTCCGGCTTTGGCGAAGATCGCCACATTCATTGTCACAACATATCTGCGAGCATTCAATCTGGCGATTGAGGCAGCGCGGACTTTGGTTAACGCTTTTATCTCGTCATATAACAAGGTGCGTGGTCTTTTTGAGGACGGCTTTGTGCCCGTACCTCCTGTTGATTTTGGCGTAGAGCGGCAGAAAGAAATTCAAGAAGCTATAAAAGCTCTGAATCAATACGGGGAGGCGCGCAAAGAAGCCAACAAAGACTTGGTGGTGGGAATAAATCCCGAAATCAATGACAGGCTCCGAAATATGAAAGAGCTTGTGAAAGATACTGTTCCGGCTTTGCAGGATTTCAGAGACAAGGCTGCTGATACATTCACGCAATTAAACGATGTCGGTGTTTCCGCGATGGGCGGGCTTGAGGACGCTCTGGTCGGGATCGTCAAAGGCACGGAAACTGCTAAGGACGCATTCAAAAACATGGTGAATGCGATCCTAGATGACTTGCTGCGGTTGGTTATCCGGCAACAAATCACAGGGCCGATAGCGGGGATATTGAACACCGCACTCGGTTCTTTTTTTGGCCCCGGTTCTAGCAATCCGGCGGCGTCGATTCCGCAGGGGCCGGTCGTTGCGGGGTACGCTGACGGTGGTGTAACTAGCTCGAATAGACCGTATATGGTTGGCGAGCGTGGCCCAGAATTGTTCATGCCCGGCGTTACTGGTCGCGTTGTGCCGACGAATAAAGCATTCGGCGGGAACGATGTCACAGTCAACGTGATCAATAATTCCGGCGCTGAAGCTCGTACTGAAGAAAGGACAGGCCCTGGCGGCGCGAAGTCGATTGATGTCATCATTGATGAAACGGTGGCGCGGAATATATCGACGCCTGGGAGTCGCACCGGACGCGCGTTGCGTTCATCTTTTGCTGGCCTAAGCCCGCAACTGGCAGGAAGGTGATCAGATGGCTACATGGCCCGGCACACTACCACAAGAAGTCCTGGCGAATGTCACGCGCACGCGGCAGCAGGGCAGGATTCGTTCACAAATGGAAACTGGTCCCGCCAAGCAGCGCAATCGGTTCACTGCGGTGGTGAAGAATTATGATGCACAGATCATCGTGACCGGAGCGCAGCTGACTACGTTCAACACGTTCTATGAGGACACACTTGGCAACGGCACAGACAGTTTCACTTGGGTCGATCCATTTACAGATGCGGCGCAAACATTGCGTTTTCGAGAAGAGCCGCAAGAGACCTTGATGAAGCCGGATTCAACTCCGAATAACAGGCTGTATATGGTCACGCTTCCGTTGGAGGTGCTGCCGTAATGGTCACCTCTGCATTCACGCAAAGCGCATTCGCTTCTGATGCGACCGATATATGGCTTGTGCTGCTAACGATAGATCACGATGATCTTTCGCAGCCTATATATGTCGTGAATAATAACGAGAATATCACCTCGAACGGCGTGGAATACATTGCGTTCCCATTTGACATAACTTTGCCAGATAATCGTGATGGCGCGCCGCCCAGGGCGCAGCTGGCGATAGATAATGTCAGCCGGGAAATCGGCGAGGCAATCCGGTCGATAAGCAGCGCCGCTTCTGTGAAAATTCAAATCATTCGCGCCGCCGCGCCCGATACTGTTGAAATAGAATGGCCGTATTTCTCGTTGAGAAACGTGAAATGGGATTTCACGAAAGTTACCGGCGATCTCACTTTCGAAGATTTCATTAGCGAGCCATATCCGGCTGGGAAATTTGTCCCGGCGTATTTCCCCGGCCTATTCTGATGATTGACGCGGATAATTTCATATTCAAGGCAATCGGCGTTCCGTTTTTGGAGCATGGCAGAGATTATAACGGATGGGATTGCTGGGGCTTAGTTATGCGGGCCTATCAGGATGTCATCGGTGTCAAATTGCCGGATTTCAGCTATAATGACACCAGCGAATATCGAAGGCTCATTGAGAATTTCAGCCAGCGCGAAGATAGGTTCTGGCGCAAATCGGATACGAGAGATTTTTCAGTCGCTTGCATTTACCGGCGAGGCCGCGTCATCCACGCTGGATTAAGTGTCGGCAACAAAATTCTCCACGTTGAGCGCGGTATTGAGACTTGTTTGGAACCGGCATCGAGGATGAGGATCGAGGGCTACTATGAACCAGCTTGTCTCTCAACCGCATCCATTTAGACAAGAAAGCCGCTACTCGGTAGCCCCGGACGGTCTGACGATTCAAGAAATCGTTGAGCGCGAGATACCTGACCCGGTCCTGCGCGCGCATTGCCATGTCAGCATCGAAGACATCTATATCCCGCGCGATAATTGGCATGTAGTGCGCCCGAATGCTGGGACGACTGTATATCTCAAGGTGATCCCGCAAGGCGGCGGCGGCGGGGGTGGCAAGAATCCGCTTCGCACCATTCTGACCATCGGCGTTATGGTGGCAGCGTTCGCATTTGGCGGCCCACTTGCAGCATCGCTCGGCATTACGTCGGGCATCACAATCGGCGCTGCTACCATAACGGCGGCACAGATCGGTGGCGCGATCATTACAATCGCCGGAACTTTGCTCATCAATGTGATAGCGCCGATCCGCCCTCCGTCGATGGGGCAGCTATCTGGCACGCAAACAACGACTGATAGCCCGACGCTTTTTGTCGAGGGCGCTCGCAATGCCGTTCGCCGTTTCGAGACTGTTCCTGCTGTTCTTGGCAACTATCGGCACACACCGCCGCTTGGCGCGCTTTCTTATACAGAAGTGCTGGGCGGGGATAGCTATCTGAGATTGCTGGTCGTTTGGGGTTATGGCCCTCTGAAAATTGAGAATATCAGGATCGGAGACACGCTGGTCACCGATTTCGAAGGATTGGAAATTGAAACAGTCGAAGGTCGAGTTGGCGACAGCGCACTCACGCTTTTTCCGGATTCTGTCGAAGAAGATTCGCTGGCGATCAATTTCACAGAGGTGACATCCTTCACGCGCACTGCCGCTCCTGGCGCTGACGAATTGTCCGTGGACATAACCTTCCAGAATGGCATTTTCTACATTCAAGATGATGGAAATCGCACAAATCATTCCATCAATTTCAAGATTGAATTCCGCGAGGTCGGCGCGGCTTCATGGAGTGTTCCGACGTTCACAGCGGCGACAAGCAATCATTCTGATGGCTCTTCCATCACTATTACGGCGGCGCGCACCTCCGCGATCAGACATGGTTATCGCTGGGACACGCCTTCGCGCGGCACTTATGAAGTGCGGGTCACTCGTAACAGTACTCCGAAAAATAACACCAGATACGGCGATTCAATGTCATGGACGGCGTTGCGCGCCATAACGGATGAAGACCCGATTGATTTTCCATATCCGCTTGCTCGTACCGCTATTCGCATCAAGGCGACCGATCAGTTGAATCGCGTCATCGATGAACTCAATGCAGATGTTAGCAGCTATGTGAACAGCTACACGGGGTCTGGCTCCACATGGTCGGAGGCGGTGTCTAGTAACCCGGCGGACCTTTTCCGGCATGTGTTGCAAGGGAATGCCAACGCGCGCCCGCTGGCAGACAGCCGCATCGATCTCGATACTCTGCAAGAGTGGCACAACTATTGCGAGGCAGAAGGTTTCGAATTTAATCAGATCAGAGATTTCCAATCTTCGGTCTGGGACACGCTGGCCGATATCGCTTCTGTCGGGCGCGCATCGCCTACTCAGATCGATGGCAAATGGAGCGTTGTTATCGATAAGGCGAAAACAACGCCCACGCAGCATTTCACACCGCGTAATTCCACTGGGTTTGAGGCGGAGAAGGGATTCCCGGAGCAGCCCCATGCGCTTCGGATTCGATTCCCGAATAGGGATAAGCAATTCCAGCAAGACGAACGCATTGTATATGCTGACGGATATACCGAGGCGAACGCGACTAAATTCGAAGCCATTGATGCGCTTGGAATTACTGATCCAGAACATATTTGGAAATTCGGTCGTTTTCATTTGGCGCAGGCTGCCACGCGACCAGAGCGATGGACGTTCAATGTAGATTTTGAAAACCTGGTATCGACGCGCGGCGACCTTGTGCTTGTGACGCACGATGTTCTGCTGGTCGGCTTGAAATCCGGTCGGATAAAGGAGTTGCAGACAAGCGGCGGTAATGTGACCGGTTTCACCTCTGATGAGGTGTTGACAATGGAGGCCGGCAAAATATACGGCGTCAGCATAAGAGCCGTCGGTGATGTTGAGGTCGTTAAGCGCATAGCGACCAACGCTGGGGACCAAACGACAGTCACATTTCTGACGCCGTTTGCGGAAGGAACAATATCGGCTGGCGATCTATTCAGTTTCGGCGAATCTGGCAGCGAGACAATTCGAGGGCTAATTCTATCGATTGAGCCTTCTGTCGATCTCAGCGCAAAAATCATCTGCATTCCATATAGCGACAGCATCTATACTGCCGACACCGGCACGATTCCTACGTTCGACAGCAAGATCACGCCTCTCACGCCGGTCCCGACCGCCGAAATCGTCGCCGTGCGTTCAGACGAAAGCATCTTGGAGCTTGGCTCCGGTAACACGCTGATCCCGCGCATTGGTATATCTGTTGCTGGCGTATCTAGCGATGTCGTTTCTCTCGATGTGCAAATTCGCGCTTCGGCGACCGGCGAGAATTTCTATGACGCGCAGATTGTGAGCTTCATCAATAATGAGGCGATCATAGGCGGCGTGCAGGAGGACAATACATATGATCTTCGTGTGCGTTGGCGCGACCCAACTCGATTGCCAGCATCGTGGACATATTACAACGGGCATCGCGTTATTGGGCAGACGGCAGCCCCGGCAGGATTGCAGAATCTACAGATATCTGTGTCTGGCGGCAGCGTTATCCTGCGATGGGATCGACCAGATGAATTAGATGTTAGATTTGGCGGTCAGGTCAAATTCCGGCATTCCACGGAAACTGTAGCCGCGAATGCCGCCTGGGCAGAATCAACATCGATCGGAACAACGGTGAAGGGCGATGCTCTGATAGCCGTATTGCCACTGAAGCCAGGCACCTATCTGGCGCGCGTATTTGATCGCAGCGGTCACGGATCGCAAGACATCGCGGCAGTCTCGACAAAACAGGCATCGGTGCTGGAGTTCACCAACATCGGCACGGTGACAGAGCATTCAGCTTTCAGCGGCGCGAGAACAAATGTCGTGATCGATGGCGCTGCGATCAAGCTGTCTGCTGCCGGTCTCTTCGATGATATTCCGGATTTCGACGCTGTCGGCGACTTGGACACATACGGCGGCATCAATGCGAGCGGAACCTATGAATTTGCGGCTGGGTTTGATTTGACCACTGTGAAACGTGTGCGGCTGACAAGCAATGTCGAGGCTCTAAGCATCAATCCGTTGGATAAAATTGACGACAGAACGGCGAACATCGACCTCTGGGAGGATTTTGACGGAACGCTACAGGCCGCTGCTGACTGCCGCATTCAGGTGCGGGAAACCGACGATGATCCGGCTGGATCGCCCACCTGGTCGGCGTGGAATAATCTTGACAGCGCAGAGTTTGAGGCGCGCGGTTTCGATTTCCGTGCTATACTTAGCACCAACGATCCGGCGTTTAATATACAGGTCAGCGCGCTTTCTGTTGTCGCGGAGGAAATTTGATGCGAGCCGCAATTCTGGATGAAAATAACGTTCTGATTGACGCTGAGAGCAAGGCGCGTCTCAAAAAGGGCGAAATTGACTGCGGTGACCTTCCGGCAGACGGCAGCTATAAATATATCGACGGCGAATTCGTCAGATGTAGCAAAAGCGGTGCTGCGCGTAGTAAAATTGACCGCGATAGGGCGCTATATCTTCTGATAAATGCAGCCGTGACAGGCGAATCCGTGCCGCAGGAATGTCTGCAATGGGCTGCATTTTACAAAAAGCATTTCGGAGCTTAAGAAATGGCACAGGACGATTACACAATCGCTAATTCAGACGGCGCGACTGTACGCGCTGATATCAACAATCATCTTGAGGCGATTGTCACGAACAATTCTGGTGCGACAGCGCCCAGCACGACCTTTGCATTCCAATGGTGGGCGGATACCACTAACGGCCTGCTGAAAATAAGAAACAGCGCCAACACCTCGTGGGTCACAGTCGGCACCCTCGCAGACGCCTTTCTGGGCCTGGCTGATCTCGACACGGCGCAGACATTCACCAAGTCGCAGCGCGGGACGATCACCGTCGATAATGATTTGTCGCTGGATTTATCCGTCACCAATAACTGGAAGTGTACCCCGACCGGCACCGGCACACTGACGTTCACGAACCATACGTCCGGCCAGTCTGG
>Ga0208542_1000599_pt1 | contig 16278 bp, 25 predicted proteins | sample DEB08_DNA_3_FD_185495 | JGI IMG/M metagenome (GOLD analysis project Ga0208542, IMG submission 185495) | Aqueous microbial communities from the Delaware River and Bay under freshwater to marine salinity gradient to study organic matter... | ecosystem: Environmental > Aquatic > Marine > Coastal ... | reverse complement strand
GTTTGCGAACCTACACCAAGATAACGCGTGTCACCAGTACCCCATAATATACCAGATGTATCTACCAAAGCGGTATGATTATCTCCTGCTGATATCTCCTTTATGGTAACAACCACATCTTCTCTAACAGTTATAGTATCCCCAACTTGGAGATTGCTATCAACTGTAGCGTTTCCTGTTATAGATAACGATGCTCCTGTAAGTGAACCAGTTGCCACAATATTCCCAGTGGAACTCAATGTTCCAGCCTTGATTTCTCCAGCGATGTTGGCAGAAGTTCCAGTGATAGACGTTGCCGTCAAGGTTCCGGCCTTGATTTCTCCAGCGATGTTGGCAGAAGTTCCAGTGATAGACGTTGCCGTCAAGGTTCCGGAAACAGTTGCCCATGCAGTCGTGAGTGACCCACTTATGTCCACCTTGGCGGCGCTGATCGTGCCGTCTACTGTGGCATCCCCTGTGATAGAAGCGTCGCCGATGACTGTCAAATTTTCAACGGTATCCGCAACAAGATTTGACGTTGAAATAGTCGATGCCCATATTGTCCCAGTGGTGGTCAGCCCTGTGGTCGTGATGGTTCCGGTCTTGGGGTCAGACTTTAGTTCCTTGTTGGATGTCAAATTGAAGTTCCCGTCGCTCAACTGAATGGCTCCTTTCTTTCCTGAAGCAGAGGCACTTCCTCCTCCGCCGCCAAGGTTGTTGTCTATGGAACTCATTTCCTACTAATTAAAGATATAAAAACCTTTTCAGTTACTAACGATGGACCAGTTTGATCCTCAAAATGAAAAGCATGTTCAGTGGCTAAAGGGTTCTTTTGAGAAGATGGAGTATTACACTTCACCCGACTCACAAAAGAACGGCAAGGAGTTTGTCAAGTTCGTAAACTCAAATCCATTTGGTCTATCGATCACCGCCAGTAACGTCATGGACTGGCCAATGATTCACTCGATGATTGCCACTAAGTATGCAAGAGCGGTTCTCAACGGTCAAGCTTGGACACCATAACCTGGATATTTAATATTAATTTCATTTTTAATAAATTTAGGTATTATTTTACCATATTTAGAAATATTATCAATATAAATTATCTGATCATCGTGATTTATTTTGATAGTCACATCTAAATCACCTTTAAATGGTTTTATTGCAACTTTAATAACAGATGTCTCCATTTATTATATTGTTATATTAGTTTTCAAGCCTGGCTACCCTGATGTCATAGCCAGGAAACTTGTGACCAACTTCCGAAAGGAAATCTTCCATGATTTGAGTTCCCTGGTTTGACATAAAATCAACATAGATCATCTGTTCTTTGTGATCCACCTTGATGGGTATTCCAAGGCTTCGCATTCCATCAAAGTGGAAGGGGTTCACTGGTACTTCAATCGTAGTTGTCTCAATCATCTTGAATTACATTCCCATGTTAGTTTTAACCCTGTATCCTTTGTACATCTTCTTGGCTTTCTTGATACATTCGTCATGGAGGTCCCCAATGAAGTATCTGGACATCGTGACGATCACGATCTTTTCATCGTCGTCCACCTGGGTGTCGAAGTCTACAACCCTGATGCCCTCGAACTCCAAAGGCGAAACTTCCATGGCGATCGTCTCGTGTCTCATACTTAAAAATATAATGACTTTTATTTTTAAATATGCTCTACTACAGTTGCTTGTTCAGGAACGTGCCGCCGTACATGTTCAAGAAGCGCACTGAACTGAAAAGACCCACAAAAAGGATGATTGAAAATCCACACAAGTACGTCCATGATTGGATTGAACATGAGGAGCTTTATTCTCGTCTTCACGATCAAAAGGTTCGTGAACAAGAGAACAAACTGGATGCCATGGAGATGTTCTGTAAGGAAGAACCTCATGCTCTAGAATGTAGGATCTATGATGTTTAGTGTTGTGCCAGTGACATAGCGAATGGATTCTTGTCCAACTGGTTGACGGCAAGTCCCAGATTGTTTGTCCTGAAATCTACATTTCCCTTGTAGGCATTGTTATTCTGCTTCCAAGTGATATCGTAATTTTGACCAATGCCCTGATTTCCAGCTCCTCCTTGTACGACTGTGGAAAGACTGTCTCTGGTTTTTGTGGTCTTTCCTTGGACTTGAGTGGCCGAGCCGCGAACGTTCATGCGACCACCAGGGGGTGTATAGCCCTTGTTTCCACGCTCGACTGGACGCAAAAGGATGGTCTGTTGTGTGTTTTGATAGGCTCCCTCGAAAGAGTGAATACCAGGGGCTGCCACGTCGTTGATGCGCGATACAAAGTTCGCCTTGTTGCGGGTCGGGGTATCGTGCATTGTCGCTTCCGAGACGAATTTCTTTGGGGCGCCAAATTCGAGGCCATCCATGCGGGTAGAGGTCTCCGAACGGACCGTGGGTCGCATTGTTTTCACGTAGCTTTCGCGCTCGCGCATTCCAGTGATCATTCCACCCTGTCCCTGCGCGCGACCTCTCTCCAACGGACGCTTATCTTCGCCTCCCAAAAGTTGATAGGTTTTCTGTGGGCGATTTTGCGTGACGTTAAGACGTTCCGATCCCCGATCAACAAAGTCCTTGGCGGGACCAGATCTTCCTGGCAGGGTGGTCAGACGGTACGCACCGACGTTGTTGGGCATTACGCGGAATTCTTGCTGGTAGCCACCGTAGGCGGGAACGTTAGCCGGCACGCCCAGTCCTGGTCCGACGAACCTCCTTTCCACGGAAGTAAGGTTGTTCATGCGACTCGATACATTTTGGCGATCGTACAAGTTATAAACAGGCTGACCAAATGGGAACTGCACATTGGGAGCGGTATCCTGAAGGGTCGCCACAACCTCCTTTTTCGGGTTGATGACACCACCCATTGGATTTTCTGGGTTATACGTTCCTGTATAAAGATCTGTAACGGCAGTCAAACCCTGACCAGGTGTGTTGATATTTCTGGCAAAATGAGGCAACTGTTGTCTTTCACGACTGGGCAACGGTGCAGAAGCAAAACCTTCTTTGCGGTCACTGCTGGCAATTTGACGACCTGCCACAGCAATCCCTAACAAGGCCACAAGACTCAATGGGTCCATATTAAAACTAGAGTAGATTTAAATTAGGCTGGATAACGACGATCAAAAACGGCGTTCTGAACATTCGCCCGGCTGCTCGTGGGATCCCATGAACGGGCTCGAAGTGGCACCGAGCATGCCATATCCTGCGAAGGGAAATCGTATCCACGTCCCTGGTATCCCTTCTTGAAGAATGTGGTAGACTGGGGTCGGAGCATATCTTCAACCATGATGAGTGACCCAGGAGCCCCCTTACCAGCCATATAGGGCGAGGTTCCGTATAGGGGCGTAGAGGCGCGACCCGAACCAGCATAATTGAGGTTGCTGATTACTGGAGGTGCCATTACATGATCATAGGCGCAATCCACTGGAAGACTTTCTGGGTCCAAAAGAACATTGGATGTATTAAGCTGATAAGCCATATTACTATCACTGAAGATTTTAAACACTGCCGCCGAAGGTACCCCTGAGTTGTTGAAGTTCGGGCATCCTGGACTGACCAAACATGGACCCGTCGTTGGGGTAGCACGACCCACCGTCCGAACGACACACCTTGTCTACCACTGGACCGTATGCCGCCTTGGCGAATCCAGATTGGTCATTTGGAATGGTCGTAGAAGGCATGCTGTAAAATGCACGGAACGCTTGATTTCGGCTCGAATAGATGTCTGCCTGATCTGTGGGGGTGCCCTCGTTCAAGAATGCCTTGACCTTATCCTTGACTGTAGGATAATAGCATGCCGCTGGCCGCTTGGGATTGTCCACATAGTCCGAAAGAAGTACGTTTGCCATGGGATTGTCCTTTGTCGGCTGCGTGCACTTTTGTCCTGGAGTGTTTGCGTTATAATGAACGCCTTCATCTTCGAAAGAAGCTGGTCTCATGCCTTCCTTGACCCCGCCGGCCAAAAACATAGAAGCCATTACCATAATAACCGTGAGACCAAGATAAAGAACTCTGATGTCATGATTGATAATATAAAGGATCGCCATGGTGTAGAGAATGAATCGAGTGGCAGCATTAAGTCTCTCGACTGGGTTTTGTCTGGCCAAGGGCCAAAAAATCAATACCTTATTCTTTGCAAATAGATGCAATGGATTTCTAAACCACGGTTGTTCCATTCTTATTTATTAACTAGTTATTTTTTTCACTCGGGTGTCTGCTGAAGAATTTTAGTAAGGTTCTTCATCATGGGACCCAAAGCACTCATGATCTTATTCTCGTCAAGCCCGCCCTGACCGTCTCCGAACTCCTGTTCGACCTTTGCGGTCATCTCTTCCATCATCTCGGGTTTCAACAGATTTCCCAAAAGTCCGGCCAAAGGATTGTCATCGCCGTTCGGGCCCTGGGGTGCGAAAAGTTGATTAATCTTCTCTGGAGAAAAGTCCATCTGAGTTTGTCGGGATGCCTGAATCTCCTCTTCGCTGACATTATTTCCAAGAACATAGAGTCCCTGAACGTACTGCCAGATCGCTGAGCGGCTTTTATCCGAAAGCTCGGACTTCCACATAGACTCGAGATCGAGCGTCTTCAAAATTCCATAGCTACGTGAAAGTTCCTCGAAGATGCGCTCATCTTGATTGCGAATGAGGTCCTCGTGGGGCTTAACATTCTTCATAAACGTTTCCAGGCAGACACCAGGATCCTTCTTGATCAGCATACTGACCGTATTCCTGTAGGTCTTTACAATGGTGTTCTCTGGGAACGTGTGGGCCAACTCATCCACAAACTGCAACAGAAGCTCGTTAAATGTGTCTACACTGGCCATTTCGTATTACTTCATTAGAGTAAAATCTTTAACTACATACCGCGACTAATCTCTGGAAAAGGAGTTTCATAGATCTCTTCGCGTTGTGAAATTCCCATGTATACAATGAAACCCACCAATATGGCGTTTAGAATAGCTGGCTTGATCATGTCAGCATTCCTAGGAGGTGCCTCGCGATTGAGACGTGCCACCAACTGGATGTATCCCATTGTGATAACCGCACCAGCCAGAGCAGCAATAAGAGGGTTCTTGAGAGAATCACTGATCATTATTAAATAAAGTAGATTTTAGTATGTTTAACGGTTCGCACCAGGGTTGATAGAGAAATCCTCCTCTTGATCCATAGATGGTCCAGGTGAAGGATCTGACCTTTTAATCAGATTTTCCTTGAAAGTAAAGTTCTTCGTTTCTTCCATGGGTTCCTCTTCTGGCATGGTGGGTCCCTCATCTGGCATGGGAGGAGGTACACCTTCACCGTGATCAACCACCTCTGCATCTTCATTTTCCGTCTCTTCTGGAACGGGAAGTTCGCCATCACCAGGAAATTCTTCATCACCAAGTTCTGCGGTGTGGGCTTCTTCTGATTCTTCCTGGAGTCTTTCCATTGGATTCTTGTGCAGGTAGGTCTTCAATATCTGGTTGATCGGGAGCATTTCCTTAACGGTTTCCTCGACCACACCGTCCATCCTTCTGATAAGGTCCTTGCGGCGATCGTTTCGGCTCACAATCTCTTGATAGATATAAGGGTCTTCATAGATTCGCTTGGCGACGTTCGTGTAAACACCCAGTACGAACACGTCGTTGGTGGGAATCTTGAGAGAAACTTTTCTGGAATCCTTGGAGAGTCTGACCGATGAAATGATCTTGACCGTGGCCACAAAGACTGCTGCGACCATCTCGTCCAGACATCCTCCACAACGATCCACACATTTTCCCACCTCGGTATCGATCTGGTAATTATTCCACTGAGGAATCTTGGCCAGCTTATCCTGGAATGCTTTTAGTGCCTGTTTTCCTTGCGTTTCCGTCCTGGCATCCGCATAGAGAGTGTCCATGCAGTCCAAGGCACTTGGCAAAATAGTGGACGAAAGTTGACTCAGAAGTTCCTTCTTGGCTTCCACAAGAACATTAAGGTTATTGTCCATAGTTACTGATAAAACGTATTTAATTCAGCGATATTTGTCCGCGGCTTTCTTGAGGTTTGCCAAGGATGCAAATTCATTCTCGGGTTCCTTGGGTTTGGTCTTTGTCTTTTTCTTCTTGGATGTCTTGGGATACCATGAAACAAACAACTGTCCATTTTCATACAGTTGAGTGAAAAAGCCTCCATTGATAAATTGTCGCTCTACGTACTGGGCCGCCTTGTCCACATCATATGAAGGAAATCCTATAAGGAACGAAGGAACCTGCACCCAAGTTTCGTGCAGTCCCAGATCGGCGACTTGCCTTACTTTGGTGCTGGCACGTTCGTACAGCTCCGTATAGAGTTTCTTTTTTAGCTCTCGCTTTCGGTGGTCGATCTGTTGTACCTCGTCCACTCTCAGAGGCATTGTCTATTAATCTTTGAGTTTTTACTAACGCAAATAAGGCGTACTCACTGGTACAGGCCATACTCAGGATTATATTCTGCAGCCACCATTTGATCAATCGTTTCGATATATCTACCGTCATCGCCGTCGCCCCACTTTTCCTTGATTGCCTTCTCGGCGAGTGAGAGTGCGGACTTGTTGGGGATGGAAGCATTGGCAATGGTATTGTAGGGCATCCATTCTCCTGCCTTGAGAACATCCTGGAATGCTTTGATCTTTCCTCCGTTATCGAGGGGCTGACTGGTGATTCCCTGAATCTTAATACCCTGTTCATCACCGATGGCAATAACATCTACCTCGGTTCCGTAAAACCTGTCCGTTTCGAGGAAAAGGAAACGCGCTCTGTAGGTTGCTGGAATGTTGTCAGGAACGGTTGCATAGTCCTCATTTCGTTTCAGTTGTTCTAAATAGTTCACCAGAGCCGTTCTTGACTGTCTCTCTTGCTCATAACCATCTCCGCCACGTGTACCGCTTGAGATGGCATCTCTTTCCTTGAGAAAATTTACATACGCATCGTAAACATCAGGGCGTTTTTGTTTGAGTTCGGCAACCTTTTCAGCCGTGTTGAAGACCTGGACGAATATGGTCTCAATGGGAAACATTTTAAGTCCTTTTGTGTTAAAAATCGTTTCTGTGGTCGCATCGATAATTTTCTTAATCATCAAAGCCTTAACAGAAACATCTTCCATAGCATTACCTTCGATTTCAAGATTACCTTCTGTGATGACACCTGAAACCTCTGGACGGAATCCAGCAAATCCACGGTCCCACTTGAACCCTTCTCGGTACTTGAAAAATATAATCAGGGCAACCGCCGCCAGTGCGAACAAAAGTAGGTTCTGCATACGCATCTTATATACTGCCGCGAAATTATATCGCCTGATAAATTCATAGTTCCTTGTAAAGAGGCGATGTTTGCTCTTATGCTTTATAGTCCAAGATGTGAATTTTGTCTTGAGATTTTCAATTTATTGGATCAATGTCCAATCAAAGATCAAATACAATTTCAGAATATTCATGAAGTGCCTGTCCCTGAAGATTACAGAAAGGCGCTGACTCACGTGCCAGCACTTATCGTTAAAGATGGAAGACTGTTAATGGGAAACGAAGTAAAGCAGTGGGTCCTGGCGATGATGCCATCTGAAATAGAATCGTTTGATTCAAAGGCAATTGCTTCTTTTGATGGCAATCCATCTGTTGTCCAGGGGCTTTTTGATCTCGAATCATATGGAACTCCCCTGGCACCTCCATTGACCCCTGAATTGGAAGCCAAGATAAACAAGAAATTACAAAACTAAACATGATGATCACAAAGCCAGAAGAAGTTCCTAAATCACTTGGGAATGTTTACTCTTACAAACAAGGATACAGCTCCTGGAAAGAATTTTTAGAACACGAAGGTGAAGAAGGTTTCAAACGGTTTCTAAAAGACCTTTATACTCGCGATTTAAAGAAATAACGCATTTATCTAGTAAATGTTTTTTAAAACAATTCAAGCTTCGGCATTTAAGAATATTTTTGAAGTTCTCAAAGATATCCTAAATGACGTTAATGTTTCATTCAGTAAGAAAGGTATTCATATGCTGACCCTTGACAATGCCAGGACGGCGATGGTTGAATTGTTTTTAGATGCAAAACAATTTGAAGAATATTCATGTGAAAATGAAATCATTGTAGGAATTAATACCACTAACGTATTTAGAGTTCTTAAATCCGTTACTACTAATGATGTCCTGATAATGAAAATTAATGAAGATCATGTTCTGAATATTTCAATTGAAAATAGTAACAAAAAGAGTAGAAGTACATTTAATCTTAAACTATTGGATATCAATGATGAAATGTTTGAAGCACCCAATCTTAATGTAGAGAGTATTACAACTTTCCAGACTGTTGACTTTCAGCGACTATGCAGAGATATTTCACATATTGGTTCAGAATTAACTATTGAACGTTCTTTCAAGAAAATAGGTTTTAGGTGTAAAGGTGATTTTGCTGAACAATATACTGAATATGATATTGATTCTGATACAGACAAGTTTGATTCTATGAAAGATACATTTTCGCTGAAGTATCTTAATCTTTTTACTAAAGCAACATCAATGTGTTCAAATATGAAACTTTTGCACCATGGCGAAGAGATGCCCCTTGTTTTGGAATACAAGGTTACGTCACTTGGTGATCTTAGGTTCTATCTTGCGCCAAAATGTCAGGAGTAAGCAAATCATCTTTTCTGATGACAACTTTTCTACCCAACATATAGACGTGCCATTCATCTGGTACTTCCTCATTAGTTTCAAATAGATCCTTCATCTGGATGTCTTTGCAGCTATGAAAATCGGACCTAGGTCCAGCATATCGCAGGAAACGTGGCGTGTCCCACATTCTCACCTCGCCATTTTCCATAATAGCTTCGACCTTCTGAACCATGATAGGTCCCTTCAAACCATCCGACTCTTCAATTTCTTGTACCCTTCGCATGGGATCCCTAGTCACCATGGAATAAGGTGATCCCCTGTAAGTATATTCTTGCTCATAACGAATATTTTCAATACACTCTGGCTTCTTTCTGCGAAGAATGTAATAGTCGTTTCGAAGATACGGATAGTAACATAAACTATAAATTTCTCCTGACTTCATCAAAGGCCAACCTTCCATGACCCTCTTCCATTCGACAGAAGGAAAAAGACAATCCTTGGTGGTGTTCACATCATAAATCATCTTGAGTGGCATCACAACTTTATAATGATTTTCGCTGTACCACCATCCAACTATCTTTGCAAGAAAATTATACATTTAAAGTTATAGTGACATTTTTCTTTAAATGAGTTTACTCGAGCGTTATAACTTCAAATTAAAAGAGTATGAAAATGATGAAGTAAAGAAAAATGAGTACATCACTATGGCAGCACCTTATATTTTGAGATATCAAGAAGAAAATTGCCGTCGCGACATATTTATAGAATACATGCGGGATGTAGAAAAAGATCTTTCTGTGATAAATAATGAAGATATAACAGAAAAAAATACAATTCAGATTGATAAATGTGAAATGTGTAATTCACAAAATACATATGAATGTGAAACAACATCATCTTTTATATGCAGAGATTGTGGGTGTAGTCTTCATATTTTATCAACTGGACTTTCTTATCAGGATGAACAAGATATTTCAAAAAATACACAATACAGCTATAAAAGACAAAATCATTTTAATGAATGGGTTCAGCAATTTCAAGGAAAGGAAACCGCAAACATACCAGATGAACTCATAGAAAAATTACGTTACGAACTCAAAAAACAAAGAATTGAAGAAGTTTCAAAAATTACCCACGCAAAGGTAAGAGGACTTTTAAAAAAATTACGTCAAAATAAATATTACGAACATATTCCATATATTACAAATATTCTAACTGGAATAAGACCTCCCGAAATGCCATCAGCTTTGGAAGAACGTTTGAGATTGATGTTTAATGAAATACAAAACCCTTTTGATCAAGTTTGTCCAAAAGATCGAAAGAATTTTCTAAGTTACCCTTATGTTCTCTATAAATTTTGCGAATTGCTTGGAGAAGATCAGTATCTTCCCTATTTTCCACTATTAAAGTCCAAAGAGAAACTCACCCAACAGGATATCATCTGGAAATCTATGTGCAAAATTTTAAAATGGGAATTTATTTCGACAGTATAACTAGAAAAGGATGTCTTCCTCTATCCGTATCAACGATAGTGTTCACATGAACAAAATAAATCCCTATACAGACCCTGCGGAATTTACCCCAGGTGTTGCTTTGGGTGGAGCTTACAAAAATATCTACGATCCAACCAAAATCCCCAAGACACCCCTGGCAAATTCAGTAAAGCCAGTCGGCGATGCCCTCGGAGGTGTAATATCACCCCAGGATGATGAAGTGAGTCAAGGTTGCGAAAAAACAATGGCAGCTGGATGGCGTACTCCATTTTATTGTACCCCAGGTTCCCAAGACTATCCTCTCGGCAGACCTTCCTTTCCTGAACGTGTTTATTCACTTCCCCCTTGGGAATCGTCACCAAAGCAAAACCCGACCACGAGTCAAACCACAAAATGGATGAACACTGCTCGAGTTACTATGGTTGTTGCTATTCTTCTAATGATAGTATTTTTAACCTTTTTTTACAATCGCTGAATTTTCTCACTTGCAATTTTAGGGTTTAGTTTTTTTATATTATCTAGTTGCGACTGAATTTTATTCAGGATGCCAGTACACTCGTGATTCTCCAGTTGGATACATCCAGTGCAAAGAGATTTACGATCACAGTCAGCACAGGGTATGCATATCATCCCTTTCTTCTTACAGTGATCGCATCTCATATTAAAGAATAAAGTTATCTCTTTAATATGCAAGCGATAAATTTCAGAACATTCCTGGGCAACATCGTAAAAACGTATGATGATGTCACAGGCAACAAACCATCATTGTTACGAGTCTCTACCATCACAGTCATGGGTGGACGCAAAGGATCTACACCTCTGAACACCTTCACTGAAAAGTTCGTCGACGGAGATCATGGCTGGAAACTAGGAACTACTCATTTCAATAATTCACTAACAATTTCCAAACAAGTTGGAAATGGCAAGAACCGATCTGTAAAAATATTCCCAAATGGGAAGATCCATGTTACAGGATCATCTACACCACTAGAAGGTCTTGACATTATTCAAGAAATTCAAAGTATAGTAGATAAGATCTTTCCTGAGATCAAAGATAACCCCATAATTCCTATGGAAACACAGATGATCAATGCCACGTTCCAAGTACCACACGGCATCGATCAGATGATGCTTCTTGACTTGCTCAAGACACAACGCAAGTATGTTTCTAAAATTTCGTTTAATCCAGAAACATATGCAGCCGTGAAATGTAAGATGTTTGGAATGTCAGTAAGCATTTTCAAAACAGGAAGCGTGGTGCTAGCAGGAGCTAACAACTTCAAAGATCTTGCTGTGGCATATCGGTTTCTTCTTAAAATTCTATACTCGAAAGATGTGATTACACAGCCTATGAATATAAAGGAACGTGAACCGATGTGGGTTTATCAGAAGAAAAAGTTTATTCAGAACATCAGAGATTTTTATCTACTGAATAAGTAAAAGATGTCTCAGCGTCTTGGTATGGCCGATGGTCGCGCCTTCACGATTTATTCCTCGAACCAGCTTATCAACGATAAGATCATGTCTGATAATGGTATTGCGTATCCACTTAACTACCAGTACCGCCAGCTGATCTCCAGGATGGGTCCAGAAATCCTGAATTCCATCACTGGACTGCAGCGTGTGGGTCCTGTGCCTGCCAACAGCATCAATCGTTGTTTCTCAGCAGACGTCCCTCTGCTCAAGGTCCCCAAGACCAACTAAGTTTAGTTAAAGAATTAACACCTTGAAATTCCATTATGGACTACGTAAAGCAATTTCAAGATGCATGTGCCGCTATGAAGAGAGACGGAACACTCACTCAAGAGAGAATGACCGTCGCCTGGCTCATGTTTATGCCCAAGGATCAGGCTGAAAAGGCCGTCACGACTGCTCGAACACTTAGTTCGCGTAAAGCAGACCGCCCATCCCGTTCTGGACCCTGAGGATGTTGTAGTTGACCGCGTAGATTGCACCATTGATTGTGGAATCGGGCAGGCGAAGAATTGCCGAGTCCATGCGTGAGAAGTTGCACGTGCCTGTGGGCTGGAGCTTGGATGCATCCAGACAGAAGGGGATCATCAACTTGACACTTTCGAAGCCAGAATCTGGATCTCCACTGTTCACGCCAAACTGCGTGTGGTGGTACGCCGACACCTGGTTGTAGTGAGGAGTCGCGGGCTTCTTCTCGCCAACGTCCACACCATTGAGCTGGAGAAGGACATCGTTGGACGCGTTGAAATTGGAGCCTGTGGAGGCAATGAACTTGACCGGGTGGTTGAACGTGAGATCCGTAGTCTTTGAGTTAGAAGCGGGGATACGCTGAACTTGGTGAATCAGAAGATCCGTAGATTTCTCTGCCATCATGCGGCGCTCATCGGTATCGAGGTAGATGTACCGAGCCCATGCCTCCATCGTGTTGGTCACGCTGGAACCCCAGTAGATCCGCATCTCCACATCGTGGTACTGGAGTGCGATCAAAGGAAGCGCCGACTGCCAGTTCTCACAGAACCAGAACTTGAAAGGATAAAAAAGAGCCTCTGGGTCAGATCCACCCGGTCCTGGTCCATATATACTCTTGGAGAATGAGTTCGCCATGATGTCCGTGTGAATGGACGCCGAATACTCGTAGTGCTGAGTATCAATTAACTGACCTCCGATATACAATTCGACCTTATCAATAGCGGTACTCCAGTTAATGTTTGATGATGTACCAGAGTTATCATTAACCAAATAAACATAAGAAAGGAGGTCACCCTTGCGCTCGAAGCGAATTGATGAAAGACTGTTGGCAGCCGGGGTGTTCTGGATCACCTGACGCTCAATCACACTGGAAAAATTAGAATGGCGTTTGTATGATGATTGGAAGAAAGACACTTCTGGGTTTCCAACGAGGTGCGCATCCTGGGCACCCACCGCGACAAGTTGCGTAATACCACCCGACATATTTCAGTTATTACTATTGGACAATAAAATATTAACCAATTATAAGACGTGTGACCATCCGAGATATGTGAATCACCGACTCGCCAAAACGGTCGTGGTCATTTTCCATAGAGAAACTGGAACCTACCCAGACTTTCTGTATGGAGAGCTTATGCAAAAACTTCAAGACTTCACTGTCCACCGAGGACCTCCTAGAGTTAGGTTCTACCATGAGGGGGTTCCTCATGTGTGGGTGTGTACTAGGTGTGGGGACCTGATCGAATACGGCGAAGAATCATCCTGGACTGATTGATCTCCCACCACACCTCAACCTGTTCACCGACCTTGTAGTCCATGATGGGCTTGAGGTCGTCACACTGAATCTGGTACGGCCTTCCGTATCGCCACGGTATCTTCAATTGAATGTTGTCCACTTGAATATACCGCCTGCCTGACTCGGCTTCATAGAGAGACTTTGTGATCTTTCCGGCGAGTGGATTAGAGTACATACCTTTGTTTACAAGCACGGTAAATCTTTAAGGTCTTTCCACTAAGTTTGCATTCCCTGGGAACCACGCGGATCACCGACCTGAGTCTCTTCTTGCCATTCACACACCCATGTTGCTTCTCGTTGTCCACGTGAGGACTTGCCACGAACTGCTCGTACATCGCCTTGACCTGCGAAAAACTGGGACGATCCGTCTTTCCGATGCGCTGGTTCACTGCGTCGTGAATGTTGTAGAGCCACCGGGTCAGGGTCTTCCTGGAGGCAAAGTTGGCGTCGGTCAGCCCAAGGGGTCCCGTGGTCTTGCAGTACTTTGAGTAACTCGCCCGGCAGTACTTGCACGGCAGCATGGAACACAGCGAACCGAAGAACTTCATAAAGGTCCGCTTGGTCTTCTCGTCGGGTTCTTCTGGGTAGGCAAAGGTCAGGGTGTGCAAAAACATCCACGCGGGCGGTCCCCACACGGCTGTCTGAAATCCTCGGCGCTCAGCCATTCTATTAATTTGTGAGATATTATTAGAGAATGAGTTCCAGACCAACAAGAACTCCCAAGCCAAGGCTTGATATTTTAATTTCAGACGATGAAATTACCATGTTATTCAAAATCGCGAGTGACTATGAGACATTCAGTTCGGAACTTGATTCTAATAAAAACCAAATTTTTGAAACTATTTTAAAATTTACAAAAGACGTTTGTCGTATCATTTCTGAATATGAACCTTCGCGTAATTTACCTTTGTCACAAAAGGACTATCTTAAAAAATTGCGTTTATTTTGTCTAGGAGGTTCACAAGCAAACGCGAACACTAACACAATTATTAATAGTAATAGGATACAAAACAAAGATGTTTCGTTAAGGTTACTTGGAATGTTTTCAACGTCAACCATTTCAAGGATGCTTGAGAAACCTGGTATGAATCGTGGTCAGATCGGCGACAGACTTGCGTATTTAGATTTACTTCTTCATAAACAGTTGAAAGACGTGGACCCTGGAAAAGCGATTACCTATTTCTTAAGGGAACCGCGGTATGTTCGAAATAATGTTTCAAAAAATAGAGATTTCAAGAAATACATTGAGAACATGTCAAAGGAATTGAATAGTATGAAAAATGGAAAACGCAAAACAAAGAAACAACAAGTAATAAAGGCTTTGGAAGGTTTACCAGACGAGTACCAAGAACTTGTCAAATCAATAAAGGTGTTTTACCCAAAGCAAAAGAAAGTATACGGTCTTCGACTCAAAATTAATAACGGACCTGCAAATCACAATGGACTTTCAAATAGATCACTTCAAAATTTATTATCGGTCGCCACAGAAAATCCCAGAATTCTCAACCTTCTTGGTGATTCGTCTCTTTTTATGGCATTTCTTGACAACGCGCTCAAAGAACATGGAGGACTTGCTCGTGGAAAATGTGGTGGTTTTAGAGGAACGATCGACAAAAGTCTTTTGAGAAGGCGTGTCGTTTTTAAATCAGCAATCCCCGGGATTAATTCGTCGTCGCTGACTGCTCTGAAAAGAGGTCTAGCGGCAATTAACCACGGAAGAATGCACATCCTCAAAACACTGCCAAATTTCGGCAACAAATCTGTGGGAGTTCCGCGAAACATGAGAGTTCCCAACAAATATCTGAACGCAATGTCAAGTAACACAGTAAGAAATTCAAACTTCTTTGCGAAAAATTACAATAGATTTGAAAATACTTTATTTGCTCTGCAGGTTGATCCTTCGAGACACATACCGGTTCGTCTAACTCGTGATGGGTCGGCACTGGAACCCTTCGATCCAAGAACAATGACCGAAAATAAAGAAGTGTTGTGGACTTCGTATGGACTGCAGCTTAATGAAAGATCTGGTGGTAAATTTGATTTTTTTGACTTCATTAAATACGTTTATACTGGAAATAAAAGTGGACCATCTAAAATAATTAGGAATGTATCTGGAAGAGGATTAACCGGAGGAGGTAAAATATTCGTTATACAAATGGATTCTAGAACAACTGAGTTTTTACACGAGAAATACTATTATGATTCTATCTCCAATACTGACTATGCCGCACAAGTGAAGCAAATTTTAACCAGCTGCAACACGGGGATGAACATGGACATGAACATGAATGTTAACACCCCACCTATCACAGCCCGACCCGTGACCGCTCGACCCAAGACCGCTCGAGTCCCTCTTGGCGTGAAATCAAGAGGCATCACAAAACCAAAAACCGCTCGACCAATTAAAAAACCAAAAATAAAATTTACTAACGAAGAATATGTCCGTGCAGCGAAAATAGCATGGCGTATAGAAATATTAAATAATAAGTCTGCAGTCAACAATTTTGAAAATCAGAATGATAGGATGCGAAATCTAATAAATAATATGGTTTTATATTTCTCTGGGTTTGGTAAAAGAGCTAATCTGACAATTCCAGATTACGGAAAAGCAATTGCCTTTGCTAGAATAAATAATATCTATAAAATGAGAAGAATGTTAAATTCAAAAAGCGCAAGTACAAGCACCGCTATACTCACAGAAGGTATAAGGGGAGCTATGGAAGAATTTGAGAACAACTAAAAATTATTCAGGGAGCCTGGACGATACCCAATGGGCATCTGGAAACCTACACGATGTTCGTGGGACGCCTCATCAAGCCTTACCAGGATGAGGGGGTCCGATGGATGACCACCCGGGACAAAGAGGGTGGTGGATTCCTTTGCGATGAGATGGGCCTCGGCAAGACCGCCCAGACCATCGCGATGATGTGCAACAACCCGGGACGCACGCT
>Ga0208542_1000597_pt1 | contig 16303 bp, 25 predicted proteins | sample DEB08_DNA_3_FD_185495 | JGI IMG/M metagenome (GOLD analysis project Ga0208542, IMG submission 185495) | Aqueous microbial communities from the Delaware River and Bay under freshwater to marine salinity gradient to study organic matter... | ecosystem: Environmental > Aquatic > Marine > Coastal ... | reverse complement strand
CAAAACGGTTGATAATTACATCTTCAATTTAGCTGATGGTACAAAGAAGACTGGAAGAGATCTGTTAGATGAGATTAATGAAAACGGAATAGCTGGTGGTGGTCTGATTCATAACGAAGCAGACTTGGGTCTTGGTCGAGAACTAATGACAACCATGCAAGCCAATTCTGCTAAGCGTCCTACAACTACGCAGATATCTGAAGGCTTGTCTGATTGGGGAGATAGGGCATCGCGCATAGCTCGCTTTACTGATAATATTTACAATGCCGCAGTAGATGCTGGCGCAGATATCAGCAGAGAAACAGCTGAGAGCCAAGCGCAGATGTTGGATCAGATAGCTTCTTCTTGGGCGTGGAGGAATGGTAAGACACCAGAAGACTGGTATAAAAGTAAGATCAATCAGATCCGCGCCCATGCGCTTCCCATAGATGGAGCACCGGATTCTTCGCTCGACTTTCTTTGGCAGAGGACACCGTTTGAATCAGTAAAGAATGTCGATACCCCAGAGTTTAAGAAAGCATTTGAAGGCGCTCATGCTAAATATGAAGACGGCACGCCCATTCGATTCTTTCATGGCACTAGGTCTTCTCAAGAAGTTAACGAATATGGAGGTCTGTCTGCACAGCGATCAAGGCGAGGCAATGCATGGGGCAAGGCTCTTTATGTAACGGAAGACATCTCCTATAGGCCTATGGCAGATGCGGATCAGACAGCTATCCAGATAGGCCCTATGGACTTTGCTGTTTCGCCTAAGAAGGGAGACAAAGGATATGGTGTAATCTCTTCTGGGTATGCGCTTGAGCCTCAGAACAATAAGATGTTGGCTGACATTGTAAAGATTCAAAACTCTGCTAAGTCTATGAAGGTAGATCTATCTAATCCTAAGAAGGTTGATTTGGTGATAGCTCGCCTTAAAAAAAGGGTAAAGGCTTCAGAGGACAAGATGCAAGCTCTTCTTAGCAAAAGAAGTAAGTTTGCCGGAAAAGGAAATGAGAAGGCATATGATGCAGCCAGCCAAGCGTACTTTGATCACGAGAAAAAGCATTTCGCTTTAAGTGAAGAGTTGGCATCTTGGGAAGGTTATACCCGTAAGATAGAAAACACAAATAATATTTTAAAAGAATTTGATAACATAGGACAAACGCCCGGAGTTTTTGACGGGTATGTATTTGCAAAGAATCCTTTTGTTCTTTCTGTGCGTGGCAAGAAGGGAGAAAAGATTGAACGATTCTTATCTAGTGAAGAGGCATCGACATTTGAAGATTTAATTAAAAAGTCGATTGCAAAAGATTTGCAGAAGATAGACCTTCGCCTTGATCATAAAGATCTTGCAGAGTCGTATGCTTCTAATGGTTACAGGATGACAGAGCAAGCTGCAACGGATCTTGTTGATGGCAAGATTGGAGAGGCGCTTGAAGAGGCCGCAGCTAAGATAGGTGACGATGCGCTTGAGACAGAGACTGCTGAGCAGTTTTTTAATCGAATGTCTGATGGTATCGCTAGAGCCTATTCTGTGGTACGAAATAAAGACCTCCATCCATCAATAGGTTCTGACTATTTAAATGCTGCGCTTGGCGATATGGGTTTTGATAGCTTGACTCATGCCGATAAATATATGCCTGTAAGTGGAAGCGTCAGCAGAGAGCTTGAAGGGCTACATCACCAAGTCTATGCATTGTTTGATGGCAGGCAGTTTAAGTCTACGCGCAATAGGGGAACGTGGAATCTAAGCGATGAAGACATGCTTAATCAAATGGGACCAGAAGGTATTCAGGGTGCGATCTCTTTCCTACCGGGAGGGAGGGCTGATATACTAACAGGCGGCAAGGCAGACGCTTCTACGTTTATCCATGAAGTGGGCCACCTTATTCGTAGAAACATGCTGGATTCTTCCGACAAAGACATCATTCAACGCTGGATGTTTGGTGAAAAAGAATATGCAAAGCTCTATAAGGAAGCGCGTAGGCAAGCTGAGTTAGCGGCAACGAATGCGCCTAATGCTAAGATTGACGTGGATGCTCTTAGCTCTGAGCTAATGGATCGCTTTGCTTGGACAAGAGAGGGCGAAGAGCTTTTTGCAAAAGCCTTTGAACAATTTGTTATGGAAGGCGTTGAGTTCAAGTCGATGAACTCTGTGGTGCGTGGTGCTTTTGACCACATGAAAGAGCAGCTTGGAATAGTTTACGACTTTTCAGAAGGCGGCTCAGTTGGTATTAAAGCAAGCGATGATGCGCGTTATGTTCTTCAGAGGGCATTAGGTCGAGGCGTTGATTCTAATCCAGAGCAGCTTGACCTTCCTAGAGCTATACTAGAATCAGCTGATTTAGAAAAAGAAACGATTCTTGAGAAGGCGCATAGGCTTGCTGCGGACAATAGTCTTACTCGTTTTAATCGCGCATTCGGAGAGCGTATAGAAAACAATGCACGTATAGCGCACTATATCACTATGCGTACTAGAGATGCTGGCGCATTGGAAAGCAATGGCCTGTTAATTAAGAAGAAGAATGGCAAGGTTATGAGTCCAGAACAGGCAGCGGCTTCTGTTCGACGCTACCTGTTTGACTATGCTGAGCTGACTGATTTTGAGCGTGACGTTATGAAATCAGTAATTCCATTTTACACATGGATGAGAAAAAATATACCGCTACAGATGGAGGCGATGTATAGAAGGCCAGAGCGATACGCTCCAATAGCTAAGATGCAAAACGAGATAGAAGGTATTTCTAGTGATTGGGAAAACACTCCCACTCCAGATTATTTTGAAGAGATGAATGCAATAAGGATGCCGTTCTCCTCCCTTCCATTGGGATCAGAAGGGACTCCTATGTATTTAACATTAGACTTACCTTATACGGATCTTAACCGATTAAACATGAAAGATATGATCGGATCAATGACTCCGTTCATAAGAACGTGGGCTGAGATTTACCCAGAGCAAGGGTATAGTTTTTTCTTAGAAGCTCCCATAGAAAAGTATTCAGACGAGCCATCGTTTATAGAAGTCTATGATCGCAAGTTTGATACACGCATGACAGAGAAGCAAGCCTATGTGCTTCAGACGCTCTTGCCTCCCGTTGGGAAGGCTTGGAGACTGGCTGAAAGGGCAGGAGAAGGCAAGCTTCCAGAGCAGCTTTTGCGAGAAACGCTGGGTATAAATTTTCGTAGCGTTGATGCAGATGCTGTTTGGAGAGCAGACCTATATAAAAAGCTTGCTGTTAGTAGGGACTTTAGAAAAAAGCTAGAAAAAAAGCTATCACTATTAGGCGGCATTGAAGATACAATAACGCCTGAAGATATAAAAGGGCTTGGTCTTTAGGTAGGGTTTTCCCAATTAGGAATAATAGAGGATAGCTTGTTCTTTATTTCCATATAAGCTTTTCTATCAACTAATTCAATGCGGATGGCAGGGTGATACTTTGCCATCCGTTTTAGTTTGGTAGCAGACTTGGGGTCCATGTATCCTTTGACTTCAACATAATACGGCTCGGTGTCCAATGTCTCCCATATCTTAAAGTCGGGCAAGTAGGATCGTGTGCCGCGCATTATGTTTTCAAACCAGAAAGTATCTGGCTCGTATTCCCATCTTTGTATAAGTCCCTTGCTCATTAGATACATTAGATAGCGTGCGTAGTTTGCTTCCCATTGGCTTCTTAAGAAGAGTCCTTTGGGATTCTTTATGGGCTTGCAGTCTACGATGTCGGGTCGATACCCAGACATTACACCTTTTGCATTCGGCAAAATAGGAGAGGATGCGTCTGATCCAGTACGCAGATTTTTGGTAAAAGCCCTTTTTGCTTTCGCGTTCTTTTTTGCGACTTTCTTTAAGTCTTTTAATTGCCAACGCCTTTTCATAATTTATCTTATACCTATATTCAAAGCCCATTACAGACAGTTTTAGTAGTGTGATTTTTTTATTTTTCAAACTCCTTCATTCCTTTCAATGAAAGAAACGCATTCTCTCTAAAGGCAAGACCACCGTTAACATCCTCTTTAGTCTTTGTTGTGCTTATTTCCATGTCAACAACAAACTCACCATGCTCATCGGCTACTTTCCAGTAGTAAATCTTTTTTTCTTTTATGAGTCCGACAAACAAAAAATACGGAACGCCTGTAAGTGCAGAGAAAGCACGCCCCGTATTTATTTTTTTAAATGTAATAAGATAAGATCCAAAGTTCCTTAGCTCTGATAGCGATAAGTTTCTGGTCTTTATCTCTGCTGTAGCAACAAGATCATTGTCTCTAAAGAAGTATCTATCAATCTGACATTTATTAGAGTCTGGTATTACTTGTTCTACATTCATAGTTTCACAGATAATATCTGCTATTCTATTTTCATAAGCTATATGCTTTCTGCCTTTTTCTGATTCACAACCAAGCATGGTATTCCTCCTTTATAAGGCACGTATTACATCAGCATAAACCATCACTAAACAGCCAACCAATCGCCGCCAATTCTTTTTTTGCTAATTCGCTGAGTTTTGCTTGGCTGACAAATTGCCGCGACACACCAAGTTTTTTAGCGATCTGGTTTTGATTCAGTTTTCCCTCGGCGAGCATCGCCAAAATCGTCTGGCGCGTCTGGCCGTATCTGCTCGGAGTCGGGACATTCTCATCGCGGTATATTTTTGACTGATGATAATACGAGACGTTGGTAAGCCTGAAGATTTCGGTTCCGGTCTTACCCTCGCGTCTAAGCTGGATTATTTTCTCCGTTATATCCATCATATGATCTCCGTTTCTTTCTGTCATTAATTCAATCCATAGTCCTCCCATGTTGGGTGGGCCGAATCCTTTTTCTACTTCCCATCCATCGTGTTTGGATTTTGTTTTGTAGGTGGGGAGCTGCGCGTGAATCTGTTCGTCTTCGTATTCATAGCCACGCTCTGTTATTCTATAGCGTGGGATAGGCATTGTTAGCTGTGCATGTATGTGACCAGATAGGAACAGGTCTGCATCTGGCCACATGACCGCTCTTCTTGCTGACTTTATAGCACCACGAGTGACAGGTGCTGAGCCACCATCGCCATGTGTGTATGCTATCTTTACTGCTTTACTTCTGATCTTGTTTCTTGGGTCTTTGGCTTCTAAGAATATCCATCCCCTATAAGGCATTTCCATTATGTTGGATTTGGTTTTGAGTCGGAGGATTTCTATGGCCCTTGTTATAAGTCGAGTCTCATTGTTTCTAAGTATAGCAGACTCATGGTTTCCCCAAGCCCAGACCGCTATGTTCTTGGAGTAAGGCTCAAGGAACTCTACTGTTTCATCTACAAGATCATCAAGGTAAGCATTAAGGTATGCTGCCTTTAAAGAAGACTTCATTGAACGCTTATCGTTGCGTGTTTGCATTGCATCGAACCAGTCTCCAAGCATTAGCACGGGGCTATTCAATTCTTTTGCTTGGTCGAAGTGACTTTTAAGCATTTTTCTATCGCATTGCTTTGAGTCAAAATGCTGGTCCGACATAACAAGTATCTTAATTTTTTCTTTTAATGAATCTGTTTTAAAGTTTACACCAACACGCACGACTCCTTCATTAATACGATTAACATACATTTATATATCCTTATTTTTTCTTTCCTTAACTATCATCTCTATACCAGTGTATAGAAAGCAAGCCGATACAAAGATGATCATTCCTAAAAAGATATCAACAATCCATCTATATTCATACATCTTTGCTCTTTTCTTTTTTAGGAAAAAGCTTCTGTCTAATTTGGCTAACCGCTTTCTCATATCCAAGTCTTTCTTCTTTTGACGTAATGCTCCATATTCGATGAAGCATTTGTAGCAGTGTCCTTTCTAATTCTTTATTATCCATTGTTTATCTTTCTGTGTCATGCTTTTAAGTAGCCCCATAGCCGCAGTGTTTGAGTATGCTCCCCAGCATATTATCCATACACATATGTCCCACACAATAGTTCCTTTGACTGAGGTCTTGTGTGTTTTGTTTTAAGTTGGCGCGGCTATGGGGCTAATAGTTAGAATAAATCTTTTCTTTGAGCCATAGCTTCTTGCTTCTTTCGGCTAAGCTCCTTGCCTTTTTCCTTTCTCCTACCAGCAAGTCGTTTGATATTCCAATAGCTCGGTGGCACATGAGCCTTTGAGTTATCTGAGAAAGAATCATAAAGCTCAGTGCCTATGTCGCACTCATCGCAAACAGCTGTTGATATCTGAAACATAGCTGCTTTGTCTGGTGACTTATCGCATAAGTCAAACCATTCTTTCTGTAAAAATATATGACTTTTCTTTTCTGGATAAAAGTAAAAAGGTACTCTTCCTGTATCTCCGCAGGTAGGGCATCTGCTGGCATTGTTTGGTATGCATTCAATGAAGTCTTTCTTAAATGCAGCCCTTAACAAGGGGTCTGTTATTTGAACAATAGATGCTTTTGCTTCTTCTATAGGTACCTTTAAACTAGAGATACGTCTATCATTTTCAAGGGTTCTAAGAGCAGACCTTTCTTTTGTAGCGGTGGAAATGTGCTTCGCAAGATTGGCTGCGCTGGGCATCCAGTCTCCTATGTTTCCTATTCCACTGCTGCTATGATCGACTAAGTGCTTTTTAATTCCTTCAAGAAATAGCTGTCCATCTGTAGGCTGAACAGCCATCCATAGATTACTACAATCTTTTTTAAAGTCTTGGCAGTCCTTTCGTTGATAGTACTTCTTGCCTTTAGCGTAGTTCTTTTTCCCGTAATGGTCCCACAATAGATCGTATGCTTCTTCTAAGAAGCCTTGATCTATTGCCTTGTCCATGATAGCAAGCTCTGTTTTATCTGGCTGCTGCATTAGCGAATCTCCTATGGTTCATATGGTTTGGGGTGGTAGTCCATTTACCATTTGCTTTTTTGTCTTGCCTTATTTATTCGTTCGCGTTGTTCCTCTTCTCTTTTAATAATTACTTTGTCTACGGATGCAGCCACCTCCTTTGTGCAGTGATTGTATATATTAATAAGCTCATCTTCGCTGAATGACATATGTTCAATCTTCCATAGTAAACACTTAGTTGTCTTATTGTTCTTTGTGTATTTGTTGACAAGAGAAGTTTCAATGTCTGGATTTTTAAACAGCTCTTTAATCTTTTTCTTCCATTCGCTTGTCATTTCAATTCCTTTCAGAAGGTGGTTTAATTCCTCTCTTTTTACACTCCCTTGTAAAGGATGCTCCGCATACACCAATGGCCCTTCCTGCCATTTCGTTGCTGAGATACATTCTTGATACTCTTTCTAAGTCTTTGTTTGGAATCTTCTTAAGATTCACTGCCTGTCTCATCTGATATCTCTTCGTTAAAGGGACGCTGTATTGCGCCATTATTGCTGTCCTCGTTGATAAGACCTTCCGTAAATCCAATGGGCCACTGCTGTCCCTCCGGTAGCGCCCATAAATGATACTGGTTTGCAGCATCTACCTTTCGGCTTTCAGCTGGATACAGTTCTACTGCTTCCACTTCTTTGCCAAGCAGTTGGTTTTTAATTTCTTGAAAGTCACGCCAGTCTCTTTGTGCCTTTTTGTCTATTCGTTTTATTGAAAGATGACTAACGATCAAGGGGTTTTCAGCTTCGGGCGCATCCATCCTATGCCTACGTAAAGCAACTTGATACTTGTCATTAGTGTACAGCTCTGAGTTCTTAATAGATCGGTAGATGGTGCGTGCTGTCTCTCTGTCTATAGGTTTGCCAGCGTCCTTCGCACACTGTTCAATGTGGTTTATGTTATCAACGTCTGAGGGGGATAGATTATAGTTTGCTTTCTTAAGTGCTTTCATATTTAATAACTCCAGCAGTGGGGGCGTGGAGCACCAAAGTCTGGATCGTCTTGCTTATTGATCGTGTCGATATGAACGAAGCGACTCTCTCCCTTCTGGCTCACACCAATGCCAGTGAAGCCAATCTCAATTGCTTTACCTATAAGCCTGTAAGCCTTCTCGCCGTCAATGGCAATATCAAAAGCTTTGCCATAGGTATGCGCTCCTCCGGTGCTGGTTCCTTCAGCAATCTTCTTTGCTTCAACGGGATGCTGCTTGTCTCTATAGCCTGACGTAATGGTCAAGCCGAATCCCAATTCAGATCGCAGCCTTTGCAGAAGGTCCATTGCTTCTTCTGACATGACGCATTTGCCAGTGTGCTTGCATTTGATTTCCCCAAAGGAAAAGTTTTTCCAGCGATCCTTGGGCCACGTATTTTCTGTGTATGATTTATTCACTTAGAATCTCCTGTTCAGTTGTGCACAGCAAAGTTGCCAATGCCTTGAGGTCTTTCTTGCGCGGTAGGTGAACGCCATTAATCCATCGGTTGACCACGAAGGTGTGCTTTCCAAGGCGCTCTGCCAGCACGCGATCCGATTTGATGTCGTGGTATATCATCAGCATTTTGATCTTTTTTTTGTTGAGTTTCATTTGACCCTCGGTGATGGGTTGCTTCAACAAACATACGATGCCGTTTGGCTTTTGTCAACCAAAAATTTGGAAGCCATCCAACGCGCACACGAATACCATATTACGCATACGTGCGCGTGGGCGCGATTATACATCTCCCTTCGGGAGATGACGTTTATAACAGGCTTTAAACAGGCTTGTACGTGTACAGGCAATAACGGTCTTAGCCTGTTCATACCGTCCAGCATCCAGTCTTTTTTTCCTTCGGAAAAAAATCCTGTGTACAAAAACGCGCACGCGCACGCGAGGGAGAGTGAGGGTTTAGTAATAACCACGGCGAGGTAGCTCCTCTTCTTCGAGTTGGTGTAGAGCAAAGTCAAGTTGATGAGCAAGCCAGTCCTCGTACTTCCAGTTCAACTGCCTATTCGACTTGCGCTCTTTAACTCTTTCGTAGATATTATCGCGGTTAATAGAGCTGTCCTTGTTCAGCCATATCTCGTATTGCTCGTGAAACTTTTCATGCAACTCCATCGAGGTTATGTTATATTTATATTGCACGTAAATTCTCCTTTGTTATGTTAGGCAATGTTTTCTAATAACTGCATCGCTCCTTCCTTCTCTCATAAGCTCCATCCTTTCTCTCTCATCAAGCAATGTTAAGAGCACAGTGAATCTAACAACTCTTGCTATCCCTTCTTTTATATGAGAAGGAAAAGGTACGTTGGTCTGCTTTTGAAATTCCTCCTTAAAGTTCAGGCAGTTTTCCTTACCCCACGTAAGCCATTTATATTGCGGGTCTGTTTTAGGATAAAGATTTGCGATCTTAGTTATCAAGCCTCTGTTTTTAAATAAGTTAATCATAGAGCTGCCCGGTTCTACATACATAAACTCATAGCTTGATGGCTTAATCATTACCTGTCCATTTTTTGGTTCACTCATTTGATCCACCCTCTCTTAGTTGAATTGATAATAGATGAGCAGACAAGATCATCTGGTCTGTTATCCACGGTTCAGAAAAAAGATATGCTAAATGTTTTATGATAATCTCTTCAGACACTTCATTGTCATACATCCATCGTATGGTGCTGAATGTATCTGGAGTATCGTCATCATCGCTAAGCTTAGTTGTTGTTGCGATAAACAGATCGGCATCATGTAAGTCTTTAAGCATAGCTGTTATGAGGTGGCCTTTGCTTTTTACATTTCTATCTGTCCTATCTTCCCTCATTTGATATAAGCCTTTCTTCCGAATTGCAATAGGTTGGACACGAGGGATCTTTTAAATTGCTCTGGTTCAAGCAGGTGCAGTCTAAGCTTGGAGTCCTTCGGGGTGGCACACCAAGTAGGGTCTTTAGTTATCTTCTCAAAGATAATGTTTATATCCATAGTGACGCTTTTGATATGCTTACATATGCTTGGCTCCTTGGTCATTCTAAATGCAGGACAAGTGCAAAGCCAATCATCCTCGCAGATCACACAGTATTCTTTGTAGCGATTTTTTTCACTGCTACATGATATAAATATAGTACCCTCCTTGTATGTGTCGTGGTTTAAAACTTCATGCTCATAATCACTGATCATCTCAGGGTTTTTATTTATTATAGTTTCAAATGGAATGATCATTGGCTTGTCTCCTTGTGTCATAAGGTGGGGAGCAACCCATCTAAGCGTTGCATCCCCACCTTATGCTCCTGTTATAGGTTATTGTAAGCCATTGTGTTTACTTAACTTAACTAAAACGGGAGGTCCGAGTCATCCTCTTGCTGTATGTTCTGCGTCTGTGCGGTTAATGCCTCCTTGTATTGGGCAGCAGCAATCATAGTGAACTGCTCAATGTTAGGACTCTGCCCATACTTGGTGCGTAGTGCATCCAGTTGAGATGGCTTGATTATATCAGCAGCAATAGCCATTTGCTCAAGGGCTTTGCATTCAGATATGATCTGAACAGGAGCGTCCGGTGTGTCCTTGCGTTCTCCAGCTAACCATAAAGTCTCTATGTTAGCATACGTCTTGTCTGCGCTGATCTTATGTTTGACAACGTAGCTAACGCGCTGTCCCATAAACTCAGCAATCGGATCGTGGGAGTCAGCATTGACCTCCTCTTGCGTCAATGACCTATCCAATACAGCTTCCCTGCGTTCCCTGTAGCGTGAGCCTTCCTTCCTTGCTACGGTGAGCCAGTCCCATATGACATACTTCATGGGTTCACCTTCGTCATTGAGCTTGGGGTTGCCACTATCATCCAGCATGTCTGTATCTGATTGTATCTTGAGGATGACGCGATGCTTGGGTCCATACTGAGTCGGATCATTCAGCCTTACTTCAACATCGAAGATCGTGCCAGTGTGCTGACCCTTGGGATGAGGGCTAAAGCTGTTCTTAGGAAGTGGAACGTTCATATTCTTTATTCCTTTGTTTGGTTTGGTTGAATGTTTTCTTGTAGTGCAATGGCCTTGCTCTCCTTTCTTGGCCATGCAGAGTCACAAAATTTAATACTTATAATATAAGAATAGAAGAGGACAGGGGCAATGATTTTTCTTATTGACATTGTTAATTTTTGGGTTTATATTTTTAGGTATGTTCAAATGGAAACTGCGAAGCGTCATAGAAAGTAGGGGCTATACACAGGCTGAGCTTTCTCTCCGGTCTGGTGTAGCCAAGAACACTATCAATGTTTTATGTAAGGGCAAGGGACATAGTGTATCTCTGCGTACATTATCCAAGCTGTGCAAAGCTTTGTCGGTTGAACCTTGGGACATACTCTCCTATGATCCTAACGGTAAGATTGTCAAGATAAAGGATAGGGTAGATTGGACGAAGAACAGTCTTTAGTCCCTACGGAGACTGGCCTGTATGACGGTGCTCATTACAGTCTACCTGAAGGGTTGATGTATGAAGATTGGCAATCGAAAGGCTCGGTGCTTCTTGCCATACATCACAATATAAACTGGTGGATAGGTGACTGGATTCTGTATGGTGAGCAGAACTATCCAGACAAATATTCTCAAGCAGTTTATATTACGGGAAAGACAGAGCCAACCTTAAGGAACTGTGCTTGGGTTGCCTCTGTCTTTCCACCTGAAGAAAGAGTGTATGATGACTTAACACACACGCACTACTTAGAAGTGGCAGGTATACGAAACAAAGAGGAAAGGCATTGGTTCCTACGTCAAGCCAGTGAACATAACCTATCCGCTCTTGCGTTGCGTAGACTCAGAGCAGAAGAGCTTCGCCCTGTTCCTGTATTGGCTGAGCCAGATCAAGGCAGCAGGTTAGTTCCTGCTGAACTTGTAGAAGCAATAGAAGAGTTCACCTCAAAGGTGAAAAGATGTCCCATCGCGGAAAGCACACCAGATACAGAGTTTAGTGTGGAATATCCTTGGGGTGAAATAACTATAAGTATCAAAAGGAAGACAAGCGAGTAAGGCGAATGTCGCAAGTAATGATAGCCAGAGTATCCCTCCCTGCTATCCTCAAGGCTTGTCATTACTTGCGACATGGCAGCATGTTATTTACGCAGCAGCCAGCTCTTCCCACCTGTGCTTAGACATTTCTACAACAGTCCAGCCCAGCTCTTCTAACTCAGAAGCACGGTCGTATGAGTCTGCATCTTCAGCCGTGCGAGTGACAGCGTTGGCAAGACCCCACTTAGTCAAGTCTCCACCTGTTAGCAGGTGCTGTAGCACGCCACCTTTCTCTGAGTCAGAGAGCTTAAACGTTTTCTGTGTGCGCTCAATAACCTTAAGCGGTTGATCTGTGATGGGAACCTCTGCTGCTTCCTTGAGTGACTCAAGGATGACATTGAATCCCTCTTGACTAAAGACACCGCGCACTACGTCACGTACTTGATGCCAAAAAGCACGGTCTGATATCTCCTTGGTCTTATCTGTGAACAGTTCATAGGCCGAACTCAGATCGACACCTCGACCAACGGCCTGTCCTACGTGATACTTGCGTTGCCCGTAGTCTGTCACCGTCATACCGTTAAGACATACAAGTCTTTTCAAGAATGGATAGACAGACAGTGAGCCGTGTCCTACCTCACTGTTAGAGACAATGATGCCAGACTGTATGACATCGCCCTTTCGCACCTCGCCCTGTATCTTGTGCGTAGTAGCTTTGATATACATCTTAGCCTCGGTGATCTCGCAGCTGTCTATCTCTGCCTCTGTGTCTGCTATGACAGGCAGCACTGCTTCTGCCAGTTCATAGTTATCTAAGGGACGATACCTTTCAGAGAGAAAGGCTCTGGCATTACCGTCTAAGGTTCTGACCATACGATTCTCTGGCTCGTTGTTGAACCAGTGATTGATGTTGGTGCAGAGCAGGTCGGGAGACCTGTCCAGCATCCGATCATAATACTTCTTAGGAATATTAAGGCGCGAAGATATCTGGCCGTTGGCAATGGGGCGCAGTGGATACGTTCCCATGTTAGCCAGATGTAGTGCAATGCCATTGTTGGTAGCTGTGCCTTCTCTGTTGATAACGTGGGGCATGGCTTGACAGGCTCTGGTGTCAAGAAGGAAGTCTCTCTTCTCATTGGCTTGACGGTCAAGCTCTTGGGCCAGCTGCGTGAGGGTGCGTCCTGTTTTCATTGCTTAGCTCCTTGTATGATACTGCGTTGAGTGAGTGACTGCCTTGTAACCAATAAGTGGTTAATCAAAAAGCTTAGATGTGATCTCTTGAACAATCTCCTTTCTAAGATCAGCCTTCAGTCGATCAATCGCTTCCTTCGGAATGACCAAAATGTTATCGTCACCGGCCTTCTGAATTTCTACATCAACTCCTTGTATGTAGAGCCTCGCCTCCTCGTCTTCAATTCTACACATAGGAAATTTAAGGTTACCCGCGCAGCAGAGAAGGTCGCGTAGATTCACATAGTTCTCGTCCAGCGTTATTGTCATTTTAAAATTGTCCTCGTCCCTAAAGACAAAAAAAGGAACAGGGTTGCCATCTTTGTTATAGACATTTACCTTGACATCCTTCAGCGCAGACGCTTCAGTGTCGTTGATCTTATAGCGTGGGTCGAGTCTGACGGTTATCTGCCTATCATGCCCGTCACACTCTACTTCACAATCAAGGTAATTGCCTTCATCATCTTGGGCTTCAACCTCAAGCTCCATGTACACAGATGCATTGCCTTCATAGTTAAACGAAGTTCCCATTACGCAATCTCCTTAGTGTGGCTCCACCAATGGGGAACCGGTGAGTGATTCCATGCAGCAAAGCTTGACTTACTGTGATAGTATGCACGATAGGCAGCGACTGTATCGCTTTGCTTGTGCTCATCGGGCATACACTGAGGCGGCTCAGTAAAGCTATCTGTAGAGATGTTGACTGGCGATCTATACAGATGCTCTACTAACGTAGTAAAGCTACTGTGTTCTTTATTGTATCTCCTTTCGTACTCTTCAGAGAGAGCAATGAAGTGGTCAAAGAGCCACTGATAGTTACTATCAGAAGCACGAGTCCATATAGAACAAGGATGGTTGAGGTGTGCTATCTTATATAGTGGACCATCTTGTATGTTATCTATGGTTCGGTGCGCTGTGGATAGTAACTGCGCTGCTTCAAGTGGCATCTTAACTATGTGCTTATCACACTGATACTGTGCAGCTGTGATAGGAGAAGGGTCAAGGTAGAAGATATTCATTGACAGCTACTTTCTTTTTGTTTTTGCAGAGCCAGCATTTGCGTCTGCGTGGACTGTTCCAATAGCTACAGTAGTAACAGTTCCACCCTATCGGTGTGAAGTATGCCATAGACAACCTCCTTATGATATTATTTGCTACGAAAGCTTCTGCTTTTTCAACCTGCATGTCATGGTATCTCAGCTATGTTTACTTAGTGAATGTTAAACAGCACATCCTTACTTGTGCCGTAGCATATACCGCAGGTGTTACAAGCACCGGCTCCGTTGAGCTTGCCATTAGTAGCCGGGCATGTGACCGCTTCAGCTGGACCCTCTCCCATCCATGCCAGCTTAGTAGTGGGGTAGTTTTGGTGGGTTAGTATGGCCTGTATGTGGTTGTCTCTGTCTACAGACAGGTAAACGTGCAGGTTGTCCAAGCCTACAAGATGCTTGACATAGGGAAAGCTTCTGGTGTAGAGCCAGAAGCTTGTGGCAGGGAACTCTTGCGAGATTGTATATATCGCCTTCGCATGGTTGGCACTAACGACATCGCCCGACCATTGCCATCTAAAGATGTGGCCCCTCTGTTTGAGCCGCTTGTATTCTTTGCTGAACTTGTCCAGCTTGGCAAGACGGCGCTCTCTCTGGCGCAAGCTGTTCCAGACTAAGCCTCTAAGCTGAGAAGTCAAGCGGTGTGGACTAAGGACAGTGCAGTCTAAGAAGAAGAGTCCCTCCGTATTCTTAGACAGCACTTTCTTTACTGCTGGATAGCGGAAGGTCTTCTCTACATAGCAGACTTTCGTGCAGCTTTCAGTGGCAAAGGGACAAGTCTGAATGGGCATGAAGCCTACACTATTCTTATGTCCCTTAAACTGGGCTATCTTAGACGCGCTACTTGCTGCTATTGTGTTGGTCATATATCTCTCCGATCTCTTTCATGGTTGAAGTGTATACACTTTTGGTTATCCACATGACCTGATCTGTTACGTTGAGCGTTGACTCAAAGAACAGCGACTCGTTGGCTTGGGATGCTTGCTCTTGTGTCATGGCTTGCCAAGCTATCACTTGCAGGTCTGTGGCTCTGACTAACACCATGTCAGTCATTGCTTTCTCCTTTCTTAAAAAGTATTTTCAGCTCTCGGTTTATGTCGGAGACTATAATCTGTATGTCTTGCTCTAATCCAGAGATGTATGCAGAGCTTGCTTTCGTGCGTATTGCTTTGCTGATTTCTTCTTCGTACGCTGCACATGCAGCATCCCTTCTGTCTAAAAGCTCGGTGATCTTATCTGTAGTCACAGTAATTACTCCTCCATCTTAAAGGTGAATGTCTCTACCCCTATAGATTGCAGCTCGGTGATGATGCTGTGCAGAGTGCCAGTAAATACGCCACCAGACCCATGATGTAATGAGCTGCGCCATTGTGCTTTGTAGTTGTAGTGTACGGGCAGATCTCCAGTGGTATCTAACAAACTGATAGTCAACTCTGCATGACCACCGCTCGGTGTTAAGTTACTGTCGCACAGTATCTTAAGCATGGTTAGGTGCGGCTTGACCTCATCCGACACTACATCTTCCAGCCGTTTCACTTCCCGTTTTATTGCTTCCAAGATGGGTTGCATCTGCAATCTCCTTTGCTCTTTCTATAGAGCCGTAAAGGTAAATGGTTAGTCTGTCATTCTTCTGGGCAAGCACCAGTCTGGCCCATTTCTTTTCCGTCATTTGTGTAAGGCTCATCATCTCCTCTCTTGTTAACAAGCGAGTCCAGCACATGCACTATGTGCTCGTCTAATCCAGCAGCCCATAGTCTTTGCATGAGCCGCTCTACCTGTTTAGCTGTTCGGTCATGTGAAGTCATTTTGCTTTAAAGTGTACATTGTCCAGACCGGCTGCTGTAAGTCTGGCTGATAGAAAAGACAGATGGTGCTCTGTCCTATCAAAATATGCTTCTACTAAATCCTTTAACTGCCATGTTTCTTTGTGGCGTTTTATGTTTTCCTCGACTGTCTGCGATCGGTTTAGAGTATAGCTATAAGATAAAATCATTCGCCTACGAAGCATGTCATGCGCTACGCAGTCTAAATAATTCAGACCAGACCAAGTCTGGTGGGGTTCGATGGAAGATGCTTGGGCCGCTGCTTTGTTTCTCTCTATAATATTCATTATTCCTCTCTATCTATCGCTTTATCAATTAGCTGTATGTCATGGTCTATCATGTTGTTAATAGCTTTGTCTATAGCTCCCCATTCTGCCTCTAAGCACGTTAATTGAGCGCTGTTCCCGTAGTTCATAGCGGC
>Ga0208542_1000596_pt1 | contig 16326 bp, 28 predicted proteins | sample DEB08_DNA_3_FD_185495 | JGI IMG/M metagenome (GOLD analysis project Ga0208542, IMG submission 185495) | Aqueous microbial communities from the Delaware River and Bay under freshwater to marine salinity gradient to study organic matter... | ecosystem: Environmental > Aquatic > Marine > Coastal ... | reverse complement strand
GCTCAACCTCCATGTCGAGCAAGCACAAGAACTTGTCTAGTTGACCTGACCGCTTGAGTTTCCACAGCGCCCTGCGTTCGATGTTGCGTACTGATTCACGCGAGATGCCCAACACCTCTGCTATCTGTGCGTGTGTCATACCATCTCTCATGTTAGAACCTCATTATTGATCTGTCTTTAAGCTTGACTAGCTTACCATTCTTACCACAGTACAAGTCAACAAAGATGGCAGTCTTCATTGCTTTCTTACTGGGGAACACCATGTACTCAATGCCGTTGTCTGGTTTGAAATCACGCAGACGTTTGACCACACTATAGATAACCATGTCGCCCACATTAGCGTATTCATTTTCTCTGATGTAATAACTCATAGCTCAGTCCACCTCCCAAAAGTTTCGTCTAGTTTACGGTACGTACTCTCCGTCCAATCGTTAACACCGTAGTCAGAGATCACAACCATAGGCTCATGCTCTGAACCGTTGTTATAGATCAACAGGAACCAGCCACGCATACTACCGTCCTCGTTGTATGCTTCAAGCTGATCCATGTCAGTCTGTGCTAGGTTCTTCAGGATCTCCATCCTGTCAGTACTCCTATCAACAGACAGTTCCTCCCCATCCCACAGAGACACAGTACCACTGTCCCATAACGCATAGTCCACCAGCTTCTGAATCACAGGCCGTTCACACGGTGCTGCATACTCAGGTAGCTGTGCATCAAACGAAACAATACTCATGCTCTTTCCTCCATGTCATCGTGAATAAGATCATAAATATAATCATGATTAAAAAAGTCAGTCATGTCATACATATCAAATGACTGAATACATACAGACTCTAGCTCCACTATACCCTCTGTCTCAGAGAATGAGTAAGATATCTGCACATCGATGGTCATCCACGGGCAATCAAGCTCTGTGTCAAACGTTCTGTGTATCATCACTTACCTCCAACACGTTTATCATTAGCTCAATGTGTGACAGGGCCGCTGTCTTACCCAACGCCATACCGTACATGAAGTCAGGCATACCAGCGCCATACCCCTCACGCTTGTACCTACGATACTCACGCAGGTTATCAGCCTTGAGGTCACGCAGTATCTGTCTGAAGTTACGCAGGTCTGTCAGTAGATTAGGACTCATGTGTAGTCTCCTCCTTCTCAGTTATTACAGTATGTTTCAACGCCAACAGATCGTCAACCCTCTGCTTCAACTCCTTGATCTGGTTCTCCTTGGCAGTCAGGTTACGCACCTGAATACTATGACCGTACTCGTACACATCCTTGACCAGTACCAGTGCAGTCTCCACTGTCAACACGTTCGACACCTTCTCCAAGAACGCATCAGGCTCCTCAAGCATATGCTCAATGATGTCACCATCACTGTATCCCCACCTTTCCATCATCTCCATTGCGTCGATGATGTTATCAGGCTCTATGTAATCCATGATCTCATCATCGTAATCGCACAAGTCAATGGTAGTCGTTACTTCAATCTCACTTCTTCTCCAACCCATGATACTTCTCCTTAGTTAAATGCATTTAAGTTACAGCGTCTCTCAACGCGACTATTTAACGTGCTCGACAATGACTGATGTCGTGTCGAACTTGTAGCACAACTGGCAGTCGATACACTTCTGCCCCGTGCAGTTTGCATCACCACGATACTTCTTGGTGACGTTGTTGAACACACGATGAAAACCACGAGGTGGCTTACGCATCACGCGATCAATCTTGGGATTACTGTAAACAAGAATCATATTCTCAGGTACATGATGCCTGTTGGGACGCACTATGTCAACTCGCTTAGTCCACAGCGCAAACGTACAGTGACCATTACTCTCTGCTATGTCACACAGATTGAGGAAGTGGGTGTCATTGATTAACTCCCCGTGACCATGAAACCGCACGAATGCGGCGTTGATCTTGGGTATGTCAACCTCCCTATCACTACTAAGTATGTCACTATTACGCTGGAATGATGGTTGACAATTCTTACGATAGGTACTCAGCATCCGCTGGCTGTAACACATCGTACAAATGTTGTCCTTTCCACCACTCTTGTACTGCTTGACACAGTACGGGTTCGTCGCTGTGTTGGTATTGATAGCAGGAATACCCGCTAACTTACCACTCATCTTGGATACACTAACTCTACTCATACAGTCTGTCCTCCTCCTCCCTAGATAAAACCATTGCATCAATATTATCAGGGCTACCCTCAATGATTAACTGCTGCATATTCAGGCAGTCCGTCTCCGTACCCCTGTACACAATGGCAGTGCCAAGCCAGTGCTTGCTGGAATCCCAGACAAATACCCCGTAGTTTGTGAAGTCCATCACTCCTCCTCAGTTATCAGTATCCAATCGGACGGGTCTTCTTGCGCGTCGATCCACGCCCACGCTTCTTCGTTGCTGTTGAAGTACAGCACATCCTCAAACGAGATGGTAGCTGCGTTGAATACTCTTACCATGTCACTTACTCCTCAACTATGAGTGTAACCATCAGTCTCAATGGCGAGCCACATACCACACCACGGCACTACGACTGCACCATCCATACAAAAACCAGACTCAACACTACGCCTAAACTGTAGGTAACTCAAGTCTGATCCACCACGTTGCCACACACGTAACAGTGCGCGGCGTTGTTCTTTCGTTAGTACCATCACTTACTCCTCAGTAGTTACGACCAAAGTCAACCTCAACGTACACATCACCACGACTCTCGTGTATCAGTACATAAGACAAGAACACACAACCACAGCAGTCATGCGAGTGCCAGCACTCTCGTCTGTACTCATCACGCACGAGGCCATCCAACTTCTTCCGTTCATCACGTTCAAGCTCGCGCTGACCTGCCAACGTGAAGCGAACAATAAAACCACCCGCATCATCGTAGTTGTCAGGCTCACGCTCATAAAACTTGAACCACATTGCACCCAGCTCGGGCATCTCATCCTTAATCAGTGCTTCAAACTCGGCTTGTTCTTCGCTGTGCATCGCAACCTCCCAGCATTTCTTAAATGCATTTAAGTTTTGATATAGCCGGACGTTATTGTCCCAGCTATTACATATTATCGCATGGCATAAGGGCTATGTCAAATGAGAAGCCCTGTATGGCGCTGTGAGCGACGTTATCTAGGGTAAGGGTAGGGTATAGGGTAGGAATAGAACGTGCCTTAGAGAGCTTCTGAGAGCTTCTGAGAGGCATAAAAAAACCCCATCATTGCTGACAGGGTTTCATTGGTGCTGGTTTGATTATTCAGTGAGACCGATTAGCAGGATGCCCACTGTAATAAAAACCCATGCGAATTGCTCGAATGTCGGGTCGATCATTTGGCGACAATCTCCGCGATTCGCGCAAACATTTCGTCAGTGGTCAGACCATATTTGTCAGAGTGTCCCAGCTTGATACAGGCGTCCCACCATGCATCGGCTTTGGTAACGTAACCCGTTTCAGCTTCGGACTCAGACTCGCCAGCACTATCGGCCTTGCCAGCACTGGGGATGCGGAGCGCCTTGGATAGTGAGTCGATACCCTTCGCACCCTTGTCGATGTGCTTCTGAACAACCTTATGCCCTGCGGCGGGCGTCTTCACCTTGTGATACTCGCAAAGCTTCGCGTCCAGACCCGTTGCCACCTTCAGCACCGTTCGAACCATGCTGGTTTGGGCATCCTTTGATCCCGTGCTACCTGATAGCGTCTCTTTGTAGCCGTTGCAGTAATCTTTCATATCCTGCGCGGTGTGGATTCCTTTCGCATCTTTTAGCAACCGATTGACAATGGTCAGTGCTGTCTCAGTAGAGAACGTACCAAAGGCGCGGCCAGCAAGGAAAGGAGCAGAAGTGTTTGATTGAATGTTTTCAGCTTTCATAGTCAGTAACCTTTCATATAGTCAGTGGGATATACCACCATGACTAGATTCTCAGGCATAGCGGAACAAATGTCAACCCTTTTCAATCTTAAATGCATTTAAGTTTTAGATGAGAATTATTCTCATTAGTCGATTAGCGATCTTTTGATGCTAGGGCATAGGGTATCGCCAGCGGCCTGTGACGGGCTTCTGAGGGCTTCTGAGAGCATATGCGATTGGGCTATATGTGGACCCGCATAACCCCACACACTTTGCATATCTGCACAGGCTACAAAACAAACAAGCGTGACTGTTTAAAACAAGCGTGTCTGTTTGTTTTTCCAAGTCTGCGAAGGGACGGGGGAGGGGATTTTGCAGTGCTACGGCGTGGTGGTCCTACTCAGACACAAAAAAGAGTCAAATAGCGTCGATAAACGCGACTATTAGGCCATAGTAGTTCTATTAATTTATTTTTATTTATCAATTGTTTGCATAATGCAATTGCATATTGCTAATCTGCACTGTAAATCTAGAGTTTTTCCCCTGTAAAACTGGTAATTTTCCTCTCTATACAGATTTATCTTGACTTTCATAGAAAAGTATGTTATAATATTAACTATATATTAACAACAACAAACAACAAGTATAAAAACAAACCAAAAAACACAACTAGGTAGGAACTATACAGTATGGACAACGACTCAGGTTCAAGTAATCCTGTTGGTCGCCCTAAGAAGTCTTCTGTTTCTAGTAAAAAGAAAGGTTCTAGAGGAGCAGTTGGTCGTCCTAAAGGTGACGCAGCAATAATTAACGAGTACAAGGCTCGGATGTTGAACTCACCGCGCTCTCGTGCAGTCATGGATGCAATCTTTGAAGCAGCCACAGACCCTGACCACAAGAATCAGGCCGCAGCGTGGAAGTTAGTAATGGATCGTATTCTTCCTGTTGCTGCATTTGAGAAGGATATCATTAAAGATGCAGGACGAAGCGCGATACAGATTAATATCACTGGGGTTGGAAGCACGACTATTACTGAGGACTCTCAGGAAACAGCTACTATTGATGGAGAAGCAGTGGATGTCACAGAGTAAACTAGACGAAGCACTAGACGAAACTTTAGCTTACGTTGTTAGAGTAGGTGATGCTACGTCTCAGCTGATTAACGTGGCTATTTTGTTTGGTGATAACGCTAATGAGTCCGTCTCAGGGCGCTCTCACAGGCTCAAGGACAAGTCTAAGGCTTGGGCATGGCTAGGTGCGTCTATTAACTTTGTGTTTGATGACGATCACTGTGAACGAGCGTACAACAACGATGTAGCTAGGGCAGCAAAGACCCTCAGTGAGTCTAAGCCTAAGAAAAAAACTACTAAAAAGTGAAGTACTTTAGTACCTCTGAGTTTGACTGCCAACATACTGGTGAGAACCGTATGGAGAAGGACTTCTTGAGTAAGCTTGACGCTCTCAGGGAGTACTGTGGTTTTCCTTTTGTTATCACCAGCGGCTACAGAAGCCCTGACCACCCGTTAGAGGCTACAAAAGAGATACCGGGAACACACGCGCAAGGCATAGCAGCAGACATAAAAATAACTAGCTCTGCTCAACGGTATTCGATTATAAAAGCAGCCTTAGAGCACGGCTTTACTGGTCTAGGGGTCGCTGGTGACTTTATTCACTTAGACACACGGGGTACAGTTCCCGTGATCTGGACGTACTAATGCTATACACGAAGCACATAACACTTACCGACACTACTCTAACAACACTATTTACTGTTCCTGACGGATTCCATGCTATTGTTTCGTATGTATTTGTAGCGAATCACGGCGGCTCTACAAATAGTATAGATTTGTATTGGGATTTAAGCGGAACGCCACAGGTTTATATTTTTGATGGGACTAATGTAGCGGGTAGTGGTCAAGAAACATTAGGAAATGGAGGAGGTGCGTTGTTTGTCCTCAATGCAAACGAAACGGTTAAGTGCCAAGCTGGAGGATCGGGAAGTATGGAGGTTGTTGTGACCTTTGATCTTCTTGATATGCCTCCAACACTTGTGAACTTTGATGGGAGCTAACATGAAAGCAGCGTTATTGGGTGTACTTTTGATTATGGGCGGTTGCGCGTCAAGCAACTCCTTGTATTACGAGGCAGTTCAGAAAACTGCAGAGGCTAATGCAAAGGCAGCACAGGCTAAGTTTAATGCTTTGTCTCAGATTGCTTCTAGTGGTGACGGACAAGCCGCTAGCGCTGCTGTAATGGCACTGGCTTTAACCCAGACTTCTAACGTTCAACCTATTCCTCAAAAGTCCGAAGCAATTCAGTGGGCATCTATCTTGGCCTCACCTGTAACCTCGCTAGGTATGATGTGGATGCAAGCTGATTCAGCCAAGACTATGGCTCGATACAACGCGCAGGTAGATCTTGCGTCTGTTCAGGCTGATACTCAAACCCAACAGGCTTTGTATGGGAGTTTTACGGATATTTCTAACGCAGGCTTTAGTGCTGTAGGAAATGTAGATTACACGCCTTTTGTGAACGGGATGGTTACCCTTGGCTCTACAGGCATGGACAACCTTCTTGATATGGGTGAGGCAGGATTTGATGCAAATACAGCGATTGCTACTGTTGGTTTGAATAGCACCACTCAGCTTGGTGTTACTGGTATGGATAACCTTACAACCCTTGGAACTGAAGGTTATAAAACAGTTTTGTCTTTGGATTCAGGAAATAATTCTTTGACTAGTAGCGTCTGGAGTGATTACGTTCAGTCTATTAGCGAGATTATGGGCAACCTGCCTAGCAGTCCGTGACCGATCTTAACGTACAACTACTTCCGTGGCAGCAGGAAGTCTACTCTGATCCCACTAGGTTCAAGGTAGTTGCTGCTGGAAGACGGACAGGGAAGTCTAGACTCGCAGCGTGGATGTTAATTATCAATGCGCTGCAGGCCGACAAAGGCCACGTTTTTTACGTTGCGCCCACTCAGGGTCAGGCCCGTGATATCATGTGGCAGACTCTGTTGGAGCTAGGACACCCTGTGATTGCGGGTTCGCATATTAACAACCTGCAGATCAAGCTGGTCAACGGGGCCACGATTAGTCTCAAAGGAGCCGACAGGCCAGAGACAATGCGTGGTGTGTCCTTGAAGTTTCTTGTGATGGACGAGTACGCAGACATGAAGCCTGACGTATGGGAGCAGATTCTCCGTCCAGCACTGGCTGACCAAAAGGGTTCAGCGATGTTCATAGGTACGCCTATGGGCAGGAACCACTTCTACGAACTGTACAAACTTGCGGAGCTAGGGGACGATGAAACTTACAAGGGGTGGCACTTTACCAGTTATGACAACCCCATCCTCGACCCTAACGAAATTGACACGGCAAAGAAGTCCATGTCGAGTTACGCCTTTAGACAAGAGTTCATGGCCTCATTTGAAGCAAGAGGCTCCGAAATGTTCAAAGAAGATTGGATTCAGTTCGGAGAAAAACCAGAAGACGGAGACTACTACATAGCTATTGACTTGGCTGGCTTTGAAGAAGTTAACAAAAAACGAACAAAGAATACTAAGTTAGATGAAACCGCAATCGTTGTTGTTAAAGCTGGTCCTAGTGGTTGGTACGTTGATAATATTATACACGGGCGGTGGAGCTTTGATGAGACTGCCACCAAGATATTTCAAGCCGTTAGAGATTACAAACCTGTTAGTGTTGGTATTGAAAAAGGAGTCTTGCGACAAGCAATTATGAGTCCTTTAACAAACCTTATGAAACAGTACGGAAGGTTTTTTAGAGTAGAAGAACTTTCTCATGGTAACAAGAAAAAAACTGACAGAGTTATGTACGCACTACAAGGAAGATTTGAAAACGCTCAGATAACATTAAACAAAGGAGCGTGGAACTCAAGATTCTTGGATCAACTGTTTCAGTTTCCAGATCCTCTTACTCATGATGATCTTGTAGATGCACTAGCATACATAGATCAGTTAGCTAAAGTTGCGTATCATTATGACTTTGAAATTGATGACCATCAAATACTAGATGTAATAGCAGGATATTAAAAGTGAAAGTTTTTAGACCGTTCAATACCTACGGAATATACGCAATCAGTGCTGTAGTGTTTTTTACACTAGGCTACTCTGTTGCTATAATTTAAGGAACTTAAAATGGCAGAAGATATTTATAGCCCAGACCCTTTTATTATGGAAGAGTCCTTGGAAGAGTGGGTAATGACCAAGTGTGAAAACTGGCGTGACCACTACGAGTCAAACTACGAACAAAAGTTTGAAGAGTATTACCGCTTGTGGCGAGGACAATGGGATCCTGCTGACTCAGAACGAACATCAGAACGTTCTCGTATTATTTCTCCTGCGCTTCAACAGGCTGTAGAGTCTAACGTAGCAGAACTAGAAGAAGCAACGTTTGGTCGTGGTAAGTGGTTTGACATTACTGATGACAATAACGACCAAGAACGACAAGACATTCTGTATTTACGAAACAAACTAACAGAAGACTTTGAGTCTTGCAAAGTACGAAAAGCTGTAGCTGAGTGTCTTATTAACGCTGCTGTGTTTGGAACAGGCATTGGTGAAATAACGCTGGAAGAAATAAAAGAAATGGCTCCAGCTACACAACCTGTTATGGATGGTCAGTTACAAGCTATTGGCGTAAACATTACTGATCGCGTGGTAGTAAAACTAAAACCTGTACTACCTCAAAACTTTCTTATTGATCCTGTAGCTACGTCTGTTGAGGACGCTATGGGTGTTGCTGTAGACGAGTTTGTGTCTAAACACAGTGTAGAATTACTACAAGAACAAGGAGTGTACAGAGAAGCGTTTATAGAGTCTGCTGCGCCTGACAGCGATCTAGAGCCTGACCAAGACCTGACACTGTACAATGACGACAAAGTACGACTAACTAAGTACTATGGTTTAGTACCAAAAGAACTACTTGAGTCTGAAGATGTAGACGTAGAAGAAAACTCTAAGTACGTTGAGGCTATTGTAGTTATTGCTAACGGCGGTACACTGCTTAAAGCTGAAGCTAACCCGTACATGATGAAAGATCGTCCTGTTGTTGCGTTTCCTTGGGACGTAGTACCCGGACGATTCTGGGGCAGAGGCGTGTGTGAAAAAGGCTATAACAGCCAAAAAGCTTTAGACACAGAACTACGCGCACGTATTGACGCCTTGTCACTTACTATTCATCCTATGATGGCGATTGACGCAACAAGACTACCTCGTGGTGCTAAACCAGAAGTTCGCCCCGGCAAGATGATATTAACTAATGGGGATCCTCGTGAAGTACTTCAACCTTTTAACTTTGGGCAAGTGGGGCAAATCACTTTTGCACAAGCTGCTAGCCTTCAACAAATGGTACAGCAAGCTACAGGAGCTGTTGACTCCGCCGGTATTGCTGGACAAGTTAACGGAGAAGCCACAGCAGCAGGTATAAGTATGTCTCTTGGCGCTATTATTAAGCGTCACAAACGCACTTTGATTAACTTCCAGCAGTCGTTCTTATTACCGTTTGTAACCAAAGCTGCACACCGATATATGCAGTTTGATCCTGAAAACTACCCAGTAGCTGACTACAAGTTTAATGCTACAAGTACTCTGGGTATTATTGCTCGTGAGTACGAGGTTACACAGTTGGTGCAGCTCTTGCAGACTATGAAACAAGACAGCCCACTGTACCCTGTGCTGATCCAGAGCATTATCGACAACATGAACCTTAGTAACCGTGAAGAATTAATTGCTACTATGCAACAAGCTTCACAGCCTAACCCACAAGCACAGCAGATGGCAACGATGGCACAACAAGCACAGCTTGAGTTCCAGCAAAGTCAAACCGCTGCACTTAACGCACAAGCTGCTGAATCGCAGGCTAGAGCGGCTAAGTACAACATGGATACACAGTTAGCTCCTGAAGAATTAGAAATTGAACGTATTGAAGCAATTACTAGAAATCTTAAAGAAGGTGATGCAGACGATAAAGAGTTTGAACGCCGTCTTAAAGTAGCTGAAGTAGCGTTAAAAGAACGTAATTTAGAAAACCAAAAAGCAAGAGGAGCAACACCCCGTGCTAATGACACAAACGGAAATGACCAAATTCCTAGACCAAATCAACCAAGCGTTCAAGGACCAGTTCGACAAATTGGAAATGCTCCAAGCCAAGCTGGACCATTTGGAGGCCAAAGTCAATGAGCAAGAAAGATCCAAGACTAGCAAGGGCGGGAGTAAGCGGGTACAACAAACCAAAGCGGACGCCTAATCATCCTAAGAAGTCACACGTTGTTGTAGCTAAAGAGGGTGACAAAGTTAAAACTATTCGTTTTGGTGAGCAAGGAGCTAAAACTGCTGGCAAACCTAAAGCGGGTGAAGGCGACAAAATGAAAAAGAAGCGAGCGTCATTTAAAGCTCGTCATGCTAAAAATATAGCCAAAGGTAAAATGTCTGCGGCTTATTGGGCTAACAAGGTAAAATGGTAAGGAGATAACTATGCCAAAAGTAGGTGGAAAACATTACGCATATACCCCAGCAGGAAAAAAAGCAGCGGCAAAAGCTAAAGCTGCAATGAAGAAAAAAAAGAAGAAGAAGTAACGTGCCTAAAAAGAAAAAAGCTAACGATGCGTGTGCAAAGAAGGTTAAAGCCCGTTACAAGGTATGGCCTTCTGCGTATGCGTCTGGTGCTGTAGCTAAGTGCCGCAAGGTTGGCGCTAAGAACTGGGGTAAAAAAAGTGGCCGTAAGAAAAAGTAAAAAAGGTGCTGCCCTAAAGAAGTGGTTTAAGGAAGAGTGGGTTGACGTAAAGACAGGTAAGCCTTGTGGTCGCAAGTCTGCTACTAGTTCTAAACGTCCTTATCCTTCTTGTAGACCTAAAGCCGTAGCAGCTAAGATGACTAAAGCAGAGAAAGCTTCATCATCAAGGCGCAAAACAGGTCCAGCTAGGGTTCAACATGCAGTAACAGCCTCTGGACGTAGACGTAAAACTGCCAAAAAAAGGTCTTGACAACAGACCTAAAATATGGTATAATAGGAGTTATAGAGATAACCACATGGCCTCAATAGATCAAGAAACAGAACAATACTACAACAAGTACTTTGACCTGTTTAGAACCGATGGTTGGAAACAGTTAATCGAAGAACTACAACAGAATGCTTTCGTAATAAATAGCGTAGAAGCAACTAAAGATGAGAACGATTTGTATGTACGAAAAGGACAACTAAACGTACTTGCTTATATTCTTAACTTTGAATCTGCAACTAATAATAATTATGAAGAGCTAATCAGCGATGATTAAAGTATTTGATTTTCGCTGTACAAACGGACATATCTTTGAAGAATTTGTAGACGGCAACACTACATCCAGTAGGTGCGGATGTGGAGCCAACGCTACAAAAATTGTATCAGCAACTCAACATGTACTTGAAGGGTCTTCTGGGGATTTTCCCGGTAGGCACATGAAGTGGGTACGTGAACACGAGAACGCTGGACGATCTAGTCGGGAATCCTAGTCTTAGGTTACTTCCCATTTTAATCCTCCATAACCTTAATAATAGGCGGGGTAAGTTTATATTATGTCACGAGCACAATTACTTGATGAGCGTCCTGAAGAAGAACCCATCGAAACAACTGAAGAGCTAACTAACAACTCTATTGAGAATCCTGAAGAGGAACAGCCTCAAGAACCAGAGTTTGACCTTCCTGAAAAGTACCGTGGTAAGTCTGTCGAAGACCTTGTACAGATGCACCAAGAGCTAGAGAAATTCTCTGGCAAACAGAGTACGGAAGTAGGTGAACTCCGCAGACTTGTAGATGATCATATTCAGACACAACTCTCAACACAACAAGCACCTCAACAACAGCAACAAGAAGACGATGACGTAGATTTCTTTGTAGATCCACAATCGGCTGTTAACAAAGCAATAGCTAACCACCCTAAGATTAAAGAAGCAGAAGCTTACACACAACAAGCAAAACAACAGGCTACTCTTTCACAGTTAAAATCCAATCATCCTGATATGGAGAGTATACTACAAGATCCTAAGTTTGCTGAGTGGATTAAAGGGTCAAAAGTTAGAACTAATTTGTTTGTCCAAGCAGACCAAGGTTACGATTACGATGCTGCTCACGAATTGTTTTCTCTCTGGAAAGAAAGAAACCAAGCCGTACAACAAACCGCACAAGCGGAAAAAGCAGCTCGTCAAAGTACATTAAAGTCTGCAAGTACAGGCAATGCTCGCGGAACAGCAGAGGAATCGCGTAAGAAAATTTATCGTCGTGCTGACTTAATAAAACTTATGCAAAGTGACCCTGATCGCTACATGGCGCTGCAACCTGAAATTATGGCAGCGTATGCAGAGAAGAGGGTCAAATAGCCTAACCTTTAAGGAGAATTAAAATGGCTGGTGAAACCTCTGGTGCATATTTTACAGCTAATGCTGTAGTAGACAAAACTGCGGCGGGTACTTTTATCCCCGAAATTTGGTCGGATGAAATTATTGCCGCTTACCAAAAGAACCTGAAGATGGCTCCCCTTGTCAAGCGTCTGTCTATGACCGGCAAGAAGGGTGACGTTATTCACATTCCTAAGCCTATCCGTGGTTCAGCTAATGCTAAGGCAGAAGCTACCGCAGTAACCATTCAGGCTAACCTTGAGACAGAGCTGACCGTCACTGTAGACCGTCACTTTGAGTACTCGCGTCTGATTGAGGACATTGTAGAGGTACAGGCTCTGTCATCTCTGCGACAGTTCTACACTGAAGACGCTGGTTATCAGCTGGCTCTGAAAGTTGACACTGATCTTATCAATGCTGCTACTGGCTTTGGTAATGGTACTCGTACTCAGACTCCTGCCGCTACGGGTGCTAACTGGGTAAACAGCAACAGCTACTACTTCAATGCCGCTGCTGGCCTTGCTACGTATGCTGTTGACACTGTAGCTACTGGTGACAACTTTACTGACCTTGGTTTCCGTGAGGCTATCAAGCTGATGGACGATGCTGACGTACCTATGGACGGACGAGTTCTCGTTATTCCTCCTGCGTCACGTAAGTCAATCATGGGCATTGATCGTTACGTGTCTTCCGACTTTGTTGGTGGTCGTGGCGTTGAGTCAGGTCTAATCGGTAACCTGTACGGTGTAGACATTTACGTGTCTAGCAACTGTCCTGTTATTGAGACAGCCGCTGAAAACGGTGCTTCATCTCTTGATACTCGTGGTTGCTTGTTCTTCCACAAAGACGCTCTCGTTATGGCAGAGCAACTCGCTGTACGTTCTCAGACTCAGTACAAGCAGGAATACCTGTCTACGCTGTTTACGTCTGACACGCTGTACGGTGTTGAGACTTACCGTCCGGAAGCAGGATTCATCCTCGCTGTCGCTGACGAGTAAAGTTCTACGGGGGTCGCAATGGCCCCCTTTTATTTAAACGTCTTGATGACAGGGTGTTTAACTAAAAGTTAAATAGGATAACCTTATGACTGATTATGTAAAGTCTACTAATTTCACTGTTAAAGATACTCTACCTACGGGTGACACTAATAAGGTTATTCGTGGTGCAGAATTTGACACAGAATTTGATGCTATTGCTACGGCAGTAGCGACTAAATCTAATAGTGCTAGTCCTACGTTTACTGGTACTGCTACGTTTGATGGGATTACTGCTACAGGAACTGTTAATCTTTCTGGTCTTAGTATTACATTTTCTCAGCTTGACGCTGGAGCAGTTACTTTATCTTCTGAAACTTTTTCAGATGTAGATAATCAAATACCGACTAATGCGGCAGTAATTGACTACGTTGCTGGTGCTATTCCGGGCATTGCAGAAGTAAACGATCTTACTGCTGTTGTAACGTGGGCTGACGTTCCTGACGCAAACATTACAGAGTCTAGCGTTACGCAGCACCAAGCGGCTTTATCAATTACGCCTAGCCAAATAGCTGGTGGGGTTTCGCCTACCTTTGAAGCAACAGCCTCTGGTGCGTTAGCTAATGGCGATAAAGTTGTTCTTAATACTGATGGGACTGTTTCCGTTATCGTAGGAGGTACTGGCAGCACAGGTAGCCATGTTACTTTTAACACTGGTGATGCAGAAGAAATTTCTGCTGCTTTTGATTCTAGTAACAACAAAGTTATTGTCGCTTATAGAGACTGGGACAACTCTAGTCAAGGCACTGCGCTTGTAGGAACAATATCAGGAAGCTCAATTAGTTTTGGCTCTAAATCTGTATTTGAAACGGGAACAACCACTAATACTGCTATTGCGTTTGATTCTAGTAACAACAAAGTAGTAATAGCCTATACGGATGGTAGTAATTCTAGTTACGGAACTGCTGTTGTCGGAACCGTAAGCGGAACCTCTATATCTTTTGGAACTCCTGTTGTTTTTGAGTCTGCAAGCACTTCCCACATAGTTGCCGCTTTTGACTCATCAAACAATAAAGTAGTAATTGGTTATAGCGATGGTGGTAATTCTAGTTATGGAACTGCTGTTGTCGGCACGGTAAGTGGAACCTCTATATCTTTTGGAACCCCTGTTGTTTATGAAGCTGCTGATACTCGAGAAAATGCTATTACCTTTGATAGCAGCAATAACAAAGTAGTCCTTGCGTACCAAGATTTTGGAAATAGCTCACACGGCACAGCTATTGTTGGAACCGTAAGCGGTACTTCCATATCTTTTGGCACTGCCGTTGTGTTTAACGCCGGAAGCACTGATGAAATATCCGCTACGTTCGATACCACTAACAACAAAGCAATAATATGTTATAGGGACGTAGGCAACAGTGAATATGGCACAGCTATCGTTGGTACTGTTTCAGGAACCTCTATATCTTTTGGAAGCGAAGCTACGTTTTACACTGAAGTAGGCTCTGCGATTATACAGAAAACGTCTATTGCGTTTCACTCTGTCGCTGGAAAAGCCTTAATTTTCTTTCGAGCGAATAATGATTTATTTACTACTGAAGCTACTGTCTCAGGAACGTCTATTTCATTTAGTGACAATGTAACTGTTCAGTCTGATGCATCCGACTATCCCGCCATTACTTTTGATTCTAATTCTGAAGCATTTGCTCTGTTTTATAATGATGACTTCGGCTCTTTAACAGGGCAGGCTCTTGTTAAATCACTAACATTTACTAATTTAACTTCTAGTAATTTTATAGGTATCTCTGACGCCGCTTATTCGGACGGTGCAACAGCAACGATTCAAATAGTTGGCTCTATAGATGATGCTCAATCTAGTTTAACTACTGGGTCTGACTACTACGTTCAAACAGATGGCACATTAAACACTACAAAAGGAACACCAGAGGTTTATGCAGGAAAAGCAATTTCCTCAACTAAACTTGCTATTCAACATCCTGAAATAGCATCAACTCAAAGTTTGGTGTTTATACAAAAGTATGAACCGAGCGGCTCAACAGATATTATTGATATAGAGGCATTTGATACAAGCCTATATAGTGCTTACATGATTGTTATGGACAATATGATTCATGCGAGCGGTAATGGAGACATTAGCGTTTATTATAAGGTTGACGGTGCATACAGAACAGACAGCAACTATAGTCGCAGACTGATAAGAACCGATCAAAACGGAACGGGAATAACCAGTAGCGACAACAGTAGCTCTAGTCAAAGCAAAATTGATTTAGGCAATGAAGCTGAGTTTACCGGACTGCTGCACGTTTTCTTTACTGTTTCAGACAATGCTGTACATGACAATACATTGCTTACCTATGACTTTAATGGTCAACGAGCATCTGGAGGGTCAAACACCTTTACGCAGGGTTCTGCTACCTACTACAACAGTTCTTTAAGTTCTAATAGGTTAGAAGGATTAAGGATTGATGGGGCTAGTAACCTTACAGGAACAGTGTCTTTGTACGGAATTAACAAGGGTTAAATTATGAGTCAACTTAAGTGTACGGCAGACGGTCTAGTTCCGATTACTGACGAAGATCAAACCTTTTTAGATGCAGTAAAAGTTCAAGACGAAGTGTGGGCTGCAACAGCGGATGACAGAAACCGTGAGGGTATGGTTGTTACTATGCGTCAAGCACGACTAGCGTTAGCCCAAGAAAACAAGCTACAGCTGGTAGAGGATGCTATTGCGTTGATCCCAGAGCCTGATAAAACTACTATATCTATTGAGTGGGAATATGGTTCAAATGTAGAGCGTGTGTCTCCTTGGATTGATACTATGGCGTCTGCATTAGGTATGACTGATGTAGAGATGGACGCCCTGTTTGAACTGGCGGCAACTCTGTAACATGAGCAGCGTGGGAAACACATCTATGATGGATAACAGGCTTGACCGCATAGAGCAAAAGCTTGACAAACTAACTGAAGCGGTATCTCAGATTGCCCGTGTGGAAGAGCAGCTGCTGTCTGCTTTTAAGCGTATGGATCGACACGAAAAAAGATTAGACGATCAGGAGGATGATATACGAGAGCTAGAAGGCGCTA
>Ga0208542_1000595_pt1 | contig 16343 bp, 14 predicted proteins | sample DEB08_DNA_3_FD_185495 | JGI IMG/M metagenome (GOLD analysis project Ga0208542, IMG submission 185495) | Aqueous microbial communities from the Delaware River and Bay under freshwater to marine salinity gradient to study organic matter... | ecosystem: Environmental > Aquatic > Marine > Coastal ... | reverse complement strand
CCTTCGCGGATCCACTTGCCCACGAGCCGTGCAAGCGTGTCGTTGCGCGAACCTTCCGCCTTGGGTTCTTCAGTGAGCTTCTCTCTGATCGTCGGCTCATGTTCGCCGCCGTTGTTGAACGTGTGAATGAGCGTGAAGTCTTCGGTCTTGAGGCTGGGCAGATCATCCATCCCGCGAACATCGTAGGTGTTCTCGCAGTTCATGCAGTATCCGAAGCTGGGTGGGACCATGACGTACCCACCCTCTCCTCGGACATCAAGCTTGTTCAAACCTACGCTGTTACGCACAGTGATCTGGGCATCGCTCACGCTATAAAAGAAATGAGCGCCGCCTCGAGGTGTGCGTTGTATGAGTGGTGTGCGAGTGATCGCACCAGACTGAATCCAATCGATTGCCTCTTGGCTATCTGCATCCAGCACCGCAAACGTGATGCCGGTGATCGCTGCCCAGTTGGCTGTTGGAAACTGGCGATGCCATTCCTCTATCTCTTGTTCGCTGGGTTGTGTGTTCTGGTAATGCGACCATCGTACCCGTGGCGTCTTCGCCCACTTAGATCGAAGGACATCTTCTGTGTCAAATGGATGTCTTGCTCTAAAGTATTGAGGGATGGTTTCATTGGGCGATCCACATGGGATGATGTGCATCCCCTGCTCCCACATCTCGTGAAGAAGATCAGCCTTTTGGTCGAACGTCAGATTTTCCCCAGACTGTTCTTGCTGGAAAAAATTCATTCGACTCTCTTTATCCTGCGCTTGGTTTCTGTTTCTCGTGCGGACTCAACTCTGATACCCAGGCTGCGAGCCGCATTACGAATGGCAACCAATTGGTGTTTGCGAGGATCATCCTTTTCATCAATGACAAACGAGTCATCAAGCTCGAGCTTCAGAAGAAGCTTCTGCCAGCGGCCATAGCCTCTGGTCTTTTTCTTTGGAAGGTCTACGCCCTTCTCAATAATAAAATCCATGGTGGGTTCTCTCTTTAAAAGACCCCGTGAGGATACCGAATAAATTTATCGATAACAAGCACAAATTTATAGTTGACAGAGGGTGATGGAGGAACTACGATGCGTGGGTGGATGAGAGGAGAGTGATATGGAATACGATGAAATTGTGAGTGCGATAAGCGTTGCAAAGAATCAGAAGGCGGAGATCGACGTTAACATCAAGAAGCTACAAAGGGAACTACTCGATACAAAAGAAGCGAAAGAAAACATTCTACCGATTAGGAACAGTGGAGGGGAAAGGACCGTTGGTCGCGTTACCTTTGAGATCAAACGTGAATACGTTTGGGATGAAGAGCGCATCAAGGAGATCCTTGCAGCAGCCATCGAGCCACCTCCTTTTGTGACTATGAAACTCGAATACAAGATTGACATGCGGAAATTCAAAGACTGGGCAATGGAACATCCAGAGCAGGCTGGTCCTTGGCACTCCGCTATGGCAATCAAGTATGGCGACCCACGGGTCAAATCAATAAAGGAGGAATAGCCATGTCGTTATTGGCACAAGTGACAACCACTAAGCAGTGGGACTTGGGCGAATCCGAACTCCCCCCTGTTCGCATGAACATTCAAGGGACGGATGGTATCGGTAAGTCCACTTTCGGTGCTGCGGCACCATCACCCATCTTCATACAAGCAGAGGATGGTTTGAACTTCATCAACGTTGCACGGTTCCCCGTTGCAAATACTTGGCAAGAGATTCTTGACCAGTTGAAAGCGTTGGTGGTTGAGGACCATACCTACCGCACGGTTGTGTTGGATACGACCGACGCCGCTTGTACGAAGTCAGAAGCTCATGCTTGCGAGACCAATGGATGGAAGTCTATTGATGCGCCGGGTTTTGGCAAGGGATATACCTTTGTCGGTGAGCTTTGGGTACATTTGTTACAGGGGTTGAACGTCCTGTATGAGCAGAAGAAGATGAACATCATTCTGCTGTCACACGTCGAGAGCAAGATCCACAACGATCCGTTGACTGAATCTTATGATCGATATGCCATGCGTTGCGCGAAGAAGGTGAATGCCCTGATCAAAGACTGGGTTGATTTCAATTTCTTTGCGAACTACCAGACGGAGATCCAGAAAGATGGATCGAAGAACCGTGCAGTGAGCTACGGCAACCGTGCTCTTTACACCAAGTTCGCTGCTGGTTACGACGCCAAGTCCCGCGTTGGACTTCCAGATAAGATTGACTTTACCTGGACTGCCTTCGCTGAATCATATGCTGCTGCATTAAATAAATAAGGAGATCCCAATGGGACTATTAGATCAAGGTATTGATTGGAGCAACGTTGATGTTGCATCACAAGGTGACGGTGAGCCGTTACCAGAGGGCGAGTACATCGTCGAGGCGGTTAAGTGGGAGGAGAAAACTTCCAATGCCGGTAACACGATGATTGCCATGGAGTTCACCGTTCGAGGCCCGACGCATGCGAATCGCAAGCTGTGGGAGAACTTCACCATCACCGGCAATAGCAGCGTCGGCATGTCAAGGCTGAAAGCTTTTGTACAGAGCACGGGTCTTGATATCAATCAGCCGCTTGGGTCTGCATTGGTTAACTCAGCCATGAACCGTGCCGTGGGCGTGAAGACCAAGATCGAACCGGCCAGTAATGGCTATCCTGCCAAGGCGAAGATCTCGTCTTTCAAACCTGCGGGATCGGTAGGTGGTGCCCCTGCGATGGCTGTGCCACAACAACAAGCGGCCCCTGCACCTGCGCCTCAACCTGCAGGGCAGCAGATGAACTGGTCGTAAGAATGATCGCTCACCGACTACCACGGTGATATGAGAGCTGGTACCGCCCCGCCAGTGATCAGCAAAGGGGCGCCTAATCAAGGAACAATTATGGCACGAGAAAGTTTAGAGATTAATTTCGGTAACCCAGAAATGCGTGACATCTATGAATGCCTCATGGATTGGATCGAATCAATGGAGGTATCGGGATTCGGCATTGAGGATATCATCGAGGTCTTGCACACATACTCGCTGATCTATGGCTACACTTTCGCAGAAGAAGAAAGCATTGACCGAGCGATCACCGACATCAAGACAAAAGTAATTCAGAAAATGACGGAGGAAGAGTCAGCGACTTTTCATTGATATGGAATTAAGGAACTACCAGAAAAAAGCTTTGGAAAAAGCTACCTGCTGGTTCGACAAAGAGATAACAAACCCACTCATTGTCCTTCCCACAGGCGGCGGAAAAACTGTTGTATTCGCAACGCTCATCAAACAACTCTACGAAGAAGATAAATCAAGAAGGTTTCTGATCCTTGCCCACCGGCAGGAACTGATCCAGCAAGCCAAGGATAAATTGCTTGCGGTGTGGCCAGAGGCGCCTGTCGGTATGCTCGCTGCCAGCCTAAAAGAGTTTAACCATACAGCCTCGATCATCATCGCAAGCAGAGACACCATCTCATCGCCCAAGCGATTAGAGAAGTCTCATCCCGTTGACTACATCATCATCGATGAAGCTCACCATGTCGGAGTAGAAAAGAACTGCCGGTACAAGAAGATCATCAACCACTTCGAGGAGATCGGTTGCCCGAAGGTATTGGGCGTCACAGCCACACCATACCGCATGGGCCAGGGGTACGTTTACGGCAATGGTCCTGACCATTTCTTTGGCGGCATAGCCCACAAGGTCACCATGCTTGATCTAGTCAAAGAAGGCTACCTGTCTCGCCTGTCTGCGTTTGCAGTCAACAAAGATGCGGTGATCGACGCCACCCAAGCGCGGGTCAAATTCAAGGGGGGTGACTATCGTGAGTCGGACCTTGAGCGACTGGCTCTTGTTGATGCGACCATCGTGGCAATCATCAATGACTGGATTGAGAAAGCGTATCTCAAGGGCAGAACCAGCACCGTCTTCTTCTGTGTCAGCGTGGTGCATGCTGAGAAGATGAACTACTTCTTGATGCAGCATGGGATCAGGTCCGCCTGTATCACCGCTGAGACGCCGTCAGATCTTCGCAATCTCTACCTAAGACAGTTTGAGAATGGACAGATAAACGCCCTCTGTAACGTCGCTGTGTTGACTGAGGGGTGGGATGCGCCAAGGACCGACTGTATCGCTATCCTGCGCCCAACGAAGTCTCTGGGCCTCTACGTGCAGATCTGCGGCAGAGGTATGCGAACCCATGAGGGCAAGACGGACTGCCTCCTGCTCGACTATGGCGGCAACATGGAACGCCATGGGTGTATAGATAAAGCTTCTCCTGGTCGTACCAAACGCAAAGCGGAGGGTGAAGAGAAGGATCTTATCTGGATCTGCGGCGAATGCTTTCGGGTCAATGACAAGGACGATAAGTATTGCCCTGAATGCGATGCATCCAAGCCGGTGATTCAGCCATCCCTGATCGAAGAGATCATGGAGAAGAGAGAGATCGACGCATCTGAAACCACACAGGCAGCGGAAGGTTATGTTCTTTCAGATGAGATACCCGAGAAGGCCAAGCCGATTGAACGAGTCGAAGAGATCAGCATGGTTTCTGCCAAGCGCAAGACATCGAAAAATGGCAATAACTATTTGAGCGTAGAGTTCTACATCAAAGGTGCGTATTGGCCACAGGCTACGGCGCTGATGATTGGTATGGGCGGTACGCCAGGGAAGATAGCTAAAGAAAAGTGGGACATCATGTCTCGTGGCAAGCCTTGTCCTTACGACATTGACGAAGCGGCTTACCAGATCAACCAAGAAGGAGTATTCAATGGCATCAGAAGCATCAACATCAGAAAAGAAGGAAAGTACTGGAACGTTATCGGCGTCAATTTTTGATCGCGTTGATCGATGGGTTGAGGAGAATAACAGGCAGAGGCGAACCTATCTTGGGTTCAGCGTCCTTGGCGATGATGATGAACGGAAGCTTTGGCTGAACTTCCACTGGTGTTTGGATTCTGAATTCGAGGGGCGGATGCTGCGACTGTTTGATCTTGGCAACCGCATTGAGGATCAGGTGGTGGACTACCTCAAAGCCAGCGGTGTGATTGATGTCAGTGCGGTAGACAAAGAAGGCAAGCAGTATCGAGCATCCATCCTTGGTGGCCATTCTTCTGGTGCATGCGATGGGTTTGTTAAGCGGGTGTATGAAGACAACCCAGAAAAGGTTTTACTGCTTGAGATCAAGAGCGCGAACGACAAACGATTCAACGAGCTCGTCAAGCTTCAGGATTATCAAGGTTGGAGCAAGACATATCAGTGGCAGATTCAATGCTACATGGGAATCTTCCAGCTTGATCAAGCGCTCGTGGTGGTGGTGAACAAGAATAACAGCAACGTGTACACCGAGATTGTTGATTTCGTGCCTCAGATTTGGGAGGACGCACAAGCCAAGGCTCACCAGATCATTTGTAGCGATGCGCCACCCGAAGGCATGGGTGAGAAAGACTGGCGTCTGAAGACTCAGTCAGAAGAATACCGCAACATATATTTGGGCAAGCGATTGCCATCATCCGTTAACTGCAGGAACTGCGTCAGTTCAAAGCCGGTGATCGAATCAAACTTCCCCGTTTGGTTTTGTAAGCGGTTCAATGAATCAATCGACAAAGACAAGCAAGCGGCAGGTTGCCCTTCTCACCTGTGGCGCCCTTCGCTCGTTAACGCTACGCACCTGCCAGACAAGAGCACAGCCAGCATGATGGCTTACCAAGCTGGCATCATAGACTTCTACAACGTGACGGCTGAACATCGAGGCGAGTACAAGTACAGCAGTTCTGAGATGCGTGAGCTTTCAAAGAGCGGGTTTGATACGAAGATGATGATGGACATGGAGCCGATTAAGACCATGTTCGATGGTGAGTATGTGCCGGTCCAAGTTATGGACGAGGGAAATGTGCCGTTCTAGGTAACTCTCTTGGATCTTTTATGATCTGCACGATGATGCCGGGGTATAGGGCCTCAACCAGTTTCTTCTTTAGTGTGAAGACTTGAGTCACTACACCCTTGGTATCTTCGACCATCTCATCATCGCCGCACTTGTACCTGAAGTCAGCGATGTACTTACAGATCTTCTTGCCATCGACCACGCATTCGTAGGGAACCTGAACCTCAAGGTCGCAGATCTTCCCTTCCTCCTGGTACTCTTTCAGGATTCGATAACGAGCAGCCTCAAGCTTTGAATCAAACTTGAGACCATCGTATTCAACTTTTTGTGCGAAGTATTTGCCGGTTTTCTTCTTGCGTTTTGGAATCACGCTACGGGTTGCCGAAGAGTTTATCCAATTCTACTTGACGCAGTGCATCAACGCCACGTTGGAAGAGAGATGGTGGCTCTGCAGGTTCAGCATCAATCTGCGGCATAGGTGGTGGTGCAGGAGGCGGAGCGACCGGCGCTTGTTGTGCAGCTTGTTGCGCTGCCATTGCTTCTGGCCTGAGTTCTCTACCCAACTGCTCTGCTCTTACTTGGTTAATCGCTTCAAAATCAAAAGGATTGGCAAGCTTATTTCGATCCGCTCGATACGCTTCTTTTATAATTTGTTTCGATGGTTTGTATGGCGTAAAGAATCCAGACATCACTCTCTTGTAGTCTGGAGCCTTAGCCCTTTTCAATGTTTGAGCTATCTGAGAATCAGTCATACCAAGTGTTCTAGCATCATCAATAGCCATGTTAAGAGATCTCAGCCCCTTGAATCGTTGCTCGTTGCTCTTGATATAAGCATCAGTTATTTCTTGAGCTTCAACTTTGTTTCTCTTCTTGGCTACTTGAGTAAAGATTCGACCGGCTTCTCTAATATCGTCTGCAGCTTCAATGCCTCGATAGTAAAGTTGGTTTTCAATCATTGGACGAACGGTTTTTATCCCGCTTAGTGCTTCAGCAAATTCACCCGCTGGGTCAAGTCGAGCGCCGCTTCTGCTCACTGCAGAATCTTGCATGCCTACAGAATACAAAGCTGCTTTAGGAAGATCTTTTAGTTCAAGCTCTCCTTTTCTTAAATCAAAAGGAACAATTGGCGGAAGAATAGCTTCAGCTACATGACCAAAACCTTTTGCAAGCTTGTCACCAAAAGGATCAGATGTATTCCAAATCTCTCTGCCAGTTGTTGTTGTGTTTCTACCTAAATCAAGAATCTTTTCGCCAATGATTGTTTCGCTGACAAATGGATCAAAGAACTCAGATGCGGACTCAGTGGCAGCATCCATAGCTATCGCGCTTAATTCTTTCTCTTCGGTAATACCATTGTTTACCGCGTTGAACACAGCGCGAACAGGTCTAGTTAAGTAGTCGTATGGGTTGGTGTAAGAGTAATTATAAAACTCTGTGACATTACCATTCTTGTCTGTAGCGACAGGTATCAACTGACTGTTACGTTCCCACTCTGGAGCAAAAGAACGCTTATATGCTTCTGTTTGTTCTTCATTTGAACCAGTGAGCGTATGACCTACAGTTGATAATGCTCTTCCGCCAACGTAGTTAACTGTGGCCATGCCAGCTAATCGTTTCATCCCGATGCTTCTTAACTCAGGCGATTCGCTTGATATCTCTTTCATGGCTCGACCAAGCGTGTTGCCGCTAGTCCTGATGATTTCTGCAGGGAATGCAATGAAGTTACCAAACGGTAGCTTTCTCAAAGCCAATATCGCTTTAGGTACTCGAACGTAGTTGGGAACCGTATCCTTTACAATCGAGGCAGCTTCTCTCTTGAGGAAGATCTGTGCTTGCGCTGGATCAAGAGACGCAAGGTTTACGTTTTCACCAAACTCAAGCAGATTTCTATAGTCTGTTGTTGGAATAGATGCGTTGGGATTCTTTTTAATAATGTCCTTTAATTTTCCCAACTCCATTTCATAGCTGTATATTTTCCAAACGTCATCAGAACCTTGATAAACTTTTGTAGCAAAATTGTTTTGAAGTTTTTCAGCAGCTTTAAGAGGAGCGCCCTGAAAGAAACGAGAAGATGTCTTGTTGTCAATTGCTTCTTTTATTAACTGCTCAAACTCACCTTGTCTAACGTTTGTGTTAACAACACCAAGCTGAGTGTACTCATCATAAAGCTCTTTGACTCTCGTCTTGTCTAAAGACTTTGCGCCTTTTATAGGAATGTACTTTCCGCCTATCTCGCTAAAGACAGTTTGCATTGAGTCAAGAAGTGTTTGACCTTTGCCAACGTTTCCATTTTGCACTGCAAAGAAAGCTGCAGTTGTTGCGTTTCGTATCTGTGTGGTTGGGCTATAAACTGTTTTAGATAACTGGCTCAAACCTTTTAGCCCAAGAAACGTTGACCAAAGATTAGAAAGAAAACTGTCCCCTTTAAGAATTTCAGCAGCATTCTCAAAACCATTTTGGTATTCAGCTTTGATGTATTTGCCAGCAAGAGGGCCAAATCTAGCCTTTGAAGCATCAGTTACAAAGCCTGATGCATCTAATTCACCAAGGCGAACATACTCTCCAGGCGTTCCAGTTAAGGGAACTTCGTCAAAAATAAACTGAGCAGATGGGTTTATCTCGCCTAACTTTGTGTTGTATCGATCAATGTCCTTGAACATATTGTTCTTGGTAATGATCTTAGCAACACCCTCTGTGGTCTCTTTAACTTTAGTAAGTAAGCCTTCTTTCTGTTCGCCATAAGAAAGCTTTCGGAGAACATTTTGTTGTTTGCTTGGTCCGCCGGGGAATCGAAGTATCTCTGCATTGCCGGTGTATTCACCAAGAAAGTCTCTCAAAGCTGGCAAGTTATCAAGACGCCTGCCTTTGAGTATGCCATTAGCCATACCTTTAAGAGTCTCTTCTTCAAACTGCATGTTAGGCTTCATGCCGCCTGAAGAAAAATTCTTTTTAGACATCATGTCATTTAAAACATTAAGTGCTTCTTGAGGACTCAATGGCGAATCACTTTGAGCAGACATCCTAACTAATTCATCAATAGCGTTTTTTGTTTGCTCTTGAGTTGGAACATAGGAAGGATCTTTAAGCGCACGATACATCCTCGTTCCGTAGAACTTCATGTTGCCATCAATGATGTCTATCAAGCTTTGCTGTGATTCAGGATCAAGCAACCCATCATCTCTACTAAGTCTTGCTGACAAGCCGTCTATCTGGTTTCTTGCTCTGCTTGCGGCATCAAACAAACTTAACTCTGGCTTGAACAATGATTCTTTTGACAAGCCTTCAAGCTTTTTATCAAGCTCTTTTAAAGTTTTCTCTCCAGCTAATCGAACAGACGCATCAGAATTAAACATAAAGTCATTGATAGCGTTTAGTGCTGTTCTATCGTCAACACTATTCATTGTTCCTGACTTGCTAAGAGCGTTAAGAGACTTATCAATCACATTCATGTTCCTTGAAAGTTCATTGTTTATAGAACTCATTTCATGAACACGTTGAGCTTTGATCTGGGCGCTCATTTTGTCAGGCAAGTCACCGGCAAAAGTAAAATATTCTTTGTAAAACTTGCCTGGTCTAGACTCGCCAATCTTGGTCATTGTCGAACCAACAATAGACTCAGGATCGGTTAAAGTTTTAGCAATCCCTTTGCCTAAACCCGTTTCTCCTGCGGCCTCAAGAGTTTTACCTATGCCTTTTGCAGCACCAGACAAAGCCATGGGTAGTCCAAGGATGATTGCCGCGCTTTCTCCAGCAATCTTTAAACGATTGCCAAGTTCAGCAGCCGCTCGTTCAGTTCCTTCAAGAGCTTCTGTATCTGTTGTTTGGGTAGGTCCGGTCTCAAAGAAGTCGCCAAGTGTTTCAACGTCTTGAGTAGCAACGGCAAAGTCTGTTCCTGCAAGAGCACCTATCTCGCCAGCTTTACCAAGCTTTCTGGCTTTAGCGATTCTTGCTGCGATAGTGCCTGGAATTGCGAACTGAGTGATAAAGCTTGCAGCTTCGCCAGCTTTCGTTCTTGTGGTGGGTGTGAGGCTGTCGTAAAAGTCTCTAACTTTTTGAGCCTGACTTTCTTCTGGATCAGCAAGGGCATCATAAACTTCCCAAGGAAGTGACGATAAACCGGCAACAGCTTTAATTGGTCCAGCAGCCAACCCCTTCATGAAGTCTCCGGTTGTAAAAACTTCAGATTCTTCAAGATCTTCTGCAGTTAAAGCTCTTGTCTTTTTGTAATATGCAATACCTGCTTTTCGAGCCTTTTCTGGATCGTCAGTATTTACGTTGATCCTTCTTCCATCAGGAAGCTCTATAGTGATCATTACTCATCCAGATCTTCAGCGGTAATCTTAATTACTTCACCAGTATCAGGATCAATAGTTGGTGTTCCTGATGCGCCAGAAGCCATGGCTACAGCTCTTTGATACGCTTCTTCTGGAGACAGTCCTGGAGTAGCTTCTTTTATACTTTTAAATAAAGTATTTATAAGCGTAGTCTTTCCGCCTCGATTACTTAATGATAAAGCCATGTCCATAATTTCTTGAGGAGAACTCTCTGGGAATTTCTCTGCAAGGAATTCGTAGTTAGCGGTAAAGGTTGTTTCTTCTCCGCCGGTTAAGCTTGATATCTTCGCTTGTTCAAGATCGTAAGCTCTTACGCCTTCGTTAAAGTCAGAGAAGAAGTTACGTGGCACATACCCTTCTGTAGGCTTGGCGGCATTTGCTAAACCTGCTTGAACTCTGGGATCGCTTAAACGCTCCATGATGTTCGCAAAGAATCCTTGTTCTTCTTCTTTTGTTCGAGGAGTGTTTGCCTCTTCTTCCATTTGCTTTTGAGCTTCAGCAATACGCGATGTTTGTGGCGTGGTAGTTGTGCTTGGAGGTGTTGGAGGTTCAGGCTCATCACCCATTAACTGAGAAGCGACGTACCCAGCACCCCCCACTGCTGCTGTTTTGACGGGATTATCTGTTGCGACATCAAGACCTTTGAGAGCGCCTCGTCCGGCAGCAGCCCCCGTTGCTTTAAGCAAACCTCTAAATTTTGGAGAAAAAGCAGCCACTCCAGCAGCGCCAGCTCCTAATGCTTGTGCACCAGTAATCGCGCTATCAAGGAATGAAGAATCTTCTTCTTCAGCGTCTAGCCCTGCCGCCATGGCCGGAGGAGAAATTAAATCAGCAATACCGCCTACGGCAGCACCGGCTCCTTCTTGAGCCATTGGCACCGCTTCTCTAGCGATCTGCCCTTGGCCCAAAGTAGCAAGCCTTGATGTTCCGCCGCTCAATATGCCTGGAATTTTTTCTTGAAGTTGGGCTGCTTTGTCTACAGCCCGAGCAACCTTTGTTCCTTTGTAACCTGCTGCAGCAAGACGAGCAGCAATGGCTGCGGGAGGGAAGATAAGCAAAGGCGCGGTGGCTGCAGCAATAGCTACATCTGTTGGATCTTCTGGGTCAACAATCAAAGCGTCAGTTAAATCTCTCAGGTTTAAACCAGAACCTTCTTCTGTTTTTTCAAGGCTGAAGAAATCATCCATGGTTCCGTCATCACCAACAATGGCGCTTCCGAGTCCAGAAAGATAATCCATCAAGCCCGGATCACCGCCGTCTTGCAGATTAACAGGCGCAACGCCAGCCATGATGCCACCACCTGCTCGTTGAACCGGCGTTTGAAACATGGGCCTAGAATAGATGTTACCGAGCATCCCGCCTTGGTTAAGCTTGTTGGCTTCAGCAAGCGCAATAGCCATGGCTTGCTTAGGGTTCGTTACTGTCTTTCCAGAACCGCCAGACTTCAGGGTTCTATCTTTGAACTCACCCATGACCTTGCTGATTTTTCGTTCGCGCTTGTTCATTAACCGCCTCAGCCTCCCCACCAGCCTTGATCTTTACCAAACCCATATACGTTACCAGCTAAACTTAACCAGCCCGCTGCTTGACCAAGCTTGCCGGGATCTTGATAAGAACCTGTTTGACCCATGCCGCCAGAGTATCCGCTTTGATATGTCGGCAAGTACCCTGACAAGCCACCAAGCATTTGCTGGCCACGCTGCAGTCTCATGTATGGCTCATCTGCCATCTGCGTTGCGGCAGTATACTGGGCTTGTAGCGCACGATCTTGTATGCCTCGGCCTGTAGCGCCAAGTCCTGAGAGCGTGCCAATCTGGCCGGTGAGCATATCGTATCCTTGCTGGCCTAGTCCTGCGATACCGGCAGCCGCTGCTCTTTGTGCGCCCGTACCAGCGCCATAAGCTTGAAGCGCAGTACCAAACTGCTGCTGAGTTAATCCACCTAAGCCGCCTGCAGCACCTTGCATTCTTCGCATTTGATCTTCGTATGCGCTCATGCCCATCTGCTGACCTTGCATGCCAAGACCACCGAGTGCTTGACCTATATCTGCACGTTGTCCTGCCGCACCGATCATGGCTTGCTGACCTTGTAACCCAAGCTGACCACGCTGGCCTGCAAGGGCGCCAATGTTCTGGCCTGCTTGCATACCAATGCCAGCTTGAGATTGAGCGATGTCTGCGCCTTGTCTAGCTAACTGTGCTCGAAGCTGCTCTGTACTGATGCCCATGTTGGCAGCACGCTCTGCGAGTTGTGCTTCTGTTTCTCTTCCCGTCAATCCCAACTGTCCGCGCTGCATGGCACCTGATTGAGCAAGTTCTTCTGCAGAAAGACCCAACGTGCCAGCGGCTTGTGCAGCCTGTAAGGACGTTCCTGCGCCCGCTTGGCCAAGAGATCCTGTCAATTGCGCTAGGTTTTGTTGCCTTCCCTGCGCCTGCTCAAACGCTTGTTGAGCTTGTTGTGCGGCCTGCTGGTAACCTTGTGATCGTAACTGAGCGCCTGTTCTTGCCTGCTGTTCAAGGATGTTTCTGCCTATCTCAGCCTGTTCAATGCCTTGTCTTGAGCCACCAAATGCTCCGGCTTGGACGGCGCGTGAACGCGCTTCTTGTTTTTGTTTCTCTCCAAGCCGTGCAATCTCTTCTTGTTCAGCCTCAATCACTTGTTGCGTGAACGGATCCATGAATCGACTAATGCTAGATGGGTCAAATTGACCACCCGTACCAGATAAAGCAGCGATGCCTTGTTGAGCAGTAGCACGCCCCATGGCGCCTGCGCTTTGAAGATCTCTTCCGGCTTGGCCTGTGATGCCACGAGCTCTCTGAACGGCCTCTAGAGATCCTCTTTGTGCGCCTGCGACCTCTCGACCAATGCCTCCAGCCGCTTGTCTCATGGCAGCTTGACCTATGTCAGATTCTTTTCCGGCTTGCCTAGCAGCTTCGATCTGAGCTTGTTGGGCCATTTGAGATGGTTGTGCAGAACTCAGTGCTGATCCTCTGATCATGCCCTCTGCGCCAGCCATACCTCTTTGTGCTTCTTGAATCTGTCCTGGAATACCAGCCGCAGCTCTCTGAATATCGCCTGCAGCGCCAGTCATCATCCTTCTGGCTTCAGGATCAACAAACTGTTGGCCGGTAGACGGGTCATAAGCGCCAAGGCTTTGCATATACAAAGCTCGAGCTTGTGGGTCGCCAAACACACCTGCGCTAGCGGGGTCAAAGCCACGGCCCGCTTGACGATAAAGATCTTGCGCTTCAGCAAGCTGCCCACCAAAAGCACCAAGACCACCGGCTAAATTACGTGCTTGTATCTCAAGGGGAGATAGCCCTGCGACTTCTTGAATGGGAACAGGAATCTGTTGGCTGATTAGCCCCGGCTGATCAGGTGTTCCAAAATAAGAAGCAAGAAGATTTCGTGCGGTTAATTCAACGGCGGGATCGTAATACTGCTGTTGAGCACTTGGAAGAAGATACGGTTGGCTTGTATCAACTGTGACTGTTTCTGTCATGAGCGCATCCCCGCTGCTTTCTCACCCATCCTCTGTAATGCATACATCGCACGAGCGCCTTTTAGTCTTTGGTCTTCTCTGTCGCCATTAGCGCCTTGTAATGCACCAATGCCTCGAACCGCTTTTGCGTTTACTACAAACTCGCCATCAGAGAGCATGGCTGGAATATCATCAGATGTTTCTGTTCCCGGTCCTTCTATTTGACCATTCTTTCTTGGGAAATAATCTACGTTTCCACCATCTGCATAAGCGGCAATACCGCCTTGTGCAAAGCCGATACTATCGCCCAAGTAAATTGAACCAAGACCCATCCTAGATCTTGCCGAATCTACTTGTGCCTTGAACTCATCAAAACCTTTTTCCCATTCCTCAATGGCCGCTTCGTTTTCTCGTTCAATGATTCTTGCTCGAGCAGTATTGACGCCAGCGGTGCTTTGAGCGGTTGGGTATGGGTTCTGACGTTCGTAAATTTCTCTTAAGTTATCTTCGTAATTATCGTCGGCGGGAGGTCGAGTCCCCGGCTGTGTAGTGCCTGGCTGTGTAGTACCCGGCTGTGTAGTACCCGGTTGGGTTGTGCTTCCACCTGTTGTTGGACGTGGAGCATACGCAGTTAATGGACCGCCTTGTGTCCTTGGCGCATCAGGATAGTTTGCATAAATCGCTCCAGGAGTACGCTGGTAGTTCATGGCGTATGGCGTAATCTCACCAGACGGAAGGAATGAACTAATGTTCCTGTAACGAGGATCCATCGTTTGCAAAGGGCTGGGTGCAAATCGATCAAAGGTATTTGGATCTTGATATACCTTGATGGCGCCTTGGCTAGCCGCTCTTTGTAGTGCTTTTAAATCATCGCTTTGTGACACGTTTGTGCCTCCAGTACTTGTACCACCTCCGGTGTTACCTCCTGATCCGCTTCCGCCTGACCCTTCTGGCCAGTCTGGCACAATGACTATTGTACCGTCATCTTCGTCCTGACGGCTATCATCAATAGGTCCGGGTTCTCCTCCGCCTCCTCCCACAGGAGGTTGAGTAGGAGGCGTTGGTTCTACAGGAGGTTGGGTAGTGCCTCCGCCCCCACCACCTGTCGATGGCGGTTGAGTAGTGCCCCCACCTGAACCAGGCGAAGATGGAGGTTGAGTACCGCCGCCACCAGTCGGAGGAGAGCTAGGAGGAGTTGGAGTTGAAGGGGGCGTGGTTCCCCCTCCACTGGTCCCTCCACCGCCTGGTCTTGGAAAGGGGAAGGGAAACCCTCCTCCACCTCCGCCTGGAAATCCTGGAAATGGTATCTGAATGCCGACGCCTGGACGTTGACCGCCTCCACTCCTAAGAAGCCAGTCAAGAAGTCTTTGGAGAAAACTGTCTTTGTCTTCGCCGGGTTCTTGGACTGGTTCTTCTGTCCCCGGTAGAGGCTGTCCTTGAAAGGATGATGTGTCAGTAGCGCCTGCATCATCTCTAAGCGGCGGGTTCTTTTGCCATTCGGCCCTAGCCTCATCTAACCTTTTGCGTTCATCTTTCGACATCTGGCCATCGCCGTTTGTGTCGTAATCGCTTTCTTTAGGATAGGTGCTCCAATCTTTCTTTGGTCCTTGTTGGGCTTGTTGATTGTAATATTCTTGCCTAGACAAAGCAGCTTGTGGATTTACAAAGCCAGAAGCAAACTCAGTTGTTCTGCGTCTTTGATTTGATACAGCGTCTTCGTAATCAGCAAGAGACTGAAGAGCGCCTTCGCTTAAAAGATACCTTGAAGTATTTGGATCATCAGGGTTATATAAACCTTGAGTTGCATTAAGATTTACAGGCTGATTAACAAATGTTGGAAGAAAACCTCTTTGAGAAAGAGCACCTATTCCCGTGCCTTGACCAGACGGATCGGCAGACATGGTGTCAATCTCTTGCGTGAGATAACCACCAAAGGGATCTATGCCGCCGCCACCACCAAAAGATCCAGTGTTACCGTACCCAGGGGTGCCGCCTAATAAAAATTCTCCGCCATCAAGTTGGCGAACAACCTTGCCGTATTTTTTGTTGTAGGCTAATTTCTTTTGCTTGGCCATCAGCACTTCCACCTACGTCTGGCAGCACGTAACCTAGAGTTAGGATTCCTTGCGGCCTTTGGAAATTGTTTCATCTGTCCGGCAGAACGAGCGCAGAAAGACTTCCTACGCTTTGCCCGATCTCCCGTCGGATTGCTTTCGGTAACAGCGGTCTGCAATTTGCTTCCGGGATTTTTGCGGCGATAGGCTTTGACGCCAGCTTCTGTCATGCCAGCGCCTTCCTTGGTAGATAAGAAGTTCTTTCTGTTTCGAGCAGGCATGTTGTCACGCTTGCGCTTGGCAACGGACTTAGAGCGACCACCAACCATGCCGCCCCTTGCAAATTCTTCTGCGTGTCTTCTAAACATTAGGAGTACTTTGTCCTTTTCCTTCTGTCTTCCATTACCGCACCACAACCTTTATTGAGTTTTCTTACGGAGCCACCATGCCATGCGTAGGTTGGCACCATCGTTGGTTTGCCGCCCACTCCCTGTGGCTTGCTCCTTTTCCTCCGAACCGCGCTGGACCTCTGACTGGCTGTCATCTTCGCTGCCTTGGCTGAGGGAACGCACTTTGGATACCCACGCCCACTTTTTTTTGACGCGCTTTTTCGGCCACATTTTTCGTATCCTCCGCCCTTTTTGGGCGCA
>Ga0208542_1000593_pt1 | contig 16378 bp, 20 predicted proteins | sample DEB08_DNA_3_FD_185495 | JGI IMG/M metagenome (GOLD analysis project Ga0208542, IMG submission 185495) | Aqueous microbial communities from the Delaware River and Bay under freshwater to marine salinity gradient to study organic matter... | ecosystem: Environmental > Aquatic > Marine > Coastal ... | reverse complement strand
CGCAGACCGCGCTGTCAACGAAGGCTCTATACGTGCCGCAGAGGTATGGCTCCACCACAACAGAACCCTCCTCACAGACGACAAGCTCTTTCGCCATTACGAGTCCAAGGTAGATCCCGAGGCACTCGTCTCAGCCGCAGTCAACGGAGCCAAAGAGATCACCCAATTCGTATCCGATATACTCAAAGAAGAGCGGAAGGTCGATGAGGGTGTAGAGGCAGAGTGGAGCGAGGAGTAGTTCCTCTCAACTGCACATTGTGTGTATTTCTGAATTGAACAGAAGTTAGCAAAAGGGGCAAGTTACGGCCTTTGCCCCTTTTTACGCGTAGACTCGACGTAGTGGAATGTGACTTATTATATGCGTCGAGAATACTATAGCTCGCAACAAAGCTCGCCCTACGCTAGTCCATTGCACAATCATATACAGACGCGGCCAGAAAGCCCCGCGCCTGCAATGTTGCAATGGACAATCCCCCTTTGCCGACTAGGCCCACGAAGTATACGCTTCGGCTCTTTGGTTGTGATGTAAACAGACTTGATTATATGCAACCAATCTGCGTAAACGCAGACCGACCCCGATTCCATGCCGAGTCAACAGAACTCCTACGCATTCACGCTGCCACCGAACGTCGTCACTCCATCGGGGGCAAGAAATCCCATAAAACGCACGAAAAAAAGACGCGTAAGGAACAAGGTTATTATATGCGACTTTTTTAAGCTGTGCTTCAGAGCTGATGCTCTGATTTATTGGATTTTGCTTGCACCTCGCGTGTAAGTGGGCAAATAGTTCGTTGCCATCGGGGTAACGGCATAACACAAAAGGAGTGTCATCATGCTACCAGTTCACGAAGGACAATTCATCGGACTCGCCATCGCAATCATCGGAGGAGGTGGCATGTGCCTCTGGCACTACATCGACGGACTCAAGGAGGAAGCCGCACGCGCTCATGAGCAAGCCGCACGTGCTGAGGAAAAAATTGCAGAATTAAACGGGCACAGGAGTCCCAGCGTTTACAGAGAAGATAAGAAGGAGTGGCTCGATGAGAACAAGGAGCATTTGAGGGCTGAAATGAAAGATTTAGACTCCGAAGAATTGCGTAAGAAGTGCGAAGGAATGCTCGTAAGTGCGTTGTATTGGGAAGATATGTTCAACTGGGCCCATGGAGAGCACCGAAAGGCCGAACAAACATTGGAGAGTGTCGGCAAGATCGTAGATGACGCAGGCTACCCCGATAAAGATGAACTTCCATTCTAATCACACCATCACTGGGAGGGAGGCACTCGCTTCCCTCCCCTACCCATAACCAAAGGAGTTGTCATCATGAGTTACGTACGCCAGATAGATCCAGATTCGGGTTATGTTGAGAGTTATAATTTAGACAACCCCGAACTTGAAGAGAGAGAACCTACCCTGAGCGGGTGGCATGGGATGGATCGCGGTTGGGTTACATACCTGTTCCACTTTCCATTCGTACCCCTATCCAGAACCAATAGAAATTTCTAATTGGATATGTAAGGGCTTTGTCCTTACATTATCCTTACACTTCCGCAGAAGAGCGGAGACAGGTGTAGGGTCGGGAGATGCGAACTCCTGACCCTACATAACTACCACACCCAATCATCTACAAAGGAGATGAACAATGGTAGCTTCTACAAATATCGAAGCAATTCGAGAACTCGTCAAGGACGAGAGCGCAAATGAGTACTACGTTGCGTCCTTCAAGGACTACAAAGCGGCGATTCTGGCCGCGCAGCGTATCGCAGATGCCGAGCAGATCAACGTCTACATTCGGGAGGTAGGCCGCAACTTCGCAGTGTGGCTCAAGCGCGGATACCGCACCGACATGACGGTTCGTCCCTCTGCCTTGTCTCGCAGGCCGAACGTCGATGCGAAGGAGATCGAAGCGTCCGCTGAACTGGACGAGCAATACCGCATGAAGTTGCAGTCCTCCGCTTGGGACATTCTTCGAGCTGAGGATCCGGAAGAGGCACTCAATCAGATTCTTGGGAGTGTCGAATCGGACCGACGCAGTGCGATTTACGCGGAGTATGAGAAGCTCCGCAAGGAAGTCTCTGACGCCAACACCGAGGACGAGATTGCCTACGCCACCAATGATCAGCTCAGACACTACTATATAACTAAGAAGCTTAAGAAGCCCGAGCTTCCGGAGTGGAAAGCACCCTCTCGTCTCGCACCAGAGACATGGCGCAGACTCGCCAACGAGGGCAAGGTCTCGCTTGGCAGTATGAAGTCCGCAGTGAACGCAGCCATCGAGCGCATCACGCGCACAGGACGTGCCGCAACGTGGTCAGTCTCGACACGGCCAGCCCTCTGCACCATCGCAAAGCACATACGTCGAGGAGACTGGTGGTGTCTTGAGAACATGACCCCTGGAGAACTCGACGGAGATCTGTGGCATATCGTCGAGACCATCCACTACAATCCTTCAGCGCGTGAGCCGGAGCATCGCTTCTGGCGTCAACCACTGGAGCAGAGGGTTCAGAGCGTATCGTGGTCTGTGGAGGTGTCCACGTATGACGGACACCTCATCAACCGCACAGTGTCTGCGGCCACGGGCTACAGTGCAGAGAAGAAGATGCAGGCTATCCTCGCAGAAGCGGGCTTGGGAGGGTTCGAAGTAACGGACGTTCGCCAAGCAGATGCGGAGAGCTTTGACTCCATAGACTTGACCGTCTTGGAGCAGGGCACGCTCGACCACTTCGAGGAAGAATTCGAGGCTGATCTGGACTTCATAGACTCCCTCAGTTAAGAAGAGCGGTTGGAGGGTGGGAGTAGCGTCTAACGGCGTTGCTTCCACCCTTTTTTTGCGTACGCGCATGGCACTACAGAGCTGCCCCGAAAATGGAGCGGCTCGCTGGCGCTCGCAACTGCGTTAGTGCAGATGAGTAACGGCATAGCGGCGTAGCATCGGGCTATCGAGCACTGAATGGGTGCAGTGCAGTCTGATGTTGCGCCGCCTAACCCGATAGATCCTGCTCTCTGCGCGGCCCCCTACCAAGATGAAGTTGATGGACCTGTTTTGGTAGTCGATGGGCCTGTTAGAAGAGCGGGTATAAGTAAAAGGAGATGTTGCTGTGAATCGCAAAAAATATAGTGAGTATCTTAACTCGCTTGATTGGAAAAATAAGCGCCAAAAGGCATTAGATCATTACGGCAATAGCTGCGTCTTGTGTGACAGCAATGCAGTGGACGTCCACCATAGAACGTACGATCGCATATATAACGAAGATGTAAGCGATCTTATCGTGTTATGCCGAGACTGTCATGCGACGCATCACAAGAAGCTGTCAAAGCAAGTGCCCAAAGGGTTTAAAGAAAGCACTCAACGCTTTTTCCTCAATATTCCCTTAGAAATAGCGCAGTTACCTTTACAAAATTCAGCCAAGCTCGTTTACGGAGTGCTGAAAATGCACTGTCTGAGCAATAATGTCTGTCGCCTCCGATGGGACACCTTGCAAAAAGAGACAGGATTGTCTCGAGCTTCAATAGCTCGTGGGTTAAAGAAGCTAAGGAAGGAGAAGCTAGTCGGCAATCTGAGAACAGGCCGCAGCTCCTTCTATGTTGTTTACCCTCCGGCACTGTAGAAATTAGAAGAGCGGGTATAAGTAAAAGGAGAATAGAGATGAAAAGAACATACGCATTTGAGACTAAGCTGACCGTAACGGTTGCAGTAGAATTCGACTATTGGCCGGGCTATCCTGCTACGCGGGAAGATCCAGAAGAGCCATCAGATATAGGCGTAAAAGAAGTCTATATCCGATGCGTTAACGCAGTTGATGGGTCGAGCCTAACAGACAGCTTAGACGAGGCGCTTGATCGTGATCCAGAGCTAATGGATGAGTTGATATACGAGTGCGCGTCTTTTGCAGAAACTAAAGAAGCGTATCGCAACCAAATAGGAGTAGAGTGATGACACGGCAACATTTCCAAGCACTGGCGCAGGCCCTCTTTGAGTCTAAGCCAAATAGTAAGAAGGAGTTGAAGGTGTGGGAAGAGGTGCGGCGGCAGACAATCCTCGCATGCCGACTGTTCAATCGGCAGTTCGATGAACGCAAGTTCATGGATGCTACGAATGGACAGTGAGGTATGGGATAGAGCGGAAGAGGCAGAAGAGCGGAGGCTTGCAGATGATCCGTGGAAGGACTTTGCTGCGGCTGTAATAAAGGAAGCGTATGACTGCCTACGTCGCGCCTTGATACGAAAGAAATTTAACACGCTTGATCCCAAAGAGGAGCAGCCAGAATCACTTGAGAAGTTCCTCAAAGACATGAGCTCTCCCTACCACAAGACGTTAGACCTTCCTATTGAGAGCTACAAAATAATGATAGAGAATGCTCACAAAGAAGCGCGTGAGTATGCAGGTAGACCCCCCAACCAAAGGAGATCATGGCAAACACCGCTGCAAAAATACAGAAAGAAAAGTAATCGTTGGAAAGAGAAGAGCGGAAAGCAGTAGATGTAGAGTTAGTAAAGTTACGAATAGACCTTGAGCAGTTCCGTGATTGCTCAGGGTGTCCTTACCTCAGACGCATAAAGATGGGCGAGTGTATCGCGCACTGTCCTATATGCGACACGCAGTTACTACCTAACAAGGAGCAGTAGAATGGCAGCACGAGGCTTAAACAAAGTCATGTTGATCGGACGCTTAGGTGCCGATCCCGAACCCCGCACGATTGGCGATGGTGTCACCGTCCTCAACCTTTCGCTGGCTACGTCAGAAAAGTATAAGACGGCCGACGGCAACCCCGTCGAGAATACCCAGTGGCACCGTCTGGTCTTCTGGCGCAAGGCCGCTGAGATCGTCAGCCAGTATACCAAGAAGGGCGATCAGATCTATGTCGAAGGCAAGATCGAGTATCGCAAGTGGACCGATGAGTCTACGGGTGACGACAACTGGGTCACTGAGATCCACTGTGATGAGTTCCAGTTCCTCTCAAGCAATGGCAACGGCAACAGCAATGGCGAACCCGTAGCTGCTGGCAATGTAGAGGACGAAGACCTGCAGTTCTAACCATTGAGTGGGGTGGGTATGCAGAAAGTGTAGACGATCTGGGGAGATCGCCTTCGACAATAGGGAGACAATCTGGAAATACCAGACCTCTCGTGCAAGGGAGCACTTTCAGGGGAGCTCACCCCACTCATTCAATTACTGCGAAAGGTAATTATGACTACGGCAGCAGCAATAAAGGAGGCTATGCAATACGACCCAGTGGTAGATCCACTGAGAGATCGTGTCGCACAGCAAGAGTCAATCATTCAGAACCTCAAGTCTCAACGTGACCAGCAGCTCGAAGCGTTGCGCATCAAGATCGTCAAGCAACACGAGCAGATCGGCAAGCAGGACAGACAGATCCTAAAGTTAGAGCGGCGCCTCTCAGACACACGCTACGAGTTGAAGAACCTGCGCACGTGGTGTGGCAAGCTGACCGAGACCATTACTAAACTGAGGAGGAGATGCTAATAAATAGAAGAGCGTATTCAAATGTAGCAGTAGATAAGAGCAGAATATACAGACGCACCCTCCTATTAAAGATCCTCGATAACCTACCAACTGACAGCCTGACTGAAAGAGAACGCCGAGCCGCAGATAAGCTACGGCAAGACATCTCTATGTTCACAGCAGGAGAAATAGAGGACAAGCTGAGATTATGCAAAGAAGATTGCGGCTAACTCCAATACAGGCGAGCGTGCTGAGTGCCATCCTTGGACGCTTTGCTGATAACGAAGGTGACAAGATCAAGATGTCGGATGACTCCTCGATGGGGTCGTTCATGATCAATGAAGCTGAGAAGATTGCAGACGACTTAGACGCATACGTCATGAATTATACAGGCTTTAAGTCATGGGAAGATTTTGAGCACATAAATGATCAATACTTAACTAAAGACATAAAGGATTTCCCCATTGAATTGGTGGTCGATCTATACCACCTCAATAGAGAGAAAGAATCACTGAAGGAAGTCCTACTCCCCCACGCAATAAGATCAGCCCTCAATGCGCTACTCACCGCATCGAACAGGTATGAGTCATTGGTTGGAGAAGATGATGCAGATCTAATGAACGAAGAAAAGGAGATAAACCAAGCCATCAAACTGATCGCAGGTATACAATGAACGCCAGAGCATTGAGTCAACTCCCCCAGGACTTACTCAACGTGAGATTGAGCATCATAAAAGCGCACGCTACAGACCTCGTTGAAGATGAGCGAGGAGATGCAAAGTATCTGGGAACTGAGCTAAGAGAGGAAGGATATGTTAGCAACTGGAACCTTAAAGGGCGCGCGATTGAGGTCAGAGAATCTATGTCTGCCGATATGGTGCGCAGCTTGCGGCAGGCAGGAGCAGCTTGAGCAGTCAATAGAAGAGCGGATAGTAGTAGATAGTCACGTATGTAACCAGTGCGAGGAACGAGCCTTTCACTGGCCTTTAACTACCTCAAAGGAGTCAATATGATTAATGCAGAATTAGACCATCTCAAGTCGTATGAGGGGGATGCTACCCTTTTATTAGATCAGGGTGGAGAGAAGAAGCTCACGATAGAAGATCTGCGCGATATGCCTACGCCAGATGCCACGGATACGTTCCAGCCTATCCCCCACTATGATTTCGTCAACAACCTCCAGGAACCTGCAGATAAGATCCTCGGCATGTCTGGATTTACTCTTGATGATGTCATGTTAGCCGTGCATGGCGATCAATGCGAGCGTCTCTTTGGAGCGTTCGTATACCGCAATGGGCGTGAGGATATGCGGCTCGCTATAGGGTTCCGCACCGCCAACGACAAGTCTATGTCAGCAGGCATCGCATTAGGTGGACGAGTCACCGTGTGTAGCAACCTCATGTTCTCCGGCAAGGAGACTCTCATGCGTAAGCATACTAAGAATATTAAAGAAGACCTACGCTCTAAGGTTCTGTCAGCCCTGTGGGATGTAGATACGCAGTGGTCAGACCTACAGCGTGATGTCGATGCAATGACCGAAGTAACCCTGTCTGATCGCAATGCCTACCGCACGTTCGGTGAAGCGTTTGGCAATAAGATACTAGCCGCACAGCAGATGACCAAGGCAGTGCATGAGTGGCGCAACCCATCGTTCGATCACGGTGATAAGACGCTGTGGCGCTGGTATAATGCCGTTACTGAGACCTACAAGGGACTCAACCCCATGAGCGTGATGAAGAAGCATCGCCAGCTGCATGAGTTTACGATGGATGCTTACCAGTTGAATTGAGATGCTTGCTCAATCTGAGGGTCAATCAAGCATCCTTCGGGGGGCTACCTGACTTGGTTGGTGTGACACCCAACCCAGTGTGACGGACAGAGGCAACACCTCATCTATTGACGTCACACTGACTCCTTTGGCAGGTAGTCCCCCACCACCCGCACAAAACCCATATCCGAGGATACCATGACTATAGAATCAGATGACGTACCAGAGGATAGTTATTACGACGAAGAACGTAACATCGTTGTCGGTCCTTCTGATGTTGACCGACAGTTAGGTATCATTGCTTACCACGAAAGGACGTTAGATGAAGCGGAAGAGTTAGCTCGCAAGCGCAAGGCCGATATAGATACGTGGCTTGCCAGACGTAAGAATACTATTGAGCGCAAGATAGCGTGGCATGTAGAAGGATTGCAGAGCTACCTATCCATCACCAAGCAGAAGTCGATGGACCTGCCCAATGGTAAGATTTATAAGCGCAAGCAACAAGCCAAGTTGATATGGCCCGAAGATAAATCAGATGAATACCGTGTTATGTGTGCTAAATATGCAGGCACAGAGTTCACCCGCAAGTCTATAAATATAGACAAAAAAGCGGTGAAAGATTACTTTAAAAAGACAGGAGAGATACTTGACGGTGTAGACGTAGTGATGGATGAACCTGAAAAGTTCCACTATTCTATAGCTGAACATCTAAAGACTCCTGACGCGCAATAAATTTAAGTAAGGACATTGTATAGACTATTGACAGGTTTTGTCCTGTTAGTAATCTCTACGGTGAACCTTACAGCGAAAGGAAGTTCCCCGTGCCAAAAGCATCTGAAGATGGACACATCATTCAGTTCAGGGCCCCGCAACCTTTATGGGAAAAGTTTCAGTATTGTTGTAAAGTAAACCATATTACAGCATCTGAAGCGTTTAGGCAATTCATGAGGACCTATGTTGCCCAAGAAGAAGTTATCAAGGAAAAGAATGAGCAGTTGCGGGAAAAGCTAATGGAAGTAGAGGAGCGGAGAGAGTTATTAAAGGGTGACATAAGCAATGTTGCCAAGCAATTAACTGAGCAGCATAACGCTGTTCGCTCTTCCATTTCAAATAGAAAGGAAGAGTAAATGTAAAGAGGGGGGAGGATGGTAGATAAATCCGCAGAGCTCGATCAACTTGGCACTGCACTGGCGAAAGCTCAGTCAGAGATTGAAGGAGCCGCTAAGAGTGCCAAGAACCCACACCTGCGTAGTAAGTATGCGGACTTCCTGTCTGTAGTAGAAGCTACGCGCCCTGCCCTAACCAGTAATGGGTTGTCTATATCGCAGCCTATTACCTACGTTGATGGCATCCCTGCTATCAATACAATCCTGCTGCACAGCTCTGGTCAATATATCTCTTCGAGCATGCCCATCGAGGTGCATGAACAGAAGGGTATCAATAAGATGCAAGCTCTTGGTTCAGCTGTGTCTTATGCACGCCGTTACGCATACGAATCCATCGTAGGTGTGGCTCGCATCGAAGATGATGACGCGCATAAGGCTGGTCCGAAAGCAGGTCAAAACCGCCCTACGAATCTCCCGCAGAGAAAGTAGTTCCTCTGTCGGGAGAAGAGAAGGCCGAGGTTGATCAGCATAAGCAACTGGCTGACCAGAACAGAGAAGATATATGGAAGCGCTTCTCTAAGTGGATGGACATTATGCAGAAGCAGAAAGTCCGCGTAGGAGATCGCGTCTACTATATGATTCTCAAAAAGCATGGTTGGGCAAAGTCTAACGCCGCCAAGGAAGAGCTGAAGAAAGACCCTGTATCTGGCATTGCTAAGATGCAGGAAGTCTTGAAAGCTATCAGCTCTATTGGAGACCCGCCAAGTGACTCATGGTATCAGGTATCTATATCATCCCTATGGGCTGACTATGACAAGAACCTTAAGTTGTTTGACGAGATAGCCGGAGACAATCCCGTCGAGGCTAAAGAAGAAGATCGGTTAGACATCATCAAGCGGCTGGAGGATTCTAATCCAACAGCTGCTGTAAGTACAACCCTCAAGGAGCTGTACTTAAAAAAGCGAGAGCAGGAATGGGAAAACTAAAGGTCGTTGAGTGATCCTATCGGAGGTAGTCCCATAGCGGGACTACCTCCCCTCCTTTTAGGTTCGTACTTCTTCAACGAGAACATCTCCAATAGCTCAGGATCTGTTCCCTGCTCGTATGCTTTTCTTATAAGCGTAGGTGTTAATGAGCCTGCAAACTTACCTATGTTTTTCTCGGCTCTGTCCAGTGCGTCTCTGCTACTTGTCTCAGATAAGTCCAGAAGGGATGCTATGTAGTCCAAGTAGTCAACGGTTGCTCTTCCTAAGTGAGTAGCCGTATCACCAGCCGGACCACCTGCTACGTTCATAGCTGACCCCATAGCACCGTAACGTCCCATGCCTGTCATAAACTCGTAGCCCATCTGTGGAGCAGGCGGCAGGTTTCTTTCAGCAAAGTTAGTCTCAGGTAAGAAGGCCATGCCTCCACCTATCAGCGCCATGTATGCTGTAAGGTGCTTGGCCATAGCTGCTACATCATCATTAGCCAATGCCTCTGCAAACGAAGCCCCCTCGCTTCGTGCTCCCTTGTATGACCCCCAAGCATCCTTCATGATGGTAGCAGTGAAGTCTGTCTGGTGCATAGGATACGACTTAAACATGAAGATTAGTCGCATCAACGGGCCTCGAAGGACAGGCGGTGTGCCTACTCTGTTGAATGAGAACTGTGTCTTTTCAACGAACTTCTGAGCCTCATTCATAGCAGACCCATGCGACATTCCTTGATCTACAGCGTGCCTATACTTAGCTAATAACGCTACACCACGGTTAAGCTCTTCAGAAGATTTGCTAAATACTAATGCTTTATCGCTTAATGCCTTCCAACCTGACGGCAGGACACCCATAAACTCTTCGGTAGAAGTTATGTCCCTTTTGATTCCCGACTCAGTTAATAGATCCTCAGCCGTTCTCCCATTTATCGTAGCACTCTTAGAGAAGATGTAATCCTGAACCCCTTTGCTTGTGTATCCCTTAGATAGCAAGGGCCATACGTTTACCAGTGTCTGAGTAAGGTTCGTTAGACCATGCGCTAAGTTTATACCCAGCTTAGATACGATCATGGTTCTGTATATGGCGTTAGCTACAGGCCCAGATAAATCAGGGTTCGATAGTGCGTCACGCATATCGTTGATCCTTAACGCCAGCTTTGCACGCTTGTTCCTGTTCCCAGTCAACTCACCAGTCTTGAAGTCTACATCCTGTGCTTGAAGTGCCAGGCTGTCCAACCAGTTGATTGCCATCTCCCGTTCTTCGGGGAATGCAGAGTCACCAGAGATAGGATCACGCACCCTCGCCTTCTGCATGATGCCCCTACTTGGAGCCGCACCTATGAATTCAACAATTCTATCCACACCTCTGTTGAAAGTTTTATGGTCGGCCCAGAAGTTAGCCACCTTCTCTCTACTTGTGGTTGATCTGCCTGTTACATGACGTGCAAACTTAGCCACATCATTAGGCATCGTGTTGATGCGTCCCTTTATATCGTGCATAGGAAGGTTAGCTAAGACATCATGAGTGCGTCGAGCCACCTTCTCAGAAAAGACCCTCTGCGTAGATCCAAAGATCATCTGCATGGTGAGCGCATCTAAGTCATAGGTGTAATCTTGCGCTCCTTCCCTCTCTAATAGACCCCTGTATCCTCTCGGCTTAACCTTCTGTCCTGCCTTTGCCAGCTCCTCCTCTAATACATCATCCGATACCCTACCTAACTGACCAAAGACCTTGCCCATCTCAAGTAGTTGCTTGGCCTGCTCTGAAGAAAAGAGCGAGGTGGATCGAGCCATCTGCTGCGCAACCAATGAGCCAGCTCTGCCCATGAATATGCGGTGTATGTAGTCCTTTACCCGCTTGCCTTGAGCCAACCCTAAGTGATTAGCTACGTCTGTAGTAAGCTCGCGGTAAAGAGCGTACGCCTGCTGCATGTTCTCATCCCAATCATCGGGAACCTTAGAGTTTGTTATGGGATCATACTTAGTATCTAATGCGCGAGCTATCTTGAATAGCTTTTGTCTGGACTCATCGTATTTAGATTGAGTGCCTCTTGCACGAGCGACCTTTGTCTCGACCATCTCGTTCAAGCTCACCTTCTCCGGCAGACCTACCAGCTTTCTAATCGTAGCATACTTATTAAGCATCGCCTCTTGGACAGACTGCATGGTCTCATGCTCTGTAAGCGTATAGTCCACCAAGTAGTCCTTAACAAACTTATTCTTACCTATGCCAAACACGCTGCTCGGACTAACAAAGCTCTTTACTATGCCGCCCTGCCTTGCTATGTCTTCGAGAGGCATGTTCTCCAGTGCGGCTGACACCTCAATGTCGGGTGGTTGATCAAGCCTTGACCCACTAACGTGTGGCTTACCTGAGTTTACCGCATCCTGTATGTCTATAAACTCGTCCGTCTCTCTTGTCCTATAGAGGAATAGCCTATCGTCTAAGTCTTCAATGACTTCTTGGGCCTGCTGAAAGGTCATGCCCTCTGGCAGCATGCGAGAAGATAGACCTTTATCTCCATACTTACCCAGCCTCATGACCTTTTCAAGTATATCTATCCGCTGCTGATACGACGCTGTTACGTTAGACCCCGGCGTGTCTACGCCACCACCTCGCATGGGAGGCATAATGCCCTGTGGCGTCCAGTTAGCTTTTAGCCTCTTAGCCTTCTTGCCGCTCTTAGTTTCAATAAGCCAGTGATCATCTGCGTTGCTTAACACAATCACATCTTCAGACTTGCCGCCTCTGTTGGTGATGCGCAGCAAGTCGCCTGTAGTCACTACGCTGTCGTCATACTCAAACAAGCCCAGCTTGTTAGCTACCTGCTTGGTGTATGAATCACCATCGCTCCAAAGGGGCTTGACCTCCCCTCCTTTAAACGAAAGTGGCACCTCGTCCATCCCATACACTTCTTTAGGAGTAACGAAAGATATGTCTTTCATTACAGGAAGTTCTGCCGAAGGATCAAACTTAGGTTCTGCTGCTACCGTTTTTTCTACAGGAGTCTGACGAGCAATTAACTTACGTCTTGCCTCACGGAAAATAAAGTTATCATACGCCTTAGCAGGCGTTACGTCTCCCTTCGGCTTGTAAAGAATATCCTTCCACTCTTCAAAAGGCATAATCTCTTTGAGCCACCGCGCCTCCTGCATAAAGTTTAGAAGGTCATCAAAGGTATCAAACGTAGACTTATGTATGCCAAGCGTCTTGTCGGTTCCTTCTTTCCAGAAGCGGGATAGTCGGTTGTAATCAACCAACATCTCATCGCCCTGTATTTGCACGGGGTCTTCATTAGGGTGTAAGTCTCTAAACTTCTTGGGCATGCCCCTATGGTAACCATCCCCGTTGGGCGGTCCTCCTGACGATACAGCCTTTCTCTTGGTAGCAACCAGTGAGGCACGCTGCCGTTCGAGCAGCTCCTTTTTGTTGCCTACCTTACCACCATCTATCCTGCGGTTAAGGCTGTTGATCTGACTATCCAATCCGTTAAGATAACTAGTCCTTGGATCAGATGAATCAAGCGCAAGTATATCGCCTGTGTCTGATTTAAAGTACGCCTTGTTAGGAGTTGGACGCGTGTCTAAAGCAATCTGTTCACCCTTAAGAGGTCGGCCTGAATCCTCAAGCTCCTTGATTACCTCATCTGGAGAGGGTCTGTCTCCACCTATCTCGTCTGACACAGACTGTAAATACTCGTCTGACATAGGCTCATCTTGACGTTCGGTTGAGCGAAGAACCTGATCATCAGGTGGCATAGAATCTACATTACCCTGCTTTAATGCCTCGTCTTCAAACCGCTCTAAGTCATTCAGCCTACGTGCTTCACCCCCTTTGCTTCTTGCTGCTTGCTGACGTTGCTTTTCAAGTGCGTCAACAGCCTCTTGTCGCTCCTGTGGAGTTACCTCTTGTCCAGCCTTACGCTTGTTCCAGATCTTTTGTAGCTTGCGTATGCCTAACTCTGACCCCACACCAAGCGTATACCATTCAGGGAGGGCAGACAAGGCTGCTTCCCATGACCCCTCACGAGCACCCTCTGCGATTGACCCCACGATTGCTTCGGGTGTTGCCGCTGCCGCAACCTCACCTACCCTCCCTGCTCGTTGTGCTGCCGGTGCTGATGCGCCCATTCTGGCAAGTGCACCCGTAGCTGCTTTCTTCCCAGCCGTGCCTAACACAGATCTGCCAAGACTCCACAACGTGCCACCGCTTGCCATACCACCAAGCAATCGGCCTGCCTCTCTGGATGGGCTGACCTCTCCTAATACCGGAACATCGTAGGTAGTCGCACCCTGTCCCGTTTCGTCTGCGTCTATAAGGCCATAGGATGCGCCCTCAGGGATACCAGCCATGAACGCATTGATCTCTTCTGATAAAGAAAAGGGAGCCTCTATTCCTTGAAGGTCATACCCTGCTTCTGTAAGGTTCTTAATTACCTTACGAGCCTCTCCAGGATTACTCTCTATGTAGTTAGTTAATAATTCCCTTTGGGCATCATTCATCTTATTCATTGCTGTTCTGCTCGACGATTAAGGCCAGCGTTTATAAGACCTTCTTGGGACTGATTATACAAACCATTGAGATAGTTAATCAGTTGAAGCAAGGGTGGTTCTTTTGATTGCTTTAAGAATGCAGGAATAGAAGCATCGTCCGTTGAGTCTCCTCCCATAGGGGTAGGCTTTTCTGGAGGAGAAGCAGGAACGGGAGTAGAAGGAGTGACGCTGGGAGTAATTGGCCTATTGTTGTATAACGGGATTTCTAAATATGCAGAATTGTCTATACCGCCAGCTTCTTTAAATTGCTCTTCAATGCTTTTACCTTGCATTAATCCTTCTATACGCTTCTCTATCAACTCTCTCAGATCACTGTCATCTATTGTCTTAGCAATGTTAGCTAGTGTAACAGCTTCAATTAGCTTTGCCTTTTCGGGGTCTGTAGCTCCGTCAACAATGCGCGTCATCTTTCCTTCTTTGTAGTTCACCGAAAAGACAGAGCCATCTTCTGTGCGGTAAAAGCTATGATTGGCAGATAATAAATCTACCTTTGCCTTGTCTATTTGCAGTTGTCGAAGCTCGTCATTCTGTTCTTTGGCTTGTTCAAGAAGAGATCTGTCGTAGTTTGTCGCTTCGGTAAGGGATTCAAGTCTAGCCTCGTCTGCTTTGTTCCTTGCCGTAAGAGATCTCATTTGATTAAGGCTGGCTTCTCTCTCCTCTTTCCACCCATCTAACTCCAGTTGCTTCATCTCATTATCATACCCAAGCCCCTCTCTCCTTGCCTTTTCTGACAGTATCCTTTCTTCAGACTCTTCCATTTCTTGATTAGCCCTATCACGAGCAATGACATCTGCATTGTATTGATTGCGAATGTAAGTAGGCGTAGGGTCATCTCGTTGAGCATCATAGTTAAGGCCACGCTGTAGAGCCGATGCCATTTGTTGACCTGGCGTTAGCTGTGGAGTATCAGATACATCATACCCCTGCTTCATCATCTCAAGTCTTTGCTGCTCCATCTGAGCTTCTCGCTCTTTGCGCCGCTGCTCAGACTCACGAGCATTGTTCATCAAGTGACCTAAAAAACCAGATGCCATCATAGCGTTATCCCCTATCTATTCGTATACCAGTTGTATGCGCCTTGCCCAAAGTCCATCAACGTATTAGCCAGCGCATTGGCGCCCTGCCTCGATTGGTTTGCTGCTCCTGAATACATGTTGGCAGCGTTCATCAATCCTTGATTGGCAGCCGAGCCGCTTGGGCTTATAGCTTGACCTATGCCACCCATCGCCATTCGCATACCTTCATCCTCATAGTTGAGGGGCCTGTAGTATGCTGCCTCAGATGCTGCAAGGTTGCGATAGTAATCGTCAATGGCCTGCTGCTGATACTGATTCTGTCTGCCCATCTCGTCGGTGAACAAGCCTGTCGTCTGTGTGAGTGCTTGGCTTAGATCGCCCAACCTATTCCTGCGTAGCGATTCGTCTGTAGCAGCTGCCTGTTGCTGGAAGTCAGACCGCAAACGGATCTTAGAGTCAGCTCTGTCCCTGTTCAGATCCGCTATGGCTTGTCTGTAAGCAGGCGAACCAAGGTTATCCGTTAGTCCGAACTGGTGATTAATGTTTTCCAGTGCCTCTTCATACTGCCTATCAATAACATTATCTTCACCCGCAAGCATGGCGTCCATGCGCGTGTCAAACGGATTGGCTGATCCCAATGCTTCAGTTACCCCATCAACTAATGGGTTAGTTAGATAGCTTCTAAAGTCGTCTATCTCAGGCATGTCTAACACAGGTTGATCGCCCATCTCAAACTCATCTAAAGAGTAGCCCTGACCGTATCCTGTGTCCTCTGGCGCAACGATGCCGCCCACCTCGTTTAGCTGGCCTATGCGCCCTGTCAGGTAGTCAAGGTCTTCATTAGATAACTGATCAGGCGTCTCGTTCATAGATGCACTAAGGCCCGAAAAGAAATCACCCAACTCTAAAGGCATTCCCGATCTTTGGTCTATGACATCGCCAATCATTTCTTTCATAATGCCAGAGTCTTTCAACCAGTCGGGCAACTGTTGGCCAGGCATGGACATATCTATGTTGATAGCATCGGGACCGATAAGAGGAGATCCTCCAAAGATTCCGTCATCTCCAAAGTTTACAAGTGCTTCAGTGCCAAACCCACTGAGATCTACACTTGAATCTATTGTCGTATCACCTATTGACTGAGTAGTGTTGTCAGGGAGTTGGGGCAGTTGAGGCATTTGCATTTCATTTACTACTTTGAAAAGCGGCTGTCCGTCGTTGCCAAAATCTACGACCGGTTGACCGCCAAATAATCCCCCTTCACCGAAATCTATCAGTGAGTTGCCACCAAATAGTCCTTGTTCAGGTATTATAAAGTTGGCTTCTGCGCTCCCGCCTGTAGCACTGCCCCCAGCGCCACCCAATCCACCTGCACCGCCAGCTCCACCTTCACCACCTAAACCACCTGCGCCGCCCGAGCCGCCTGCAACAGCTCCTTGTCCGAGCAGTGGATTGCCGCCAAAAGCACCATCCTTACCGAATATCCCGTAATCTCCAAAG
>Ga0208542_1000589_pt1 | contig 16420 bp, 19 predicted proteins | sample DEB08_DNA_3_FD_185495 | JGI IMG/M metagenome (GOLD analysis project Ga0208542, IMG submission 185495) | Aqueous microbial communities from the Delaware River and Bay under freshwater to marine salinity gradient to study organic matter... | ecosystem: Environmental > Aquatic > Marine > Coastal ... | reverse complement strand
ATGAAAGGCTGCTCTCTTTCCTGTTTTTTAATGTCAGTCTTATGCCACTGTGCAACAGGTGTCTTTTCGCCATTCTCATCAATCTTAAAGTATGTAGATACACCTTTTAGATAATGAGGTGGTGGGACAAATTCATTCTGGTATGAATCATCAGAATAGCAATTAATGCCATGCATCAACAATATGCTTTTAGCCTTTGACAGTGAGTGCCTCGTGTTTCGCTCAGTCCTGTCTATATTTTTAGCAAGCTGGGAAAATGTTATTCCCTGCAATTCTTTTTCTTTAGCTTTTTGAACATACCACCATACAGCCGGACATTTATCGAATAAATCTTTGGCTGAATCTGGGACATCCAGCCAACGCCAATTTGACTCTGGCCTCATATTTATGCCCTCAGAATCCTTTAATTTTAAGATAGGCATAATTGCTATCTTTTAATTTTTTCTTTACATATTCAGCAAATGCTTTTGTTCCAATGCCTTCTCCGCACTCTCTGGACCATTGCTCTGCGACAACTAGAGGTATCCTGCCAGCCAATCTCCATTTGGCATCACCATGCATGGAAGGCATCTCGTTTCTAAGGTGGTGGTTTGATTCAAGGATATTGGTTACATTCTGAGTTCTTACAATGTGCAGCTTTCCATCTTCTTCTATATATTTATCAGAGACTTCTTTCATTTTTTTCTCCATAAAGAATCAGGGGAGGACAAGCCTCCCCGTCATCAATTAATTGCTAATAACTATTAGCTGGTAGAGCAGTCAGCTACGACTCCATGAGCTTTCTCGTTGTCAACCTGGAGGCCATATTCTACAGAAATCAGCCTGCGCTCACTGTGACCAGTACGAGCAAGTGGTTTCTGAGAAGTAGGTTTCAGGTAAGCTACACGAGCATAGTTAGGGTCGAGTACAAAGCAGTCCCTAGAACGGCTAAAACGATCAGGAACGATCGTTAACTCACCGAAATCGCTGACATACACATCGATAGCAGCAGACAGAGTCTTATCCGTTATATCTTTGTACTTTGTAGCACCACCAGTAAAGCCAGAGATAGTCTGCTTCACGAATGAACCACAAATAACAACGGAAGGCTCTGCACCCTCATCCCAACAACTAGCAATAACAGACTTCAGAATGTCTTCCGTTATGGCTCGCTGAGTACCATCGGTTGCAGCAGCGTCTACATAGCCAGAGCTACCTGAACCACTTGTCGTACCAGCAGCACCGCCAGAACCCAAGTCGGTATTGGTCCGGATAAAAGCACGAAGGCCAGCAGTCTGACGAGCAGTACCTGAAGCACCAGCAGACGCAGCTACGTTAGCTGCAAGCATGGTTTCCATGTCACGCTTCAGTTCTTTCAGCTTGTATGCAATCTGCTTGGCAATGGTCTGTTCGTTGCCAGCACCATTAACAGCTTCTGCGGTATCTGAGACTTCTACGATCTTGTCAGAAATCTGCGTGTAGTTACCCTGACGTTCTGCTGCTGTCAGTGCGTCATTACCAGGAGCAGCTTCGCCTTCAATTACACGGTTGCTACCATCGGCTGCGGTTAAAGAAACGACACCCCACTCGAAGTATGTATTGGAAACATTCCTGCGACCAATAGCAGCCATTAATGGAGCTTCGGTTGGAGAGATAGAAATCAGAGCATCCTGGAGGTCTTCCCGAATGACTGAACTATCATAAGTTTCGACTGTGTTAGTTGATACACCCATTTTAGTTCACCTCATAAATTAAGTTAGCTTAAAATAAAATTAGCAACATCATCGATATTGCCTGTCTTTTTCATTCGAGCTACAGCTTCTTCTCGTGCTTTTGTTTTTGAGGATGATGCTGGCTTCTTAGCTCCTGGCTTAATCATTTTTCTAGCATTAGAACTCTTTTGTACGGCCTTATCTTTACCATTTACAATTTCATCGTATTTGATAGCCTTGTACAGAGTTACTAATGCTCTATGATCTGCCACGTCTACTAATTCAGCCTCGGAGTAACCTAACTTCATTCCTCCAGAGACAAGTTTTTCCTTTATATTCACCGCCTTCTCAGGGTCGGCAAATTCAGGAATAGCCTGCGTCAATTTGACCATTTCCTCTCTGAGATGGACCTGTCTCGCTGCCTGCATCTGTTGGGACTGTTGTTGATTGACCTGTTCTATGACTGCCTGCTGCTTGTCGTACTCAGCTATTGCCTCGTCATACTGCATCTTGGCTTCCATATAACCTATCGGGTCATTCTTGAACATTTCGCTAGATGGTGGCTTTGGTTCCAGTAACATCTCGCCAGACTGCATCTGGCTCAAAAGCTGTTGCATCTGCTGTCTCTCTTGTAAGAGTGTGCCATAAACTTCCTCTGCCTGTTTTTTGGCTTCGGCAGCTTCTTGCATACCCTTCTGAATGTAAGCCTGACCACTATATGAGCGTTTGAGGTCATCCATGCTTACCTGAACTTCCTCGCCATCAACTTTGACAGCGTACATTTCAGGTGCAGATTGACCTTCGTCATCCAGTTGTTCCTCAGCTACATTTTCGGACTCGTCATTATCTTCAATGCTTTCTGATTCGTCCTCATCACCTAATGAGAGTTCTTCCTGTGCTTCCTCAGATTCCATCTCTGGGTTGTCTGACTCAGGTTCGCTCTTTTCGGTGGCTGCCAATATTAAACTATCGGCTACGGCATCAACTGAGCCGTCAATGTTATCAGTCGTTTCCACGGTGCTGACTCCTATCTTTTATGTTTTTTATCGAAGACCTTCTCGTCCGTTATAGCGGATTGGAGATGAGCCTCGATAATTCTAATTGCATTCACTATGGAATGCGCCTGCTCCCTAACATCAACATCTGCAGTTGCTGATATTAAAAATCTATTTATCTGCTCATTCTTTATGTCCTGCATGACAGTTACGAATGATTCATTGTTTAGCAATTCTCTTGCTCTAGCAGCCCTTCTTTTTACGTCCACTAAATGCCCCTGGGCTGATTCTGTAATGTCTTAATTGTCTCTACGTCCACAGCAGTTCCGTACTTGCCAAGTACCTCTGCTGCTTTCACGATTAATTCTTGATCCATCTGGTCACGCTTCAGGTCATCTTCCATAGCTACTTTCTCTGCATCAAGTTCCATCTTCATCATGTCAGTTTGAGCTTTAGCCTGAGCCTTCATCTGCTCTGCTTGCAGGTAGGCAGCATTCGGGTCTTGTCCTTGAGCCTGAGCCTCCTGAGCAGCTTGAGCCTGTTGCAACAGCAGTTGTTCAATCTCTGGCGTCATTGGCGTAAAGTATCTCTCAGAGTTTCTTATTCCTGACATTGAGAGCATATCTCCCAGGGTGTTCCTGATGTTTGTCATGGTGACAAGTCCATTCTGAGGACCGTATGCCTGCCATATTTGCATTTGTTGCTGGAGTGTTTGATTAAGGGCAAGCATTTTCTGCTCCTCTTTGCCAGTACCAAGACCAACATTAATCATTAAATCCATACCTGAGTTCCAGACTCTTGGGTCAACAGGGATAAATTGCCCGTTGAGCCTCATAATAACTTCATCCTGGGAGTTCTTGGTCATTTCGTTTAGCATAAGTTTGAACATACGCTTCATGCCACCCTCGGCAAAATTTCTAGCAATGACCTCTATCTGTCCGGCAGCAGCACTCATCGTCAAACTAACAGCAGTTGCGGTAGAGTTTTGTAGAGCGTCTGGGTCAAGCCCCATAGATGCCCTGGAAACGCCAGTCTTACTCTCAATAGCCTGGTCCATATACTGGAGTGCAGGAAGGGTTTGACCTGCAACAAATGGGATTGGGTTAGCCTGTATAGCACCCATCTGCTTCATTCTTCGTATAGCACCAATCTCGTTATTGAGTACATCGTCCATATTGACTAGTTCCTCAACAACGTCTAGGGGAGGATTGTTTGTTAAGGCAACATTATCTAGGACACCTCTTAACATTGAAGTGGCAGCGTCCTGGTCGTTGATGATGAGGTCTGCAACTGATCGACCATAAAATGTATGTGGTTCTGGGTCGCACTCAAAAACAGAAAATGGAATCTCATCTGCAAGCTCATAATCAAGCATCTTGTAGGATGTGCCACCAAGAATGAATTTGTATAATTGAGCAACGCCAGTGCCGTCAATGTCCATATACATATAGGCTTCAGTGACAACCACCATCTTCATTGAAGGGTCTTTAAAGTCCTCCTCTGCCCTGTCTCTGTAGAATCCAGTTCTGGCATATGTCTCCTCGTCTACCAGGGATGTAGCGTCTGACAATCCAGAAAGGTTATAAACCTCATCAAAGTCATAACCCATCTCGACAAGCTCACTGACACGCATCTCACTTCGCTGACAGACAACATAAGCATCTTCAATGCTACGGGCATTTCTGTCTACAAAAAACTCCTCTGGAGGCACAGACTCAACACAAAGCTTGCCTTCGTCTTCCTTGCGGATAATCTTTATTGAGTGCTTGGTTTCTTCAAACTCAATTCCGTCTGCACTAATCTGAACACTGCTTTCTTCAGAATGCTCAACGACCTCGATATCGTCCTCATTTACAATTAATGAAAACTCCATATCATTTAGGTCATTAAAGGTATATGTTGTGCCTTTCTGGTAGGTTTCCCAGTAAACTTTAACAATGCCATTCTTTTTAATCAGCGCATCATGAAAGGCATCGTTTAATACTTTGTAGCCACCAATTTCGTTGAACTTCCAGTGCATATATCTATTTGCTTGTTCAGCATTGGCAACATCCTCTGGTCCCATTGGCATAAACTCAACAGGTCTTTCAGATGACAAGAAAATACGCATAAGTGAAGGTTTAATGCCTCGGACAATATCACGCACTTTTGTCGAGACAACCCTAGACCTTCCAGGCTCATAGCCAATATCAACCTCACCGTCAAAGTAACGCTGGGATTTAACTCTCTCTGGAGATATTTCAGACTCAACAAAGTCTACAGCGTCTTCAACAGCACTAGCAACTATTGATTCAATCTCATCTTTTTTTAATGGCTTTAATTTCATTGTTGTTGCCCAAGTAGTCCACTTGTTAGATTAGAAACTTCTGGCGAAATATATTGAGCTTGCTGCTGCAACAGCCCACTGCGCAGGCCGCCACCTAAAACATTAGCGATAGATGAAATTCTGCCAAGCAATTGAGTTGTGAAGCCATCATCAATTAAAGCCCTTCTAACAAACTCAGGGTCAGAGCTAAATAATACCTGAGCAATTTGATTTCTTTGCTTATCATTTAGCTGAGGTGCAGCCCTTTTAACTAATTGCTCAAGTACTGCCCGAATATTGCCAGTTGCAATATTTCCAGCGACACCATACGTTTGTGCAGCCGCTTCAGCAGACCTTTGTGCTGCCATCTGAGTTGGGGCTGTTGGGGAACCTTGACCAGACCTAACTTTCATATTGTATACAGCATCATCGGCAATAGACGCTAATCTAATAGCCTCATTGGCTGAATCTTCAGGAAAAATTATTCTTAAATTTTCTCCTTCCGTAGATTCTGGATCAGCAAGTTTACCCATCAAGCCAGGCCTTCTTCTATTCTGATTCCTTATAGCATCCATAAAGCCGAGTCTTAAGCCAGCTAGAGCTTGTGGGTCATCTGCATATTTTTCTACTATAAGTTCAATTTCATCAGAATTTTCCCTCAATGCTTTAGTCCCAACTTTGAACGCATCCCTAGAATTTCTTAAAGATTCTGCGGCTGCTCTAACTGATATTAATTCAGTATAAGTTGAATCAAGTTGGTTTTGTAAATTATTTCTAGCATCTCTAACAAGTCCAGATAAAGTTCCTTCAGAAACAGACGGCTGAGAAAGTCTAAAAGACTCATCTCTCAAGGTTCTTCTTAAAATCTCAGCATCTTCTAAGGTTGGGATTCTTGACAAGGTTAATCGCCCAGTATCTTCTACTTTATAAAGCGGAACTAAATTCTCTCCTGATTGGTAAATCCTTCCAATCTTTGCTCTTGCCTCTGGGAATCTTTGCAAGATGTCTTCAATCGTAGCCGCTATTTCTGGAGTTACTTCAGGAACCTCTCCAAAAATACCTGTGTAAGCATTTCTTTCTGCAACCCTTAATTGATCATCAGTAGCATTAAAAATTCTTCTGGCATTTCCAACACCTCGCCCACCAGAAAGCGACTCTTGCATGAAATTCATTGCAGCCAAATTTGTTTGATCTCTGCGAGTTCGAACAGCCTGATTTATTGTTGTTTGTGTTGCGCCACCAGAAGCCCTGTATGCTTTTATTGTATCAAAAAGGCTTCTGTTTTCTGCCATTAGACTTCCGCTTGCAATATCATCAATTATTTCATCAGGAGTCTTGCCAGTTTCTACAACAAGCCTGTCTATTTCATTTCTGACAATCTCTGGCATTCTCCCGCCAAATTTTTCTCTAGCAAATTGAGTTAAAGCTGAAACACCTTCACTAGCAACTTTTCCAAAACCAAAAAATATTGGATTCAAACCAGCAGATATAACTCCGCTTACTCCTGCTCCACCAGTCTGCTCAAGCCCTGTCCCCTCACCATAACCATAACCAGAAACAACGCCTTCTGCAAAACCAGTACCAGCCATTCTTGCAAGACTTGGCTCTGCGGTTGCCCCCCTTGTAAGCAATGCTGGAACTAAAGCCCCTGCAATCTCATATCCTATAGATTCGTATGGGTGGTCTTTTTTATAGTCAGCTAATTTTGTTCTTAATTCATCTCTTATTTGTGAATATTCAGGTCCTCCTGGGACAAACGACCTTACAGCCGCCTCTATTTCTTCAGCAAATCCTAAAGTTACTCCTTGAGCAATCGATCTAACTCTTTGAGTTTCTGCCAATTCTTTTTCTGCGCTTACTGCCCTCATGCCACTATTTCTTGCCTCTGGGCTATTATTAAATGCTTCCATAGCCGCAGTTGAGTCAATGACTTCGCTTGACCTGAACTTCTGACCTCTGTCAGTTGTTATTATAAATATTGGCATTTAATAATCCTTGCTAAGGCACACGGGTAAAAGTTACGCCCACAGAAGTGTTTTGACTAGATGCCTGTTGCTCAAAAAATTTTGGATATATATTAGTTATTTTTCTTCTAAATTCTGGAGTGAAAAGAGACTCAGTATTTAATTTATTTAGGGCATTCAGTGCTTCGGTGTCAGAAATTTTCTGAGTAGCCCAATCATTCGATACTTTTGAAGCTTCTGCATCTTTTTTGGCTTTAGCTCTAAATATTTCAAGAGTCAACTTGTTTCCTTCAAGTGAAGCGGTGAAAGCTGGCAATGCCTGTATATACATTGCCATATCTCTGTCAGATGTTGCGCCAGAACCTTCTACTCTAAATTGCGGCGCTCTTGCGTTTATTATTGCTCTGGCTGCGGCTATTTTGCCATCCCCTTGCCTGAGAAGATTTGAAAACTCTGGATATCTGGATGCTACTATCCTTTCCATATTTGATAAATCAGAAGTCTCAATTAGATTAGTTATAAGATCAACATCATCCAAGACTGCTTGAGAATTTGCAGCACGTTCTTGGATATTTTTATATTGTTCTGACAAGTATTCGTATCCAAATTCTCTCATTTGGTCGCCAATAACATAAGTATCTCCACTACGTCCAATAGAAGAAATTTTACCAGTGGTAGTGCTAACCTGATAAGAGCCTTCAGGAAGACCTAATGATGCAGCTTGCTCTGCTGACAGAGGAATAAATTGCTCTGGAGGAGGTTCTAAGGTTGAACTTATATATGCTTCAACAACTGGCTGAGCAAGTTCTGGATTAGCTTCTATAGATTGAGCTAAATCATTTCTACCTATACTCCTAAAATATTCAACAGTTCTGTTTGCAGTAGCTCGCAATTCTTCAGCAGCCCTGTTTGCAGCAGCTTGTTCCTGTCTGTCAACTTCTCTTTGAGCGATTCTTGCCTTTGCCAGATCAATAAGTCCTTCGTTTGGCCTCATTGACATACCGCCAAAACCTATTGATAGAGTGTCAAGTAGGTCTGGTCTGTCTTGGAAGAACTGTTGTACACCGCCACCAAGATTTACCAACCCCCTGCCAGCAGCACCGCCTATGTCACCAAGTGCGCCACCTATGCTTCCAAGGATGCCCATAGCTCTACTTCCAAGGCTTGGAGATTGGACTGAAACTTGTTCAATAGGCATTGTTGGCTGACTTACAGGTGGAGGAAGACTAATTGGCATTCCAGTAATATCAGCACCAGTAAAGGTTAATTCTTGGCCTGGCTTTTCGCCATAACCGTATGTTTGCAGTAATCCGTTAGCCATATTTATCCACTCACCCCAAACATTGGAGGCAATGCAAAACCAGAGGAGCCAAAACCTGTTCCACCACCAGAAAAACCACCACCGCTAGCTAATGTACCACCACCGCCACCGCTAGGCATTCCCATTGCAGTCGAAGCTACATTAGTTGCTAGGTTTACATAATCGAACAACCCAGGTTTGTAGGCCTGAGTGGTTGTTCTTGTCCCTTCTCCTGTCTGAGAGCCACCGTATGCGCCTAATTGAGTTTGTAATGCCTGTATTGGAGCATTTACAAATTGACCATACTGCTGCCTTGCTGCGTCTATTAACTGCTGCTGGAGAGCCTGTTGTATTGCGCCCTGGGCTGCTAAGTTTGACTGTACCTGCTGCCCCATTCCGAAACCAAGATTGGCAAGGTTTCCAAGTTGCTGTGAAGCCCCAAGTCTGAACTGTGCGCCAGCCATTTGATTTGCGATATCTTGCATTGCAGCCTGTTGCGCCTGTGAATATCCGGCTTGCCTTAGACCAGATGCTGTCCTTGCAGCCTGCTCCGCAAAAGCTCTGTTGGTTTCTGCTTCTGCTATCCCCTGCCTTGATCCACCAAATGCTCTTGCTGCCTGAGCCTGTGCGCCAAGTAAGTTCTGTTGCATCTGTCTCTGTCTCTCAAGGTCAGAAAGGCTCTGCTGAACAACCTGGGACTCATAGGGATTGGTGTATGGTGTTAAATTTGTTTGAGCTAATTGTTGGGGTCTGTACTGAGTGGCAGCCTGAGTTCCAGCAAATGCACCACCTAAACCTTGTGCAACGCCCTGAGTTAAGCTCATTGGTTGCTGCACCTGACCGCCAGTAGATTGTCCAGCCATAATAAAATTCCTATGTCTTAATTTAAAGAAACCACTATGGGTTCATGTTACGGTAAGCAGCGTCCAGTGAGGCGATTTTTCTGCCTAATGCCCTTTTCTGCGGACCAGATGACATCGCCTGCCTTCTGGCATCTAATGCCCTTCTTTGCTCTCTGTTTTGCGCTGCTTTATTTGCCGTTGCTTGTCTAGCAGCCTGAACACCTGGAGACGTTGGCTGTTGACCGCCTGGGTCAATAAATTGACCAGTGATAGCAGCGTATTGCTTTGGCCTTGACATTGCTAACTCTTGCAAAGCCTGCTCGTAAAGTGGGAATGCTGAATAACCGCTAACGCCTCCGGCATATTGCTGTGCTTGTGGCAGTCCGGCAGTGATGTCTGCTTGTGGTGCTAAACCAAGCGCAGCAGCTTGATTCTGTGCCATTTGCATGGCTTGTAGCTGTGGTTGTGTGAATGCTGCAATGTCTGGTCCTGAATAAGGAACGTATCCTGTTCTGGCAACATCTCTACCCATTCTCAGGTTTTCTTGTGCTGCACTACTTAACCATGAAGGAATTTCATTTCTTTCTACTTGGGTTGCTGCCCCGCCTTTTCCACCACCACTCATAATATGTCCACGCTCAATGTTGTTAAGATAGGTTTCCAGCCTTGATTTTTCAAAGCCCTCTCCCAACCTTTGCGACCAGCAAGGGTCAGGTTAGAACATCCCTGTTGCTTTCCCCACTCCATGACAGCTTCCTGCATATCTTTTATCTGTTCTAATTCTCCACCAGCAAGAAAGATATGCAGAACTTTCTTCCTGGGATATGAAACTATTTCCGTTACCAAACACCCATCAGGAGCAGGCCAAAGCTGCATTCTGCGATCCATTATACCATAGAAAATGTCTATTGTTTCGTGCGTACCGCCAGAATACTTCAAAGCATTTTCTATCCATTTTTGACACCTTATAAACTCTCTTACTGTATCCTTAGCCGTGAATTCGTGCGATTGATAGAGTAGTTGCTGGAGCTGCTGGTGCGAATGCTGTTGCTGTTGTTGCATCTAATATTCCTGTTGTATCGTCTACTGCCCACATAGCTTGCATATAATCGTTAGCTTCTAGTTCAAATATAGCACTTTTTGATACTACGAGAGTAGTGTTATTTTGTTTTAATGAATTGAACATTGTTGATTTTGGTACATCTGTTCCATTGATTCTAGCCCAAAAATAAAAGTTTACTGAGCTTGATGTCGATGTTGAAATTTGAGCCGACAAGTTAAGTAAATATTCTCCAGCTTCAGAAAATACAATCTTAGTCGCATCAGTGCCATCTAGATATATTCCCACAGCGTCACTGGGGGAATCGTATTCTATTGCGTAAGCAGTGTTAGCAGAAATAGCGGTAACATCAGTAGATCGAGTTAAATATGCATGACCATCCTCAAGTATTATTTGTTTATAAACACCGTCCCTAGACACAACGGGATATTTATTCTCTCTGTCCCAAAGGATGATGCCATCTTCTGATGCAGACTCGCCTGAAACTAATTGAGCCAGCTTGCTTCTTGTTCGTATGAGATATGCGTAGACCCTGGTTGCCCAAGTATCAAGTGACCCTCCAGCCGGAACTGGTGGCTTTTCGCTCAACGTCTACCGCCTTGGATAATATCGAGCCTGTTAACTCCTACCCTCCAATCGGATAATTGATTACCCTGTACTTTCATGCGTACCTGTCTACCAGTGAATCTTACTGAGGTTGGGTTTGACATGGTATATGGTCCATATTCACGTTCTACGTCATTAGGATGAAACCTTGTTTTGAATATTGCTGTCACTTCACCCTGAGTCTTCTCGTCTGGGATCATCTCAACTACTGAGGCAACACTGTCTCCAGTTCCAATCATTATTGGTCCACTTTCAGCGTAAGGTGTCAGTGAACCATAGTTGTATCCATATTCATGGTCATACAGGTGGTAGTCATTAGCAGATGCCCATACAGGTCTTTGCAATGCTCCATGGTCAATTCCAGACGTTCTGGCTAACTGCCCAATAGTCCATGTATTTTCTGTGTAATTATAAACAACGTATCTATCGCATTCGCTGTTGCTTGATGATGGATAAAACCACCATATCTCACTGTTCCTGGCATTAGTCACAGCCCATACCTTGCTTATTTGGGATGTGTTTATGTCAGAAAAGACGTAGTCAGAGACAGGGGATGGTAACTTCTGAGCCTCTCCACCATTGTAGATAAAGAATGATTTTCTTCCCATCCAGGCAGCACCAGTGCCTATGTTGGCTACTGCTTTCTGTGAGACTATTCCACATGATGACCCAACACGCTCTATTCCGTAAACGTATGGTGGTCCTTGATAAGTTGCAGCGTGTGCGTCTATGGTTGTCAGTATCAAGGTCTGCCCTCTGACCCTGATGGCACACATTATTTCACCCTCTGTCTGTAATTCTAAGTCTCCAGCCTCGTTTGTTGCTGAAGCAGTCCAGGAGGTGTTGTCTTCCTTGTCAGACCATTTGACAAGGCGGTTATTTCCACTAGCACCCAGGGCAAACAGGAATCTTTCTTCTGTTACGATAATTGCCCTGTTGCTGGTTGGTGCGCCACTAATAATGGCAGCAGGCGTTGCTGTGTTTAACTGCCATTCGTATATATTGCCATCGTCTATGGTGCAGCCAACCATGTACTCGCCCCATGTGTCCAGTGACCATGTTGTTACAAGTTGAGGCGTAGTTGCCTCTAGTCTTGGTGTCCCGTAATAAGAATCGCCATACAGACCACCACCATATCCAATGTCAGTTGCAGAGTCCTCTATCCCAGATGTAAATCCAGATGGCGTAATGTCATATCTGGTTCCACTTTGATTCCAAACGTATAGATTAGAGTAAGTGCCACCAACAACGAATTTATCATCTGAGTTATCAGTCCAGCCAATCATACCCCTGATTGAAGCATTCGCAGCAGTTGAGCTTCTAACTACCCACCCACCGACAGGACGCATTGTTCCATCAACCCAACGCACCAAGTTGGCATCTCGCCACCTGTTCGCAGATTGTAGGTCAGTCCCGTTTCGATAGATTCCAGGCTGGATTTCTAGAGGCACTAATGGCATATATTTATTTCTATTGTAAAGTTGAGTTCAGGGCATTCATAAATGCCTCCCTGCCAACAGAAAGCTGTTCGATATTAAATCTCATGCTGGACAGTTTCCTGTCAAGGTCTTGTATATGGTTAACCATAGCAACCTGCTGCTCGGTTAAATCTTCAACAAAATAATCTTTGTCATTAATTTTAATAGGTGTTTTTTTATCTTTTCCCATTTCAATTTTCCTTAGTTATTTCCACTTCCATATTTCATAAAGTGGATAGTTTTTCGTGGACCACTCGTCACAGTGGTTTGCGTCAATCTTTTCCAAGTATTTCTTGATGAAGGTTGCAAGTGGATTGTATGCCCTGCTTAATCTGCCAGATACGGTTTCGGCAGGACTACCGCCAAGAATCGTGTTTATTAATTGATCAATAACAAGGAACGGATACAGAACGGTCAGGTTAATCATGTACTGACCCACTGGGTGTTTGGTGTAAATCTCGTACAGTTTATCACTAATCATCTTGTATACTCTTAATCAACGATTCTTTATATTCTGTTTTGATTTCTGGCGTGTGAACAATGGCGCATATATTCTCTATGCCATTTTTTTCTGGACAAACTGTTAATGGATCACAGCATGGCGTGATCTGTCTACCATCAATCAATTTTATGGTCTTTGTTTTTGGGCATAAATCCATGATGCCAAGATCGATTAGTTGCTCTTGATCAAGTCCCAAACCCAACAAATCATTAAACCCTTTTCCAGTTTTGCCTTCACATGCTTCAAGATAACAGTTAATTGCGTCCTGTTCATTGCCTCCTGCTTTTATATACACATCATGGGTTTTATTGGCATTGTCAGTAACAATGTAGTAGTTTTCTTTTATATGTTCTGCTTTCATAGTTATCCCTAAACAAATGTAATTTGAATGTTTTTTGTTAAACCAACACGATTCTCAAAATGTATTACACCTGATCGAATACCGATATTCATAGACCCATCAGCACCACTTGTGCCAGTTCTGTTTGCGTTGGCAATTGTGACGTTTGTGCTTACTGATGTTACAATGTTTCCAGCTAATGAACTGCCAACGTCATAAAAGAATAGTGCTGATGATGTGTTTCCAGGTGTCGTGCTGTCACCGCCAAATGTAAAAAAGCACCATCCACCGTTTCGGGGTGGTGTGACAATAGCATAGGAATCATCAGCAACTGTGATCTCTTTTGTTTCAAACCGATCTGATACAGTGATATCGCCTGAATTTACATTTACATCCCCAGTAGAATCATCAATTTGAAATAAAACCGGATTTCCTGCGCCTAAATTACCATAGAAATTTATATTTCCATTATCTGTGCCTAAATCAAAGCCACCTTCAGAATTTCCAAAACGTAACCTCACTGATGCTGTTGAATTTGTGTCCGATATTGTAAGTTGATTTGCTAGTGTGCCTGTGTTGGATGAATCTCCAATATGGGTTTGTCCTAGATAATTAGTAGCACCGTTGGCGTAAAGCCCTCCGGCTACTAAATCCAGATCGCCACTGGATACAGTGAGATCGCCACTAGATACAGTTAATCCAGCAAATGTACCTGCACCTGCGCTTGAGCCACCAATGGTAACCCCGTCTAATGTCCCAGAGTTTATGTCAATGCCTGTGATGGGGGTAGTTCCATCCAGCAGGTCATCAATACTGTCCAGGTTAGTGTTTAGCTTGGTTCCCCATGTGTCATCTGAAGCCCCAACCTCTGGCTTGGTTAGAGAATATGTGGTTGTTGTTGTATCTGCCATTATTTTAGCCTCAATTTAATTCTGTCCAGCTTTCACTGGTGTTTGTTTGGTTTGTCCAGGTCTTGCTTGCAACAGCCTGAGCCGTCCAGCTATCAGTATCAATTAAATCATCTACCCATGTCACAGTATCGTCTGCCTGCCCTGCCCATGTGTCAGTTGGTGCGCTGTCATCAATCCACTTAAACCTTGCACTGCATGACGCTGTTGATGCTAATGAATCTAAACAGGACGCACTCTGCACACGATTAAACGATACGTCTAGTATAACAGAAATTTCAGCACTAGATGATGCTGACAAAACTGTTACTGCATTTGATGTTGAGGTGGTACTGGAACTGCTTGTAGCTGTCCCCAACCTTACCCTGACACCTGATGCGGTCACTGCTGCGCTTGATGATATTGTCGCAGAGCCAGATTTTACTGCTACTGCACTAGCGGTTGCAGATGATGAAAGTGCCTCTGTTAAGCTGGCATTTTGTACTCTTAAAGCAGAAACAGTGGTAGAAGATGATAATGCTTCTGTTGCCGAGCCGTTCTGTATTCTCTGCGCTGATACGGTTGAGCTTGATGATATTGCGCTGGTTGCGCTTCCGAGTCTAACAAGCTGTGCAGATGCGCTGGTGGTTAAGGTGCTGGATGATGTTGCACTGGCAAGGCGTACCCTAACGCCATTTGCCTGAGATACAACAGATGTAATTGAAGTTGCAGATGCGCCCTCAAATACCTCTGGATAGCCATATTTACCAGAGCCGTAGACTCCAGTGCCATAACCAAGCCGTAAGGCCATCAGTCTAGGGTGATGTCTAAGTCACCAGCAGGGATTCGGAAAACGTCACCACTTGCTATTGTTTTGCTAGCATCTAGGGCAGCGTGAACTATCATTGTACCGCCTGTTGAGGCATCCATCACGCCTATATGGGTAATGGTCCCCCAGGAACCCGTTGCAGCAGTAAACTCTACTGCACCACTATTTGTTGCGGTATTGCCAGACACAGTTATGGTAACTGCTGTCCTAGCGTATGAGCCTCCAGATACCTCTGTGCCTGCGCCAGTTTCACCTGGGTCATCAGTAAACAGACCTATATACCAGCTTGTTGGCCTGGTGGCTGAATCGGCAGTGAATAACCATGTTAAGGTGGTGGTTTCGTATGTATTTGTTAAACTCATTTCAATAACTCCTGATTTTTAATCTTAATCCAGAGCCACCATATTTGGCTTTTCTGCTCGATTCGTTAATGGCTGATATTGCGCCAGCATACAGCATTGTCCAGACTTGCATACGGTTGTCATCTTTCAGATATGGTGCTGACTGCAACAAAGCCCCATATAGGTAAGCGTCTGGATGGCTTGCAAGTATCCAGTTGCTTGTATTTGCGTCCGACAGTTTGTCAATGGTTGCATAATATAACATTTCCAGGTTATACGCAGCGTCTGGAGTGGGATACACCTCTATGCTGCCACCAGTAATTGCGTAGCTGGTTGGCCTGCCTGTCGAGTCATTGGTGTTGTCCCTCAACTCCAGCATATCGTCAATGGTTATCAACTCAAGTCTGGTGCTTTGCTCTTGCAAATGCATACGGATTGGTTCAATGAAGTCAGACGGCAATTCTGAATATCTGCTGTCTATTTCAGCAGTTGACCTCTTTTCCATACTGTAATGGCGCAACTCACGCTGCATCTGAGCTTCAGACAGTGTGATGAAGTCTGGTATGACAGACGTTAAGTCATCCCTGTTCAGGAAGTCTGCTATGCTTGTTTTCAGTTCTGAGTATGTTGTGATTGCCATTTCTATAATCCAATAAACTTTGTGTTAGTTTAACATGGAATTTGGATTTTATTTGCCTTATAATAAATATTGCGATTTATAACCTACTTGCTGCATAACGCTAAAGGGAGACACATCAATGTACATTAATGAAAAAGACCATCCTGAACTATACGCTGCTAAAATGAGGCGATTCTGGAGGGAGGTTGATCAGATTGTTGCTGAGTCGAGAGCAGCCCAGCCCCTACAAGACCGAGAACTAGTGAAGGTAACAATCCAGCGTCAACAAGTTCACGAACCTTCGCAAAACCGCCCTCACTTAAAGCTTGTCGAGTAGTTCTGACAATCTCGCTTCTTTGGCCTGCATTTGGAAAATTCTTGATTAATTTCTCATCAAGATTTTCCAAATCAATGGCTAATTGTCTTACTTGGGTATCTAGCAGACCTCTAGGCGTTTCTCCCATTCTTTCAATATATGGCAAATATGCGCTTGGCTTAAATGCTTCAAATGATCCAACTAAATCACCGCTATTAATGCCCCATTTAGGCTTAACTCCTAATGTTTCTTTGCTAATTTCAGTTAGTCTTTTTTGCCATTTTTTTGCCAAGTCTTCAGCGTCCTTTGCTTTTATTTTGTTTTTAGATGCCCATTCTGATAAAT
>Ga0208542_1000588_pt1 | contig 16479 bp, 16 predicted proteins | sample DEB08_DNA_3_FD_185495 | JGI IMG/M metagenome (GOLD analysis project Ga0208542, IMG submission 185495) | Aqueous microbial communities from the Delaware River and Bay under freshwater to marine salinity gradient to study organic matter... | ecosystem: Environmental > Aquatic > Marine > Coastal ... | reverse complement strand
TGTCGTATGTCGTTCGGCTTGCACGTCTGCAAGTGTACTGAGACACCGAACCAATCTCCTTAGATGTACGCACCGACTGCGCTCCCTTGATAAAGGTGGGGGTGTAGTGACGTTTCACCAAGCACCCCCGATGGTCAAACTTCAATCAACCAATTCCTCTTCGAGAAGGCCGTCCTTGACGATGCCCTCCATAATGTGGTCAATGATGCGGTCGATGACGCTCGCTTGGTCGCTCCAATTTCCGTACCCCTTAGCATCATGCAGGAACGCATTGAGTTCCTTGTGCATTTCGTATGGGATGTGGTGTCGAAGGTAGTCCACCATGTCCTCGTAGTACGAGTCCATCTCGATGTCCCCGTCATCCCACTCCCGCCACAGGTTGCAGAACCCGTTGTTGTAGTAGTCGTAACCGATTCGAGAGATAGAGCGGAGGGCTTCGGGCCACCCGTCTTCTGCCTCACCTGACGCAGGGACGAGTTGCTCCCATGCCATTTCGTACTGCTCTTGGTACTTGCCGTTGTTGTCCCAATACGTTTGGGATGTATCTACTTTACTCATTGTCTTTTGCTTTTTCGGTTTGCCACTTGTCGTAGCCTTTCTCTACGGCAGTGTTGAGAGCCTCTGCCTGTGCTCGATCGATTGCCTGCCCTTGCATACGGGCAAGCTCGATGATTACGTTTACGATGTCAGTCATGCCATGTATGAGATTTCAGATGGGTTGTACCCAAGTTCGTATAGTGTTGATTCCAAGTCCTCAACGTCATCGAGGTTGACGATGGTGATGATGTCCACCTCTCGTGTTGAGTAGTCAAGGATGGCTACTTGATTGTCTTCGAGTGTTACTTTCATGAGTATTTATCTTCGATTCGTTGTTTGGTTTCTTCACAGCAGGAGACCCATGCCTCCATGTTCACGAAGGAGAACTTGCCCGCTTCGCAGTTAGCTTTGTAGTCCGCAAGGATTTCGTCCTTGTGCTCGATGTATTGGTCGAGTCCTTTTTGTAGGCAGTCCATCACCACCATCTGTACGAGTGCCCCGTACTTGGAGTAGCCCTCCGTCAGGTGAGTGAGGAACTCTGCGTTCGTCATGTCTTTGATGTCTTTCATGTCAAATCAAATTGTGTGTTCTTGAAGGCCTCTTCGAGGGTGGCCTTGTTGCCCATGTCTGCCTTGAACCACGCCTCGATGAGTGCTCGTTCGAAGCTACCGCAGTTGGTTTGTCGGAGTGAAAGTCGTTCGTGTTGTGTCATTTGTCTTTTGTTTCGTATGCCCACCAATCAATCTCTTCGTTGTGGATGCGGAACTCGTGGCAAGCTCCGAGGTCGTTGTTCCATACCTCAATCCACACTCCGTGGTCGTCAGGAGCGCCCATTATGTGGGATGCGTAGTGACCCGCATCTTGCAGTGCTTTGACTGCACGTTCGCATTGTTCTTGTGTCATAGGTCAATGATTACACCCTTCTCTTCGAGGGCATCGGTGATATATTCAGGGAGTTCGAAGCATCCATCGTACCCCGTGAGCCGTGGCCCATCTTCGTCGAAGTACACTTCGAGCACACCCTCTGCATAGAAGCGGGCGCCCCCTGTTTCGAGGTCGTAGGTTTCGTACCACCCACCATAGCTGTGGTTGGGGTCAATCTCTACGGTGGTGTCCATCTCTACGTTGACAGCTCGTGCCGTGTCTACGTCGTAAGCCGTCGTCATAGCTACGTGTGGTAGCGTGGTCTTGAAGTCGAGTTTGAATTTCATTGGTCGATGTTTTCGATTTGGTCAGCGAGGAACACCAACTCGTCGATGATTGCGCCAACGTGTTCAGCGTCAGCGTCAGGCATCATCGTGAGGATAGATGCAAAGCCCTTCACATCCTTTGGCACGAGCCGAGCACACCGATTCAGGTCGTTGAGCCGCTTGCCGAAGTGGAAGTCGTTGAGGAAGAGCACCGCCGCACCGACGGGGCGTTTGAAGAAGTTGTCCATAAGATTGAATTTGAAGTTTGACATTGAGAGGGTTCGTATATTACCTCTCTTCACTACGTTCAGAGAGTAATATACTCACCTCTCTATTAGGATTGGAGGATTGCCACCACCAAAAGCGTAGCCATCCACGCAAGGAACGCGAGGAATGCGATGTTCAATCGTTTGTTCATCTGAAAGGGTTTAAGTTATTGATTATCAACAGGTTTGACTGACTTGATGCGGTGTCCATTGGGCACAAGTTCGAGTGCTCGTTGCTTGGCGTGGTCGTCACTCCACGCCTTGAACGTGAGTGCATCCCAGTCATCTCGGTCGAAGCCGTAGTAGTAAACCATTCGGTACTCCTTAGAAGGAGTAGATTTGGGGAGCCAATCGCTCATCGTGCCCCGCTTGGGGTAGCGTTCCCATACGTTCATAGGTAGATGGATTCTTGGTTGTAAAAATCGTAGATGGCTTTCTCACCACGTGCCTTCGCAAGTTCGATAGCCACTTGTTTGGAAAGCACTACGTCGGAAATTTCGAGGTAAGCCATTCCTCGTGGGTCTTTGACCACGTCCACCCATGCGCCGATCACCTGCGTGGGTTCCGTACACAAGGACTGCAACCGATTCATTTCTCGGTTGAAGGTTCGGAACGAAAGGTCATCGTTCAGCAAGCTGAACACCCCGTGAAGGACGGAGCCACCGACGGCATAGCCTTCGCCTTTGTAGCTGAGCAGGTCAGCGCAGACGCTGAAGCCCTCGCTCTCTTGAACGAGGTGGTATAAGGATTTAATTGTCATCGTAGATGAATTTGAAGTTTGACAAATTTTAGATGTAGCGGGATTCGAACCCGCACCTCCACTTCGTGGCGTGCTATCCTGTTACACCATTACACCTTGCGGGCTACGCCCCTCAAAGCTACGTTTGCTTTGACACAGACACCACTTTCGTGGTGTTTCGTCCAATCAGGACTCGTCAGTGTGCCTGTGAATTGAGATTACATCTCAATCAAGTCCTCCAAAGTCATCTGCTCAAGGCAGGTGAGTTCGTCCCACTCAGCGGTCGCACGGACAGCGTCGAAGGAGAGGTGAAGGTCGAGGAGGTCAGCGATAAGCTGACGGCGGGTGTCTGCAAAGTTCTGCATTTGAGTTGAATTGAAGTTTGAAAAAAGTCGAGTCAAGAGGTATCTAAGATATATACACTCTTCATAAATGAAGAGAGTGTATATATCAAGATACTCTAAGAGGTTCAGAGGAGGCGTAGCAACAGCTTGTACTCAAAGTACAAGACAGCGCCCGCCAATGCAAAGGAAAGGATTAAGTTCATCTTCGATGAATTAAGAGTTAGACAATGGAGCAACCGCTTCCAATGGCAAGCAAGCTTGGAGAGATGGTCATCTTCACAGCGCCCGCTGTTGCGTCATGCAGGAGGTCTTTCAGACCTTGCAAGGCCCAAAGCATTCGGAGTTTGTCGCCATCCTCTTCGTTATCAACGAAGGTGTCAAGCCAATCGACAGCTTCGCTGAAGGTCGCATGGTCGAGCGCCGTGTCCTGCGGGTAAGAAGAGTTGATGAATTTGATATCTTCGATATCAAGGTCTGAAACTAGGTAGTTCATTTTCAATGAATTAAGGTGAAACAATTAAACTAATCCTAAAGGATTAGAGTTCGAAAGGAAGGTCATCGATGCTGACGAAGTCAGCAGAAGGAGGAGTCGAAGACGACTCCATTTGCAGCGCAAGCACCGCAGTGAGAGCCTCAATCTTGGCTTCCAAAGAAGCCAAACGTTCTTCTGACTTATCAACCTTCGGTTGAGTCTTAGCTTCCTCTTTCAAGGCTTTAGCCTTGACTTCGGCTTTCTTTGCTGCTCTCTGAGCAGCACCAGTAGCTTCGCTAACCGCTTTGGCTGACTTTGCAGCTTCCTTAACGGAAGCTGTCTTAGCCTTCTTCGAAGGCTTGATTGGACCAACTTCGTTGGTCTTGTTGGCCATCTCTTGGCGGTCTGCCACCTTCTGTGAAGGTGTTCTCTTCGTCGTCTTACGACGACGCTTCGTTGCAGTCTTCTTCGAAGACTCTTTAACCTCTTCGAGGTTATTGACAAAGTCCAAAGCTTCTTGGAGAAGCTTTGCAGCCAGAGCCTTACGGCTCTTGGTTGGACGGAAAGAAGCTTGGTTTACTGCCTTACGGCAGTCGGAGAAATTGAAGTTGTTCATCGGAGATGAAGTTTGAAGTTTGAAAACTTCCCAAAGGGCCGACTCTCAAAACCCTTTAGGAGATAGTAGTTAAGTAAGAGAGTCGTAAGACTCCTCTCTCTTACTTAACTACATCTCTACTTCACCGACTTCTTATTCCTTTCCTCTCTAAAGAGAGTAAAGTAATAGTTGAGCCGAAATCTCGGTACCACATGAAAGCTAACAAGTTAGCTTATGAATTTAGCTGAAGCTAAATCGTTAGTACGGCACTGCACACAGCTCCGCCAATGCCGACTCTGCCAAGAATCAGAAACCTCAACACGAAGTGTTGAATTGTCAATAGCAAAGCCCCAAGATTGGGGGATAAAGGTTAAAGTGAAACTTTAAGGGGGGATTGTCCAACCCTTCGGGTTCAACGCCTACGAACGGTCTAGCTAGACGATTAGTCTAGCAGACCCATCCTAACTACTTGTTACACAAGTAGAAAGCTGAAATGTATGGCGGATTTCACAGCGAAGCTGTGGGGGTGGGGTCTGGTTATCCATTTCGGTTAGCATCGCTAACCGTTATAATACATATATTCTCCCCAGGATCTGTATTACTCACCTCTTTTTTCGTGATTGCGGTCATGCACTATTGCGATCTTTATGCGCGAAGGGAGTCTTAACTCCCTGAGAAGCAGACATCTATGCGGTTCTGCATAAAGTTTTACTTGACACTTGACTTTTTAGATTTTCTGTTGTAACTTCGTCCTGTTAAGCGTGTGAGGCGGTAGTTATGGTAGAGGAGCGGCGCTTTTGGTGCGCCGACTCTACTATATAGAGGTAAGAGACTGACGATTCGTTTAACTGTTGAATACAGGATAGCTATGCTTAAAAAGATAGGGGGTAAATACGTAGTCTTTGACAGCTCTGGGAAGAGGCGGTTGGGTAGTCATGCTTCTCGGTCGGGGGCTTTGAAACAGCTTGCTGCTATAGAGATCTCTAAGAAAAAGCAGAAGGGGTGATTTGGCTATCTTTGTGGCTATGAGAGCCTTCAAAGGAGACCCCAAAAAAGATGATGTTGTAAAGAGGATGCTTGCCAGTGGCAACTGGAAGCTTGGTCCTAACGGTGAGCTTCTTCGTGTTAGTGCCGAAGAAGCCAATCAAGCAGATCTACAGAGATCGAGAGAAGCTGCCAATCCTGCCAAGTACAAACCTACTACGGTGGGCTTTATGACCCCTGAAAGAAAAGATTATCTAGAGAATCTGAATAGACCTCTCACCCCTATGGAGGCGAGGGAGTATGGGACCGTCTCGTTTGATCCATCCGAGGGGGCTAACATGTTATTTAGCACGCTTACACCAGCGGGTCCTGTAGACGCGGCTGCAACGAAGCTTATTGGGGCTGGTGCGCAAGGAGTTAAATCCACTTACAACCTTGCTAAAGGTATAGTCACTAATCCTACCGTATATACTAAAGGCATTAAAGACAAAGCTTTTCAGACTTTTGCAAAAGCACACACTCAAAGCCAACTTGTAAAAGATGCAACCGACTTTGTAGCCAATAGAGGATTAGGATATAGAAGGTTTGTTTTAGGGGAAGGCAATAGGATTGTAAATGAAGTAAACAGCCCTGAAGGTAGGAGAAGAATAGCTGAGCAAATTAGATCAGAAAGAGCCAAGTCTGGAAAAGAAGCTTTTACTGACTGGGAGATGGATCAGGTGGTGGACTATAAGATATCTCAGATGCAGGGGGCAGTAGACAATTCATCCAACGTAGACTCAAGAATGAATCTACTTTTGAATAATGCGAGCTACATGAAGTTCCCCAAGGAGTTCAATCCAAGCCCATTGTCTGGACCAATAGCTGAGACAGCGCAGAACGCTATGAAAAGCACCACTGGGCAATTTAAGTATGTTTATCCTGATGGGATAAAGCCTGAGGATAAACAGAAATGGAATGCCCTTTACGACAAGTTGGGAGAAAGCAAAGGAATCTCAAGACCTAATGACGGGATGAGCGGTAGTGTAACGTTAGGTATTGGATCAAAGTCTTCTGACATACTAGAGCACGAGCTATACCATGCCCTTCAAGCTGGTGAGCCAAGCCCTCTTGACGTCGAGGTCTATAATGTAATGAAAGATATTCGCAGAAAGTCGGATGACTTTTATGATCTAGACCAAAGAGGTAGAAGAATTGCGAATTACATGTTTAACTTCAATCAACTAGAGGGTGCGCCTCACCTGATTGAGACAAGAGATCAGCTTATAAAGCTTGGTATTATTTCAAGCAGATATGATAAGATAACTCCTGACATGCTTGAAAAAGCATATCAGATAACGAAGAATAATCCATACACAAGTCAATTCACTTCGGCTGAAAAGCCCAGAGTGATTAGCATGATAGGAGATAAGTCTTTGCGTTCCGACTTTTTCAAACAAATAGCTCCACTTATGAACAAACTTCCAGCGGTGGGTGCAGTTGGAGCGGGAGTGGGACTAACGACCGATGGGTCGTCAAAGGATTATTCTAAAGGCGGAATGATCTCTATGAACCAGAATCCGAAACCGATTAGACGTAAAGACAGAGAGAACCGTGATTACTTGAGGCGGTTCTTTGCCTCGCGGAGAGGACAAGATATACTTAGAGAAGAAGATGTGCCTGTAGGGACGATCAACCTTTTGCCAGAGGCTGAAGTAATAGGGACTCCTACTAGGTATCAAGAAACAGACCTTGCTAAGGCAGGTCTGCTTGCTATCAGGGAAGGGGCTGGTATGGTTCCGTTGCTTGGTGAGACTCTTGATTATGCTGAGTCTGCGTATGCAAACAAGTATGGGACCGACTTCTTTGGTAATCCTATGTATGGCCCTCTTAATGCTGCGATCACTACAGCTGGGATAGTTGTACCGAATGTAGTTGAAAAACCAGTTAAGGCTGGAGTTAAGGCAATTAGAAAAGCCGTTCCTAAAATAAACCCTAAGGTTAAGAAGTTTGAGTCTTCTATAGATTGGGGGAAGTGGAATCCAGACACCCCAAAGAATAAAGATCTCATGAAAGAGTATCGTGAGATTGAGAAGAGAACTAAAGAAGATGGTACGTGGATGAAAAATCCAGACGGTACAAAGTTTGATGGCCCGCCTGAGCTCTTTATACAGATGCAGAGCAAAGCATTCAAGAAGGCCTTCCCAGAAGGTTTCGATAGGATGTATAGAGGAGTCGATCCAATCGATGGGGACAAAATATCCCCTAACATTCAAACCCCCAACTCATCAGGACCTACATTCTTTTCAGGAGATAGGAAGCAAGCAGCTCGATATGCTGGACAAAGCGGTAACAGGATACTTGGAGCTGATTATTACAAGAAAAAGAGAGGTGTATTTGATGTTGCCTACCCTTCTAATACATCTAGATTAGACATAGATACTAGAGGGTCTAATTGGGAGGACGTAAGAAAGTATGACAAAGAAGACATACAGAAAAGAATTGAAGAAATCAATCAGAAAATAGAGGGTAGAAAGCGTAGAGGAACAAACTGGTTTGCATTCGAAGACGATATATGGTACATAAATAAAGGGGCGGAACTTGAAGCTCCCAAAAGGGTTAGTTCAGACGAAGAGATCGCCGCGTTTCTAGACAAGTATTATGATTGGACCAAAACAAATCCAGATTGGGTGTTCCATAAGGACACCCCAGATTTTTACCGCAGTGCAGATGATCTGCTGCCTGCAGATGCTATAAGCACAGATGATTTTCAAGCTTTTATGGAGCGCAACCCAGATCTTTATGACAGGGTTGTTTTTAGAGGCCTAAATGATGATGGATTTGGTGATGTAAGCATAGTAAACGCAGGAAAAGCCCCGTACCCGAAGTCGCTTAAAGGGAATGTCGGGACATTTGATCTTAGCGACCCTAACGTATTTAAAGCTCTAGTACCTATAATAGGTATGTCTGCTGCGATAAAGCTTGCAAAAAGCCAGGGTGTTGAAAACCCAGGGGAGAAGATGAGTAAGGGAGGTATGATCTCTATGAAGAAGAAACCGACTGGAATGTCAGCTATCAGAAAATAACTATCTTTACCTCATGAATTTTTACAAGAAATCTATGATGGCCGAAGGCGGCCCTATGCCGCAGTCTGAAGGAGAGGGTCAGATGTCTGAAGGCATGAAGCAACTCCAGATGCTCAAAGCCGCTCACGAGAAAGCTATTGAAGAAAAGAACATGGAGATGCTCGGTAAGATTGAGACCGTCATCAAGGATATGTACGACCAGCTCGACGAGAGAGGCCGAGAAGCTATCTCGCAACTCTTCCCTGACCTCGACTTTATGGTGGACGACCAAGAGGAGGCAGAAGAGATGATGGAGGAGAGAGAAGAAAGAGAAGAGATGTCTTACGGGGGTAAGATCCGCAAGATGATGGGAGGGGGGTATATGAAGTACCCAGGCGGCGGATACTTCAAGATGTGAAGTACCGCAACGCCAAAAGAAAAAAACTAGACTCGAATATCGAGAACGAAAAGCGACGCCTAAATAATGAAGCTGTCAAAAAATCTCTCACTCGCCGAAGTAACGAAAAGCGTAACGGCTAAGCGACTCGGCATAGATAACACCCCAGATGACTGGACTAAAGAAAATCTTCGCCAAGTTGCGATCAATGTATTTCAACCTCTTAGGGATGCTTTCGGGTGTCCTATATACGTGTCGAGCGGCTATCGCTCAGCTGAGCTCAACACTGCTATCGGTGGCTCAAATCGCAGTCAGCATGTGGAAGGCAGAGCACTCGATCTGGACGCAGACGTATACGGACGCTGTACAAACGCTCAGATCTTCAACTACATTAAAGACAATCTGGAATTTGATCAGCTCATTTGGGAGTTTGGTGATGAAAGCAATCCTGATTGGGTTCACGTCAGTTTCGTTTACGATGGGAATAATCGTAAGCGCTGTCTCAAAGCTGATCGTGATGATAAAGGAAAGACGTTCTACACAGTAATATTTGACTAATGCCAGAACTCGGAATAGGACTCGGAATACATAAAGGAGGGGTACCAAAGAAAAGCTTGCTCCTCGACAAGTACGATATAGATGCAGCTTTCTCGCTGCGTAAAGTGAGGGCCGACTACAACGGCCCTTGTGTTCGTGTAAGAAACAGCAGCGGGGAGTTTGCTGATATCGGGTTTACTTCTAAGGGCGTACTCGACGAAGCTGCTCTGAACGCTCACTGCGGAGCGAATGACGGGACGGTTCAGACGTGGTACAATCAGTCTACTGAGGGCGGGAGGTACAATGCAGTGCAGGATACTGCAGCCAATCAACCGATCATCTATGACGCCTCAGAAGGAGGGTACCTTGGGTATCTTGAGAACACAGGCAATATGTATCTGCGTTTCGAGAATCAGCTTACTGGTGTTACTGACCTCGCTGCTGTCTACGAAAACGTTTCTAGCAATACAAGCTCAGCTTACGTTCTTGGAGAACACAGGTCTGATGGAGGTGCAGCCGACGGTGTCTCAGTGGGTCACCCAACAGTCCCTGGGTTTTCTATCGTGGGAATCGGAACTGACCTTGTGTCTCATACTGGAAGCGCCGTTGGTGAAAAGCATGCTGGCTTTGCTTATATGAGTGGTAACCCTAGGTTTACTGTTGTAGACGGGTATGTCACAGACAGCACCGTAAATAGTACTACGCCTATTGTTGTAGACTACATTTTCTCAAGAAGTAAGTCTGATAACCCAGATACCTGGGACTTCTTGGGGAAAGTATGGGAGGTCTTCCTCTCTACTTCTGACCTCTCAGCTAAGCGCATAGCACTAGAGAACAGCATTCTTTCAGCGAACGCATTGACAGTACCTGAGCAGACGCTGCTTGAGAAGTACGACGGAGCTGCTGCAGCATACTCTTTGCGCTGCATCAATAGAGAGCACGTAGGCCCTATTATAGAGCTTAGAGCCACTCAGACGACAGAGGTTACTGAAGACGTGTATCTTGATTCAACAGGTGTTGTCAATGAGTCTAGGATAACTGCGCTCTGCACTGACGACGAAGACGGCGACGCACTGGTAGATGGATTTGTAAGAACGTGGTACGACCAAGCAGGTTCAAACAACGCGACGCAGACGACTGACGCATACCAACCAAAGATTCATGACGCAACTAATGGTGTGGTGTTGGAGAATGGTAGGCCTGTAATTGACACCATGACAGACAACTATGGAATGTCATTTAATTCAACCATTCAAGCCTCAAGCCAATTTATTGCAACTGTCAGCTACATCAACAATCAAAATATTTTCATTGGAAGCTCCGATTATTTTTGCTTTATAAATGGTGCTGCGACTTTGGTGAGGGCGAATAATGTTTCTGAATCATACACATCTCCGACGGTATCAAATCAAACTATTTTAACATATACTAGAGATGGCTCGCAAAGCGAGCTTTTTCAAGAGGGTGTCAGTTTAGGGACATCTACTGCCCTATCTACAGAGGTCAGCGACTACGACGGAATTGGAACTTACCAGCGTGCAGGCGCTGCTAATTTCAAAATGCAAGAAATCGTCATTTACGATTCTGATCAATCTTCTAACCGCGAAGGAATAGAGTCCAACATCAACGCTCACTACTTCATCTACCAAGAGGCTACGGCATCTCCAGCTTCTGGGTTCTTGGCTGATTACAGCGGAGCTGCTGCAGCATACTCTGTAAGACAGCTCGGTGACGCTAACATCTGCATGAGAGTTAGAAGAGACGGTGATGACGCAGAGAAGAACATAGGGTTCGGTAGTGACGGGTTTGTAGACACGACTGCTATCTCAGACTTCTGCGGGAGCGACAACGGATTTGTCGTCACTTGGTTTGATCAGAGTGGTAACGCTGTAGATGCAACTCAAGGCACTAACGCTGAACAACCTAAGATTTACGACGGGACTGACGGCATAACAAAAGATAATGGCTACCCTGCCACAGAGTGGTCAGCAGCATCGGGACAAATGCTCGAAGCCAATTATACGACAAACTCAAGTGAGTTTACTGTTGTCGCTGTAGCTAATAGTGATGACAGCTCAACGAATAAAACCATTGTCCTCACCCCAGAAGCACTTGTGTTTCTTGGGAACGACGAGGCAGCTAAACATATCCAGGGTAATGCTACTCAGGCAATTTACTCAAGTGCCGACTTTACCGATCAAGCTATTCACTTTGTTGGAAACAGCGGTAGTGAATCTTTTGCTGGAGAAAACGGAGACACATTTGTTACAGTGGCTGAATCTACAGCTACTAACGGTGAGCTGAAAATTGGAAACAACGCCAATGAAAGTATCCCATTCCTCGGCACTATACAGGAGATTGTTTATTACACTTCTGATCAGTCTTCGAACAGAACGGGTATTGAAGAAAACATCAACGACGCCTTCAACATCTACCCGTCAACCGAGACTCCTACCTCAGGATTCCTAAACGAGTTCTCTGGGGCTGCAGCAGCATACTCAGTACGTAAGCTTGGGGACTCCCCAGTGGCCATGAGAGTCAGAAAGACTGTCAGCTCTGTCGACTACTACCAAGTCATAGGCTTTGATGCTAACGGTGATCTCGACACAGCAGCTATCGAAGAGTTTGCTGATGGCAACGATGTATTCGTTCAGACGTGGTACGATCAGAGTGGGAATGGTAGACACCAAGTACAAGACACGAACCTTGAGCAACCTAAGATCTATGACGGGACTGATGGCTTCTACTACACGGAAGGCAATGTAGCGATATGGTTTAACGATCAGGGGATGGAAGATTCGTCAGACAATCAAATCACTGTCCTTGATCAAAGTATTTTTGTGGTTGCTGAAAGGTCAAGCACTGTGGACGCCGATAGAAGCGTCTTTGTAGGTCACTCAGAGGATGCTACGTACCAGGTATTTGCAGCTCAAGTTTGGGGAGGGTCAGATGCCGATACTGCTGATCGACTTGTTTTTTATGCTGGCACTGATTTCGATTCAGCAGAAATTCCCGTTTCTATTGACACGAAGCAAAATCTCATGACTTATGGTTGGCACCATGACGATAATTCTATTTTTCAATATAACGGTGAAGAACCTGCTCTCAATGCAGACGGCGATCCATCTCCAACCCAGAGCACATACCAAATATCTGTAGGGTCTAAAAGCTACAATTCTCTTGAGGCGTATGTAACGGAAGTCATCGTGTACGAGGGCATGAGAGATGCCACTACAAGAGTCAACATCGAGAAGAATCAGAACAACTACTTCCTCATTCACCAAGAAGCTTCTGCCTCCCCAGCTACTGGACTGCTTAGCGAAGCACCAAACGCAACAGCTGCATACTCTGTGCGTCAGCTCGGTGATGCTAAGCTGTGCATGAAAGTGAGAAGGGGTAGTGATAACGCTACAAAGAACATCGGGTTTGTAAATGGTGTTGTCGACACAGCAGCCATCGAAGCTTTCTGCGGTAACAGCGACGGTACTGTAGATACGTGGTATGACCAGAGCGGTAGCGGTAATCACGCCACTCAGGGTACTGCTGGGTCTCAACCTAAGATCTACGACAGCGCAACGGGTGTGGAGTTGGAGAACGGCAAGCCCATTCTAAGCTTCGGGGTTAATAATAGATTTAATTTGTCTTCTAACCTCAGCATATTGAATGAAAACTTTTTCTATGTTACAGCAGAAACCGTTGATCTTACAGTGTACGGACTTGTTGATGACACAGATTACCTTAGAAATCAGCTCACCAGATATTTGCTCAGTGATGGTGGAACTCTTTATTCCTCGAACATAAGTCCTTCTTCAGGCTACTCAGTTCATAGTGTTATAAACAATGATGGGGCGTACCAAAACGGAACAAAGCTTGCTGACTTTACAAACGCGTTGACTATATCTGCTGACTCTATCTTAGAAGCAAATTCTGCTGGTTCTTATCAGGAGCTTGTCATTTATGATTCAGACCAATCCGACAACCGCGAAGACATAGAAACCAACATCAACAACCACTTCAAGATCTACACTCCGTTCACCACTGGACTCCTCGACTCATACCCTGGGGCTGCAGCAGCTTACTCTCTGAGAAGACTGAGCTCTACGTACACAGGCCCAGCTATCGAAGTGACAAGCAACAGCAGCACACAAGACATCGGGTTTGACGCAGAAGGTAATCTCGATACGTCAGCTCTTGCAGCTTTCTGCGGGAGTAACGACGGTACGGTGTCTAAGTGGTACGATCAGAGTGGGGAAGGCAACGACGCGACACAGGCGACGGCAGCGTCACAGCCGAAGATTTACGACGGGACTGATGGTGTAGTGTTGGAGAACGGCAAGCCTGCGGTGGAGTTTGACGGAGCAACAGCTGGTCAAGGCTTGTTTGGCTCAGACATAGGCAGCACGGCCAGCGCGTTTAGTGCAATCGCTGTAAGAAATCGAACAAAAGAAGCATCATCAGACAATTACCTATTTGACTCCGACTCAGGAGACGGAAGAGTTTTGTTTGACGCCCCGTTGTCTGCATTGCGCTTGACCAATAATTTTACGGGCGCATTTGGTGGCACGGGTCAAACATTAGTGGGTGGTTATTCTTCTTCATTGCAAACTAGCGCCTTCACAAACGGCACTGCGATTTCGATTTCAGGCACTCATGTTGATCAAGATTTATCGGGTGATTTTGCGCTTGGCAACTTCTACGCCCCGTCAACCCAGACAGGTTATGGCGGCACAATGCAAGAATTTATTATTTACCAAAGCGACCAATCCTCTAACCGCACGGGTATCGAGAAGAACATCAACAAGCACTACTCTATCTACGAGCAACCGCTTCTCGATGTTGTCCCTGATGCTGCTGCTGCGTACTCACTGCGTAAGTTGAGAGCGGACTACACGGGTCCAGCGATCAACGTATACAACGGTACAGACTACAAAGACATCTACTTCAGACGCGACGGTAGCCTCGACACAGCGGCTATAGCTAAGTTCTGCGGTAATAATGACGGTACTGTAGCTGTATGGTATGATCAGAGCGGAAATGCAAATCATGCAGAGCAGACGACACTTGCAAGTAGACCTAAGATTTATGATGGGACTGATGGGGTTTTAACGGAGGGCGACAAGCCTATTCTAAGTTTTGAGGTTAATAATAGGTTTAATTTGTCGTCTAACCTCAGCATATTGAATGAAAACTTTTTCTATGTTACAGCAGAAACCGTTGATCTTACAGTGTACGGACTTGTTGATGACACAGATTACCTTAGAAATCAGCTCACCAGATATTTGCTCAGTGATGGTGGAACTCTTTATTCCTCGAACATAAGTCCTTCTTCAGGCTACTCAGTTCATAGTGTTATAAACAATGATGGGGCGTACCAAAACGGAACAAAGCTTGCTGACTTTACAAACGCGTTGACTATATCTGCTGACTCTATCTTAGAAGCAAATTCTGCTGGTTCTTATCAGGAGCTTGTCATTTATGATTCAGACCAATCCGACAACCGCGAAGACATAGAAACCAACATCAACAACCACTTCAAGATCTACACTCCGTTCACCACTGGACTCCTCGACTCATACCCTGGGGCTGCAGCAGCTTACTCTCTGAGAAGACTGAGCTCTACGTACACAGGCCCAGCTATCGAAGTGACAAGCAACAGCAGCACACAAGACATCGGGTTTGACGCAGAAGGTAATCTCGATACGTCAGCTCTTGCAGCTTTCTGCGGGAGTAACGACGGTACGGTGTCTAAGTGGTACGATCAGAGTGGGGAAGGCAACGACGCGACACAGGCGACGGCAGCGTCACAGCCGAAGATTTACGACGGGACTGATGGTGTAGTGTTGGAGAACGGCAAGCCTGCGGTGGAGTTTGACGGAGCAACAGCTGGTCAAGGCTTGTTTGGCTCAGACATAGGCAGCACGGCCAGCGCGTTTAGTGCAATCGCTGTAAGAAATCGAACAAAAGAAGCATCATCAGACAATTACCTATTTGACTCCGACTCAGGAGACGGAAGAGTTTTGTTTGACGCCCCGTTGTCTGCATTGCGCTTGACCAATAATTTTACGGGCGCATTTGGTGGCACGGGTCAAACATTAGTGGGTGGTTATTCTTCTTCATTGCAAACTAGCGCCTTCACAAACGGCACTGCGATTTCGATTTCAGGCACTCATGTTGATCAAGATTTATCGGGTGATTTTGCGCTTGGCAACTTCTACGCCCCGTCAACCCAGACAGGTTATGGCGGCACAATGCAAGAATTTATTATTTACCAAAGCGACCAATCCTCTAACCGCTCAGGTATCGAGAAGAACATCAACAACCACTACTCTATCTACGACCAACCGCTTCTCGATGTTGTCCCTGATGCTGCTGCTGCGTACTCACTGCGTAAGTTGAGAGCGGACTACACAGGTCCAGCGATCAACGTATACAACGGTACAGACTACAAAGACATCTACTTCAGACGCGACGGTAGCCTCGACACAGCGGCTATAGCTAAGTTCTGCGGTAATAATGACGGTACTGTAGCTATATGGTATGATCAGAGTGGAAGTGCAAATCATGCAGAGCAGACGACAGTTGCAAGTCAACCGAAGATCTATGATGGGACTGACGGGTTGGTAACAGAGAATGGAAAGCCTGCTGTTGAGTTTGATGGAGTTGACAACTGGATGTACGCGTCAGGGTTTGGAGAGGATGAAGAAAGATCAGTGTTTAACACTATGAAAGCAGTTTCAGACCCTGCTTCAGGGTATAACAATTATTGGATTTTCCTTCAATCAGCCCCAACTGCAACAGGAAACTTCCTGCAGTTGTACAGCTCGTCTTACGACGATAGCCTTGCTGCGAATTTTGCAACAGCAGGCCTTGACATTACAACTTCGCAGGGACTTCAAAATCAATCTTTGGTTAGCGTAATAAAAGGCTCAAGTAGCTCGAATCTATACAAAGACGGAACTTCCATCGGTACCAGCGGAAGCGGAACTCAAGCAATGGAAGATGAATTAAGTATCGGTAGATTTGCAGCTAACTACGCCGTCCAAAAACAGCAAGAATTGGTGATTTACAATTCTGACAAAACCAGCGACCGCACAATCATCGAATCCAACACCAACCACTACTACGGAATATACTGATCCATATTTTCGAGATACCGATAGAAAGCCTGCACCACCATGCGGGCTTTCTGCGTTATAGCATAGCGCACTCTGTAGTTCATCTTAGTCTCGTCACGGAACAGATGGTCCTCTGCTGTCTGGCTTGGGGTTAACCTGTCGAAGTGTTTGTAGATATACCCCATGCGAGTGAGAGGCTGTATCATGCGCTCACTGAGCTTCTTCTTAGAAAACCCGTAGTCACCAGCAGCGAAGTCTA
>Ga0208542_1000586_pt1 | contig 16507 bp, 17 predicted proteins | sample DEB08_DNA_3_FD_185495 | JGI IMG/M metagenome (GOLD analysis project Ga0208542, IMG submission 185495) | Aqueous microbial communities from the Delaware River and Bay under freshwater to marine salinity gradient to study organic matter... | ecosystem: Environmental > Aquatic > Marine > Coastal ... | reverse complement strand
ATCTTAGATTTTTGCGGAAATAGAGAAATAATTTTAGATTTTCGCAATATTTTTAATTTCTTTAAATACTTTTTATTTTACGCATCTTCAAAGTATCCCAAAAACGCATAACCCCACTCATCATAATATGTCTCAGGGTCATCCTCTGCAGTGATGTCCATTTCATTATCTTCCTGCCATCGTTCAATATAGTCATCTGCGTGACGCCGAGCTCGCCTGATAATAGTTAGACAACTGTTTAGATGTCCCTTCTGGTCTGCTACTACCTGACGTATCTTTCCAACTTCACCGAATACTTGGTCAATGATGTCATAGCAAACTGGACGAGACATATTGTGTAGTTGTTTGGTTTCTCAAATACTTCTTGTTTGTGTTTATTTTTTCTTAAATTGCAACTTTCAAATTTTGATTTTTTGTAATATTTTTTATATGAATCATTTATTAAAATGAACTACTAAAATTTGAAACTTCATTTAGGATAATTTTTAGATACATAATGATTAAAGTTGGTAAGGATGGTAGTGTTGTTTTATTTTGGGAGAATTTACTTATATCTTCATTAGCATTAGGAAAATATACATATGATGATTATATGAAGGATACCCAATGCTTCATTGAACTTAGTTTAAGGAAAAATCATAATTTTAGAGATTTAGTTAAATATGCATATCACTTCTGTAATACCATATACAAAAGAAAACTTCAAAAAAAGAAAATATCTACTGATGACCACTACGCCTTCGCGATGTCGCTATTTACACTATTAAGAATGAAATTAATTGATTTTGATGACCATATACTCATCGCACCAAGAAAGAAAGTTAAATCATACTAATGACAGCAGGCCGTGTTCATCAGTCTGCCAACAATATTCTTCTTCACTTGTAGCACTGCCCTCACTATCACTATATCTTTCTTTTTTTACCCTCTTCGGTGGTAAATATTCTTCATCCAATAAATCTTCAAAATGAATTTGTAGTTTAGTAATTAAATCCTTCTTTTTGTGAGTTTTTAATATTTTAATTATCTCTTTTACATCCTCTGCAAATACTTGTTCCATTTTACAATAGTTTAACATTTTTTTTTACAAAATTCAAAAAATTATCCTTATTTTTTCCCAAATAATGCTTGTACTAAATTCACAGGGAATTGATTTTGTCTCTGGACTTTATAGATGACTGCACTATTATCATCTACTCGCGAAAATGTACCATCAGGGTCTGTAATAGCAGTTGTAATTGTACTTAATGGTTTTTGTCTTGTTATCGTAAATTCCAATGAACTATCACTTGAATAAAAGAAGTCTCCACCATCTGTTGTCTTCAATACGTGTGCAATAACTGGAAGACGCTCACCACTATCTAAACTTCCAAAATATACGGCTTCATCTATTATATCACTTCTTATAGTATAAAAGGGAGCAAGCATTTGTCGCGGAACGCCTTCTGCAGTAATTGTTAATGAATTTGTCTCTTGAACAATTGGATTAGAATAAGGATAAAATTTTTTACTACTTGCCTTGTGGTCGTGTAATACTAATGATGTCGCTATATTTGGTTGAAACATCTCCGCTCCCCAAACATTCATATTATATATTAATGTATCTTGAGCCTTTACAACAGCCTGAGTAGTGACCTTATTTAATGTCTTTTGATTAAATGTATTCACTCGTTGCTGTGTTGTATTTTCTGCTGTCAATGGAGATTGTAATTGATTATAACTAAATCCTAAAATTCCCATTAAAGAATTATGCCACTGCTTCTCAGTGATTCCAAAATTTTCAATAGATATTCCTGATTGACAATCCATTATTGAGAAAGGATATATATTCACATTAGGCATATCTACTTTTACAGGTGTAGCGAGGCGCGTACCATCCGTATTAAAAAATGTTATGTCTTGCTTTTCAGGATATGGTTGCATACCAGGAGCATAATTTTGTCTTCTTAACCTTTTATTTATTTTATATACATTCGCACTTCCATCTCTTACAGGATTTGTCTGTGTATCAGAACCAGCAGCAGCATTATTTCCAAGATATTCAGGTGTATAAAAATCTGTAAATCCAAATCTATCTTTTATATTATCATAACTTAATGTTGGATTTGATGAACCCAAATAAACTTGATTGATTGTTTCACCTTTATCTACGATTTGTGTGGAAGCATTAGCACTTCCATTATCATTTAAATTCATAAATCCTATCTGTGTATTTCCTTCCTTTTCAGTTGTCCCACTCGCCGATGGCGTATATAATCCTATTGCAGCATTCCCATATGCTGTGAAATGAGGGTCGTATCCAATATGTCTTTTATATTTCGCTAAATTATAAGAAGCATTACCTACATATTCATAACCACCAATGAAAAATCCAGAAGCATTATAATATTTTGCTGGAACACCTCCTACACCTTCGGTTGTGATTTGTATAAAATTTTTTTCATCCTCTAAAAATATTCCATAACTTAATTTTTTAGTATCATCTTCATAAACAGGATTGTCATAAAAGGTATTTTCATCTTCTTTGATATATGTGACAAATAAAGGCTCAGAAGGTGTATTATATTTTATCGCCTGAGCTAATACAGTTGTACTCGCATTCATATCACTACCAAATTCTTTCCTATCTGAACATAATGTCTTTGATGAATTCTCATAAGCCTGCAACATATCCAAATGTAAAAATCTTGAATTATCAGATGTCAATTGAGGACTATTATTATGATATACACTGCTCGCATTTCTAAAATCCCAAAATTCAGGATACAATGCCTGTTTCTTTATCCATCTTGCTAACTTTTCACAATTTTGCTTATTATATGGAACATTAAATGATATACGTGTGCTTAATCTTCCTGAAATATGGTCATCACTTATATTATTAATATAATTATAAAATGTACCTCCGTAAAAGAATGTATTTCCCCAATCTTGCCTTCCACTCTCTACAAAATCAGGTCTTTTAAAACAAACATTTTGAAATGAATTTAACCATTGTAAATGCTGTGTCAATGGTCCTGCTCCACCAAGAGTATATTCATATGTTCTCGCCAATTCATAATTATTATTACTAAATACTCCATTCGCACAATTAAAAGGTTTATATGTATCTGTCTTATAGATTGCTCCTAATACCCCTTGTCCTGAAAATTGATTGGTTGTAGAAGGTGTAGTTCCCAAGTTCCACTGCTCATACTGCTGAATATTAGATGCATTCTGTAATCCATTCGTAAATGTTTCAGCTACGAAATCAGCACTACGTCTTCCACTTGGGATTGTAATACTTTTTAATTCCCTATATAAATAATATGTAGAGACCGCAGGGTCTAAACTACCATTCCCATTTGCATTTAATATCATAGTTGGTACATTCGGTACTGTTGTGTTTGGATTGTAATAAGTAGTAAATGCTCTTGTAAATAATGTGAATTTAGTTCCATCTTGACGGATTTTTAATAATTCCCTGTTTGTAGCCCACGATGAAGTCCATACAGAAGAAGCATTTCTATCTCTACTATAATCACTTTCAACAACTGTTCCATTGCGAGGTTGTTGTATCGTAGCACCTGCATCTTCACTATCAAAAAAAGAATATGCTGGTTTGGTTGTTCCGTATGTACTTGCGCCATATCTTCTCGGCAATGAAAAACAATTTTCTCCATTTGTCGCTTTATAATATTGAATTGTTAAATGTACATTATTATCTTGTAATACAGCCGAAGCACTATATTTATCTACCTCTACTGCATCATAATTATTTAAAACATTAAAATATCCAGTATCCTGAAATTGAGATTTCACATTATAAGTTGTGAATTTTATGATATTTGGAATTGTTACATCACTTATAATATTTCCTTTTAATTCAATTGTGTCGGAGCCAGCACCTATTTCTGATATGACTGCAGAATGTACAGAAACTTTATCTCCAACATTTAACATTAAACCTTCATTTACTTTATTCATAAAAATAGCATTATTTGTATCATTTCCCCCTGAAACATCAACGCTCGCTCTACGCGAACACTCTAATAAACTTAAATCAGTATATGGTTCGGTTTGTACCTGATTTGACATATTTAAAATACAAAATATAAAAAAAGCATAATTATTTTATTTAATTAACTGAATCCCGCCGTAAGGAATCCTTGTGATAATACAGCAACTTTTGAAATTTCAATGTAGGACCGCTGGGTGTAAGTCTTTCCAGCAGCAAGGGCAGGAAGAGAATCCAACTTCGTAGTTAATTCCAGACCACGAGCATTCACACGTCCAGCAGGAAGGCGATATGCTTGAAAGAAGAAGTTTGAAACAAGACCGCGAGAAGCGTTCTGGACATTTCCTTCAAACTGAGCATTTGTTAAAGTATTGCCTTCGCCAGCATATTCTTCACGAGTAACAAATGGCAGTGCTCCCATAGCACGAGAAGTCTTATCAAATAAAACCGCAGAATTAGATAAATCAATCGGGAAAACAAAAAAGTCATTCATACGGATATTCATTGTAAGGGTATCATTCTTTTTAGTTCCCGAAACATAATCGCGAGCAGGCGCAACCGCGGAATACTTATTACAAACAAACCTCTCAGTTCTATTATCATCATTGATAAATGAAATAACCTTTGTAACTATACGTCCTGCTCCACCGAGATTACGTACAGAGTTCTTAGCATCAGCAACAGAAAGACTGGTTTTAGTTAGTCTATAATCATTAAATGAAAAGTTAGTCGGTTGCGAGTTGTATGCAGCCAACTGCTGAGCCATTATTTCCCCATCATAAAAAATGTAATCTGCAACAAGTTTTACTTCCGTAGTATCAATCTCAATATTTGAACCAATAGCAGCATTATTAGAATTCACGGAAACACGACCACCAGCCTGTGGTTCCCAAACCAAATCAATGACTACCTCTTGTTTCATTGCGAATAATGGAAGATTTAAACCCTTCATAAAAGGAAATAATTCTGCCAGAGTTACAGAAAATACAGGTTTGTTATTAATATCTAAGACATCTTCACAAATCAAGTTTCCACCATCATATTCTACATTTGTACCAAGACCATATGCATCAGCCTTCGTATTGGATTGAGAACCTGCTGTATCATTGTATCTAAAATCGTGTGATAACTGTCTTCCAGACATATACGCTTCGCGGTCTTTGTTAATTTCATTTGATAAGAAAATACTTTCAAATGCTTTGAAGTGATTGTAATCATCCATTTCAGATATAGTATTACCACCAATAGAAAGGGTCGCACGACGAATTAAAGAATGTGCGCCAATCCCAAGGGGAAAGAACGCACCAGCAGTAGTAGAAGCATTCCCTTTAACTGATAAGGTAATACGCGAACCATCGTGTAAGTATCCTTTGTTAGTTAAAACGAATCTGCAATTATTTTGATTTATCACAATTGGGTCAAGTACATCAGAGGTGATATCCATTGACATATTAGATTGAATAGCACCAACCTTAATTAAATCGGGAACATTAGATGAATCCATTTTTGGGGGCGAGACGCCAACGGTTTCTTGAATATCAGTCATTTTATGATATTTAAAATATAAAAATAATTTTAAAAAAAAAATTTTTCACAAGGAATTACTGAATAACTTGCAATCCTGATGGACCAAATACAAGGGTCTGTCGCGAATGAACAAAAAGAAATAGCGCGTTTGGACTATCTGAAGTTAAATCACATTCCATTTGAATACCAAAGGGAGTTGTACTGAAATCTTCACCAACACCAGTTCCAATCGTATCAAAAGGAACTCCAAGGCATTCCATAGGACCACCATCTGCCGTGAGGGGTGGAACAGCGCCAGTATATTCACGGTTAGTATTTACAGGTGATACTTCACTACGAAGATTGAGACCAGCCTTAATACTATCACGAGCAAAAGTGACAACCTGAGGGTCAATCGTAGTTATTTCTGGACTTTCTTTTACATTTGTATCAATGTTAAATGAAATAGGCATTCTCATCCCTCCCTTTGTAAAAATTATCTGTTTAATAGCAGCTTGAGAACCATCACTATTGAGAAGTGTTGTCGTAGCATATGAATTGTAACTCAGGTTATTTAGATATTTTGAAGGACAGAAATTCATAAATACACCCAAAGTTCGCGATGTTCCAAGATTGAAATTAACAACAGCATTCGTAGAATTTACAACATTGAAATATGAAGTAATAGCATTGTACGTTAATTGTCCCTGCGATGGAAGCATACTGCGAGGGTCAGGAGGTACAACTAATTCACAATGAAGACGAAGGTTTGATAATTGATAAAAGGAATCAGTAAGACCAGTTGGGTCTCCATTCTGTGCATATAAGACCTGTGCGTCAGGAGCAAGATTTAAAGAAATCTCAACACCACCAAGGGATTCATTTGAAAGTGGTATCATATTACCTGAGCTTAAAAACCCTGTTGGAATATGAATGCAGAAGCGAGAACCGTGTGTAGTCGCAGGGAAATCTACTAATTCACGCTTTTGCGTTTCAAAGTTGGGAAGAGTTAGCGCCATCTCGTTTAAGTGAGAAAATTTATCCGATTTTGAATTTACATATGGGAGGTAAGATGATAAGAAACGTCCGTAGTGATTAACCGTTTCAATCACCTGTCTTGACCTTTGAGAGGTAATAGTAACCTTTTCAAAAATAGAATATAGAGCAAGTTTCTCATCAATTGCGAGTTGGTCGGCAGTAGTTGGTTTAGCAGTTCCCGCGGCGTCAGTGAAAAATTCAATTTCACCACTGATACGAACACTTCCTGCATCTAAAAGATGAGGCTGCGCTCCAATCAAAAAAGATACAATTGGATTTCCCTTTTTGTATGAAACCTTTTGAGTAGAATTCACATTACTCGGTTGAACTTCGTTGTATATGATACTGGATGACATAGAACTCATTTTTATATGATAATTATATATTTTTTAATATGATTATTTTTCAAAAAGTTTATTTATAAAAATATTTTTATTTAGACTTCTACTTGAATACTATCAGCACGAATATTTATCCTACGAAGATGATATACGAAGTTGCACCATAACTTATCCTTTGTAGGAGCAGCAGCAGTATCCTGATAATAGACATTGAGACGAGTGTCCTTTCCACGCATATCATAGACACCTTTATTAAGTGATAAAGCACGCCCTATACAGAAGTTTTCACTAAATCTATTCATAGAGAGGGCAGGCATTTCCGCTTGTGATAAGGCTTTATCTAATTCAAGGAGAGCAATCGCGTCAATACTATCATTTGCTGAAATCTTGGAAGTCTTTACATTCAACGAAGGCTGATTACGGCCGTCATAGAAAAAGAAGTATTCTGTAAGTTTATCTGATATTCCTGCAATACCAGACTGCGATGAAAATAATGCAGTATCTGTTCCCTTTTTAATTTCATAAGTTCCAGAACCACTAATGCTATCACGAGTTGAATAAACACCAGCATCCGTAGGGATACAAATAATAGACTTTGCCCTTTGATGATTCGCAGGGATTCCAATATTAGCAACTCTATCTCCCTTCAATTGTGAATAGTTATATACCTGAGTTGATAAGAAATCATATACCATCATTTTACCTTCACGCATATCCCTCTGTGCCTCTGCTCTCGCCTGAGCTCCCATATCTATTTGATTTAAGACAAGTTCAGCATTTGAAATTTCATAAGTTGGATTGTATGAAGTTGCTGCCCTTACCGATGTTGAATACATCGCAAAGTTTCCAACATTAGTCACTGATGCATTTGGAGTTACAGCATTAAGAAGTGTTACCTTAACATATTTATTAGCACCCGAACCAGCAGTTTCAATTCTGTTAATTACAGCAGGAGTGCTAAATGTAGATTTAGTGCGGTCACTAATCTGTGCGAATTCAAATGTTTCACCAACTACAAAAGGGAAATTAGATACTTCCCAGTTATTGTTATCGTGTTTGACGTAAAAGACATTTGAAGCAGTCGCATTAGACCAAGTGGAAGGACTTACAGTATCTCCATTCATACTATGGAAAATAGGATTTAGTGGAATACGTCTTTCAAAACTGACACTATCTAACTGTCTAAATACGCGCTTATTTTCACTTGTAAGAATAGTAATAAATAAACCATTCATTAATCCACACGGAACAACCTTATCATTTTGAAATAGACCAGTGTGAAGTGGTAATTTTAACTTACATTTGTGATATTTAGCATTTGTAAATGAAGCAGTAGCAGGGTCGGCAGTAACAGACTCATAATATGGAGAAAATTTATGATTAGTTAGATTAGTCTTTGTAGTACCTCTTGAACCACGACAATCAGGAGTCCATACACCTGCTCCTTCATTTAGAGCACGTAAATCTTTAAGAGTTGGATTCGCGTGATAAGCATACTTTGTAGCGACGTGCACTGGATAATGTCTTATTTCTTCAAGTAGTTCTGTCTTGTCCCCTGAATGAATACGAATCGTGTCAATTAGTACCTGACCACCAATTAGTTCATCAAGTTGAAGACGTGTATGAGATGCGTTCGCATCAGGAGTTATTTGTAAATCAAATTGAAGATAAGAATTCTTTGGCTTAAAAGCATCTACATTTGGAGGAATGTAAAATTCTATCAATTTCTGTGCATTGTAAGATAATCCATTCTGCGATGGAATAGCAACATAACTTTCTTTTACGGGAATTTTATTTTGAGCGACGAAAAATCCTGACATCTGTTTATAATAGATGTGAATATAAAAATTATTTTAAAAAATAAATTAACAAAATTATCATTAAGACCTTACATTAGCAAAAGAACCTGCTAATGATGCCTGAGCAACCTGTGGTGTCTGGGTAACAGGAGCAGGCGTTTTATCCTGTGCGACTTGTGTTGCTGTATGTACTCCTTCACTGGCTGCATCAAGAGCTCCTGACGCTGCTTGTAATCCAGCACCAATCACACCTGCTAACTGAAAACCAGGTACAAATCCTAACATATCTAATGCCGCTCCACCGATGCTTCCAACATTCGCAATCTTTTCACCTAAATTATCCCCTGCGATAAGACTACCTCCGTGTTTAAAACTTTCAATATCACTGTAAATATCAAGACCTGCTGTCCCCAGAGCAGTAACCGTACCTGCTGCTTTACCTATACCTGACGCAACTTTCAATCCAATACTTCCTGCCTCTTCTGCCCCTTCCGCTCCTGCCGCTACAATACCTTTTCCTTTACTTAACACATTTGAACCTTCTTCCAATGTACCTTCACTTGTTTGAATTGCTGCTGCTGGTTTTGAAACTGAATCCGTAATACCCTCTGCTGCTCCCTGTGCTTGTGAAACCGCAGCCTGAGCGCCTTGTCCTGCTTTCTTTATTGCATCCGTATAAGCATTTACTTTGGAAATTGTATTCGCAACCGCTCCGCCTTCAGATATCGCACCTTTAATTCCACCAAGAAGTCCAGTTTCCTTATCTCCTGCAACAGCATTTCGTGCTGCGTCCTTAGCATTCTTTATATTTAAAGCGTTATTGGCTCGTATTTGTTCATTTAGACTCTCAACACTTGATGACAAAGCATTACCCTGTGATATCGCATCTGACATATTATACATATCAAACCCCATCTTGTTATAATGATAATTTATAAAATATTTTTATTCAATCTTTTCTATTTTTTTTTCTTCTACGTCTTGCACCGTCGGGTCATAATTTTGTCCGCCAGTCGCAATGACCTTTTCAAAATTCTTATAAAGAAGTGGTGGATTACTTAATTTCATATAACAAAAATCATATTTATTAGGAGTACTTTGTTTATATAACTTTAACCAATTCTGCGGTGAATTAAATAAATCGCCGTATTCCTCTGAAATTGCAGTCAGTTCCTTCATATTAGGGAAAGGACTTCCAACAATGACGTCAGTTGCATTTGCACGAATGATAGGGTCCACAGCACCTCTGAACTTCTGCACTGAAATCACAAGTAATTTAATATTGTAGTGCCTTGACCTTGTGACTAAATTTGCTATATGTTTATCAAGCATCCCGACACAATCATCAAGTACAACTGCAATATCAGGTCTGTTTTCATCTTCAAACGCCATTTGTCTATCAGTAATTCCTTGGATAATACTTGGTGAATATTGGTCGTAGCAAGTAAATCGCTTTTTCATAAATCGTGAGGTACTATCCATATTTATCGTTGGACTGATTACAACTACTTCATCAAAGAACTCTTGTCCGTATAGGTTATCGTTAAGGAAAAGATTCGAAATTATGGTCGACTTGCCAGTTTGTCTCGGGGAAATCATTAATAAACATTTACCTGCTCCCTTCACACCAACACCAACTTCTGGAAGATTTTCGTGATGTGGTTTTGCTACACCGTCATTTTCTACTTTTATGGGAATAATCTGGGGAAAATTAGACATTTATATTATGATTAGATTTTATTTATTCAAATAATAATGAAAATATTAAATCCTGAGGTATCCTATACGCTTCTTCTCTTGTATGACTTTTACCATTCACCCTAATACGTCTTTCAGTATTACCAAGATTAGTTTTATGAATATTACCTATCATATTACCACATTTCTTATTACAAGTAAGAGGTTTAAAATCTTTTTTATTAGTCCATATACGAGTTGGTTTCTTATAACCCCAGTCTGAATACATACAATAATCTACATCATAAAAAGGTAAATCCTTTATTATATCTCTGTCCTTTAATCTTCCAGTCCTTGGATTTTCCATAAACCATATTGCAGATTTAAAGTAATTTATTATCTCTAATGTTTTAAGAACTAATTTATCTGCTTCTTTCATATTTTCATTTATCTTTTCCCTTGTAAATATCTCTCCATTGATTTTACGTCCAATATGTGAATACTTTAAAATTGAATATTCTGTACAGGGGGGCGAAGCCCAGACTATATCAAAATAATCCTTTGGATATTGTTTGTAATTGAAATCCATTATATCACATTGGTGGTCGGCAGGTAATATTAAATCTACCGATACAGTTTCAATTCCTACTAAATCGCATACTTTTCCTACGGATTTAGTTCCTGAAAAAAGTTCTAAACATCTCATTTATATATTATAAGAAAATATTATTGAAAATTATAAATATATTTACTTGCGAATCCCTGGTCACCTGCGTACAGTTTCGGGGGATAGATTGCCTGTCGTATGACTTCTTGTGCTTTTGCCTTTGCAATTTCTTCATCTAATTTATTTTTCTTTTCTTGTTTGCGCTTCTGCCTCGCCATTTCTTGTCTGGTGAGCGCCTCTTCAATTGCCCTTTGTATGACTGATTCATCTATATCCGCTTTCGGTTTTGGTGGAGGTACATCATTTACAATATCTTCCATTTCCTTTATCTTTTTAACTTTTTGTTTTTCATTTACTTTACTTTCTAATTCTGCTAATTTCTTTTTTTCGGCGGCGCGTTCTCTGCGAACTTGAATTGCCTTTTCCCTTGCCGCAGCCAGTTTGGCTTTATGTGATTCAGATAATTGGCGTTTTGGTTTCGCTTCCTTTTTCACAGGTACTATCTTAGTAGATGTATCTTTCTTTTTTGGTTTCTCAAACACGTCATCCGTATCTATTTCACGGACTACTTCCGTAACATCTGGCGCAAGTAATTCATCTTCTTCATCTGTCTCAATTATTAAATCAGGGTCATTAACAATTTCTGGTAAAACTCCGCTCATTTTATAATTTATACTTAGAAAATTTCTATTCTTGACTAAAAATCAAATGTTCTTTCTAAAAATTATTTGACTTTATTTTTTTTCCCTGATATGCAACATTACAATTGTATCACCTGCGAGACCATCAACAGGTTTATCATTTCTATCTACAATATCAATACTAAATGAATTTACATTTGTATCACCTATATTACCTAAATCAAGATAAGTCTTTTCACCAGGTTCAAAGTACAATGCCCCTACTTCATTTCCTGCATTATCAAATCGCGGACAATGATAAATTATCTTACTTTCATTACCTGTGAAACCATTAAAACTTCTTTGAGTTGTAGATGTGAGACGTACGAAGATACTATCAGAAGAAGTATATTTCGGTACATTTGTAGATGTAAATAATGAAAATGTATTTCCAAAGGTAGTTGCTTTCAGAAATGTTTCATTAAAGAAACCAAATAAATTAGCAACACCATATCCATTCACTTGTCTTCCGTATGATTGCTTATATGTATTTGAATTCCCTACAACTAAGACAGGGTCAAAATCAATTGCTCCCGAGGCATTAACACCAACAGGTGTATATAAAGAAGCATTTGTCATATCATTAAACCATCTTGTATCTAATGCTGAACAAAGTTTAATCTGTCCATTTTGAAGACAAGTTCTGTAAAAGTCCATTGATAAAGGATTTCCATTTGCGTCAGTACCATTAAAATTAAAATTAGTTGGAGCTCTTCCATTAAATGTTTTAATAGTCGCGACGTGTGTTGCAAGTATATTAATCTTTGGAAATAGATAAGAGCATACCTGATTTACAGGTTTAAATGTATGATTTTTATTAGAAGGTGTCCCTTGGTCGTGACTGCTTACACGTGTTCTTGACCCTCCACTATTGGATAAATATAATTCCATTTTATCACCTGTGAGTTTAAATTCAACATAATTAAAAGATGAAGCATTTACATTTAAATCATAAGGAGTCGCATAAGTAGCGCCAGTATATCCGTAATAGACAACTTCTTCCATTGAGATTTCACCATCCTCGTCTAAATTACTATGTACAGAATGATATAGTTTAAGGTCGTTTCCATCACGTCTTGCTACAAAATCAAAGTAACCTATATCACCATCTACATTTGCATAAGGAGGTAATGATTCACCTTCTTTTTGCGTGACATATCTACTTAAACCAATTGACCAATCTATTCCTGCGGCACTAAAATCAGTGATAAAACTTCCTTGATTTGCTGATAAAGGAGCGGTTGTAGCAATAGCCCTTGCTCCCACACCAGAGGCAGATGCCGTAAGTGAGCCTGTGCCTGGATTGTATGTAAATTGATTAAAACCAGGGTCAGCAGTAACCATTTCTGTTGGCAGCGCAGAACTGGGAGCAGCCGTATAATAATCAAAACGGAAATTATATCCTGCGAAATCTGTTCCACCAGTCTTTTGTACCGAAGCGTTAAATGTATCTTGGAAATCAGGGTGAAAAATAGATTTCTTTACCTTTAAAATGACTTCATCTATTAATTCATCTTGGTCATATGTTCCTGTTTGCATAGTTACATCATTTGTATTTCTTATACTATTATCCCAATCGCCAGATACGTCTTCGTTGAGATATTTCCCTATAAACAGACCGAATTTTTTATTTGATTCTGTGACGTGTGCTTGACCTTCTTTATTAATCTTAAAACTTTGAAGTGCTACTTCTGAATTTTTCTTAATAACCATTGCTGATTGTAAGACATTTGTAAATGAGTTCGGTCGTGAAATACCACCGCCTGCATTAAAAGTTTCGTCGTTCGATAGTAAGAGTAATGACATTTATAGTATCTTAACATAAAAAAAAAATATATTAAAATAATTATAAAAATGCCTCATAAAACTAAAAAGAAGAAACCTAAAATGTACAACAGCGAAGATTGCTATAATCTTGAGAAAGTGCAAGAAGACGCAAAGAAAGTGAAAGCCAAAGATGTGTTTGAAGGATATAAACCTCCCGCGAAAAAGGTTAAGAAAGGTAAAACCTCCTGAGTTCAGGGTAAAGTTGTACCCAAGTTTCACATCTTAAAAGGCAGGTTGTACCCTCTTAAAAGGGGATTTGACCCCAGGTTATAGAGAAACAAAGTAAAGTAGCAATTTATTTTAATCACTGTACAATTCTTGCATATGAAAAAATTTAATTAATTAAATATTAAATAATTATAATATATATATACAATAAAAGTGCAAACTCATTACTATGAAAAAGTTTTTTTCTTTACCTTTGAAAGTTTAATCACTAAAAGTAATGCAATATTTAAAGTTTTAATCATATACTAATATATGGAATACTCCGGCCCTATTGAAACTAAAACATTTACTATACCAGTGCACCTATTAGAAGAAACACAACACTTACCAGATGAAGTAGTCATTGATAAACTAAGTGAGTTATTATTAGAATTCTTTGAAGACGGGAAGTACGCTTATAGTCCATATCAGAAACAAAACAAACCTGTTCCTGAAACTCATAAACAACAAAAAATGAAAATCAAAAAGTACCTGAAAACCCTTCAAACACCTAAGTACTGTCCTCAATCATTTAAGGGAAAAGTACATCGCAATTTCTTTAATATTCTCATAAACTCAGACGACACAATTGTTCCTCATTTGATACAACGAAATGCTGAACTAAGGAAAGTTAATAGGGAATACAAAACTGAATTAAATGAAATAAAACCTCTTTATGAAGATTTAAAAGGTAATTTTGACGTAAAGATAGATTGCGAGATGCAAAAGGAAATTCAAAGTAGATTAGAAAAAACAATGAAGGAAGAAAGGGCTCACGTATTAGAACAATTAAAAGAAAGGTTAAATATTATCAATAAATTAGAAGAAGAAAATGTAAAATTGAGGGAATATCATACCGCCGACGAAGAACGTTTAATTAGTGACAATGTTAGAATGGTAGAAGAAGTTATGTCACTAAAAGAACAATTGAAAAAAGCACAAGAAAAATTAGAAAAAAAAAATATCGGTCGTCCTAAATTATCCAAAAAGGAAAAGAAGAAATTAAAAAAAGAAAAGTTAAAGAAACAATTGGAGGAATTAGAAAGTAGTGATAGTGAAAGCGATAGTGAAAGCGAATGATAATTTTTACATATCTAAATATCTTTTCATAATTTTTTTTTGTATATCAGAATAGCCTTCCATTTGTCTTCCAATAGTTAATGAAGGAGTAATAAACATATTTTCTTTTTGCAATGATAACCAATATACATCTATATAATTACAATGTTCATTATTAATTTTTAATTTTTCATATCCTTCTTTAAAGTTGTGAATTAATTTATCATAAAAATGTTTTTTTATTAAATAACAATCAGTATGTCTTCCATCTAATACTTTATTGTAATTCCAAGAGATGAACTCTTTTTTATTTATTTTTCCACTAATCATACATACATCAAAGTCAATTTCAGGATAAACAAAATGTTCTCTATTTACCCATTCAAAATCATCTTCACAAATCATAACTTCTTCATATCCTTTTTCTTTTGCAATATTTAATGCTTTGATATGTGATAATACACAACCTTCGTAACCGTTGTGAGGAGTATCTATTGCATCTACTCTTTCAACAGATTTAAAATCCTCAAATTGTTTTTCAATATGTTCTTTTCTATCTTTTCTTTTATCAAGATTAATATATAATACAGGTATATCTTCAAGTTTCATATGACTACTCCTTTATGTATAATTGCTGAAAAATATTTATGTGATAAAACGCCAAAATATCATCATAACTACACACCTGAATACTATGAAATATTAAAAAACAAAAAATATGAAAAAGTATTAGAGATTGGTATTGGTTATCCTGAATTAATGTGTAAATTTACAAATGAAAATTATAAACAAGGAGCGAGTTTGTATATGTGGAAAGAATTTTTTGAAACATCACATATATTTGGTTGTGATATACGTGAAATAAAATTAGAAGGGATGAATACTTTTGTATGTGACCAAAGTAATCCTGATTCATTGGAAAAAATGATGTCGAAAATTGGATACGTGGATTTCATTATTGATGATGGAAGTCATATACCTGAACATCAAAAAATATCATTTAAGACATTATGGAAGTATTGTCGCGATATTTATATTATAGAAGATATACATAAAAGTAATCTTGATGATATGCAAAAAGAATTAGAAGATACTTTCATTAATTGTAAATGTATTAAGAACTATTGTCATCCCTCAGAACATCAAGGTTTTTTAGTCTTTCAAAAAAAATCTATATTGGAAATAAATGGATAAACCTGTCTTATACAAACCTTTCAAGAATACAACATCATCAAAAAGTAAATATTTTGTTTATGTGAAAAGTGATAATAAAAAAGGATATAAGAAAATTGGATTTGGTTATAAGGGAATGGACGATTGGAGGTCAGGTACGGCTACAAAAGAACAACGTAAATCATTTAGAGCACGTATGAAGGGTATCAAAAAGAAAGATGGTACATTTGCATACAAAGATAAAAATACGCCTGCATACTGGGCACTGAACTACTTGTGGTAGTCTTTTCCCAAAATTTGAAACTTTGTTTTGAAAGAATACTAACAAACAAACAACACATAACTGCAAACTACAAACAAATCGCGATGGAGTTGTCTCCTTGGGAAACTCGACAAAAATTTATGATAAGATGGCAGGATCTTTTAGATTTTGACCGATACGGTGTTCCAGAAACAGATGATTTAGTTAAGGAGATAGCGTTGTCTCAGACCGGATATCAACCAACCGATGACCAAGCAGTAGCTCCATTTAGAGA
>Ga0208542_1000575_pt1 | contig 16711 bp, 26 predicted proteins | sample DEB08_DNA_3_FD_185495 | JGI IMG/M metagenome (GOLD analysis project Ga0208542, IMG submission 185495) | Aqueous microbial communities from the Delaware River and Bay under freshwater to marine salinity gradient to study organic matter... | ecosystem: Environmental > Aquatic > Marine > Coastal ... | reverse complement strand
ATTCTCACTGACGAAAGCGTCAACTTTAGGGTCTTCTGGAAGCTTTGGCATGAACATCATGAAGGCGGTCATCTTCTTATTCATTGGCAGCTCACGATCTTGAAGGATCTGCTTAACGACATTTGGAATCTTGCTTGGATCCATATTATAGTTACTAATATCCATTTGTTTTTAATCCTTTTTATTGATGCGAATAGCCCATTTGTTTTCTTTACGAAACTTTTCGTGATCAACTTCCTCAATCTTGAAGACATCCATTAGGAACTTTTTGATGGGGTTTATTTTTTTAATCTCATTCTCATCATTCTCGTCCCATGTTGGAAAACGACGCTTCCCTTCACCTGGTGCATCCGAGGGTGACACAAAGTCATCTTTTTTAGCATGTGTGCGAATATTTGGTCGTATTCTGATAGGTCGGAGAGTTATCATTTCATTTATCGCAAATATATTCTTTAAACACCTAAGTCGGGCCAAACCAATATAAAAGTAATTCACTTCAAATGTCTACTACCATGAACTCCACTTCCATTACCACCTACATCCTTAAGCTCGAGAAGGAGAACTCTGAGTCTCGCACCAAGATTGAACAACTCACGAAGTTGTACAAGGAATCTGAAGAGGAACGAGTTGCCACTCTCGAGAAACTCAATTCAAAGCTTCTCGGTGACGAGATTCAAAGGGTTGGAGCTGTTCTTAATGAACCCTCTCTCTACGAGACGACTGCGCGAACCAAGACACACACCCTAAACAAGGACATCGCCGAGCACCTCAGGGAGCTTGGTGAGATGACTTCCGACTTTTACAAGGCTGCGGCGTACAACACGGCTGCGAATGCCATCGCCACTCTCAACTTTGAGGTACAGAATGGTGAGAGCCTCCTCGAGATTAAGGGTATCGGAAAGGGTATCGCCTCAAAGGTTGACCAGTTCCTCGCTGAGTACTTTGATGACTCCGAATCCGTTGCCTCTAATGACCCCGAGACCGAGACTGAGTCCGATGACGAGGACTATTTTGTTTCCTACAATGAGGAACTGGCTGAAGCCCTTGACAGCCTCGCCTATTTTGAGGAAGACTTTCACAAGGCTGCAGCTTACGACGACGCAGCGTATGCGGTCCAGCACCTCCCTTTCAAGGTGACCAGTGGTGATGAGCTTGCTAAAGGTCCGAGGAAGGTGAAGGGTATTGGCAAGAGCATTGCTGCTAAGATTAACGAATTCCTTGACACTGGTAAGATCAAGAAACTTGAGAAGCTCAAGAGGTCCAAAGCCGTTGACGAAACCCATGATGATTACTTTATGGAGTCCAATCCAGTCTCCACCAACGAGGAGATCGCTTGGCATCTTGACAAACTCGCTTCTTCAAATGATGATCCTCACAAGGTTCGCGCCTATCGTAAGGCGGCTCAGGGTATCCGCGGTCTTGACTTTGAAGTCACCAACGGTGCCGAGATTTCACAGGGTCCCCGAAAGGTCCCCGGTATCGGGAAGAGCATTGCCAACAAGATTGATAAGTTCCTTCAGACTGGGGAGATGAATTAAACCCAACGAGCCTTGGCCTTTACTTTTTTCCATTTGGGTTTTCTCGTGAGACGTGAGAGTAAATACACATAGAATAATAGGACACCCATCTTCCTTTTAATAAAGACCAATAAATTTCTCAGTATATACTAAACAATGACTCCAGTACTCGTATCCGTAGACAAGGCGGGTGATCTCAAGCTCGGTGCGCGCAAGTGCCGTCTCTACAAGAAGGATGAGGTGGTGAAGGTTGCCAAGAAGTATGGCATCAACACTGAGAAGAAGACTGTCCAGCAGCTGTGTGGTTCCATCAAGGCGAAGGCGAAGAACAGCATGAACAATGTGCCTCTCGCGAAGATGTACCCCGAGGCTGCTAAGAAGCGTGCTGTTGCGAAGAAACGTGCGGAAAAGAAGGCTCTTGACAAGAAGATTGCCGCCAACTTTATGAGGAACATGACCGTCAAGATTCCCGCACCCAGACCCAAGCCACGCAGCCCCAGTCCAGCCGCCGTTGCGCGCGCCAGGGCTAACATTAAGAATATGGTAAATAAACGTGTTTCTTATATGAATGCGGCTGGCCAGAGGATGATCAACCAAGCGTCTCCTCGTGCAGTGATGCGTATTGCTCGGGAACTCCGTCGTCTTCGTTAAATCTGTATACGTATAGTTTTGGTATCAAAAGATGCCTTTTTCTTTCCATCATACACATTTACAATCCCTGAACTAATCATTTTATCGTTTACAGAAACGGAATCCCCTCTCTTTCTATAAACTGTAACAAGAGGTCTCCCATATTTATCCATTTTATCACATTCTATCCAAATCCATCCATTAACTTTGTTTCTACACATAAAGGGATTCCATATCATGTAAGGAGCGCGGTCATCAAACCCACATTCTTGTTTAAATAAATCTCGGGCAAGTTTGGCATAATGAATATGATCTTGTCTATTTATCATACCAAGACTCGGTTTCATTTCGGGAGAGTCGTAACCAAGTGTACGAAATTTAAACTTCAAAACGCGACCATGTAAAATGATAGCTGCGTTAAACGTGTCTCCGTCATACACACTCGTGATTTTAGCATATCCTTTGTAATTTCTTAAATCAAAAATGGGGAGTGAGTCATCCACCGCAGATAAAGTACGTTTATTGAAACAACATATCATTTACAAAATAACAGTATCAATCTTTAAACTGTCATTTTTTAACCCAATCAGAAAGATCGTTATATTCTTTTTCACCTGTAGTTTCACCATCCCCAATCATCATATCCCTTACGGTTTCATATAGGACTGTAGTGAGCGCGAATTTGTAAGCGAGAAAGCCCACGAATGTAGCTCCATAATCAAAGTCAAACGCGAAAGGTGCATTATTCCACATTACTTCAAAAGCAGCGAGACCAAGGGGTGCCAGAAACTCCTTCTGAAATGCTGAATTTTCAAACTTGTCCACCCTATCAGATAGAAGGGTCATATACGCGTATGATGCAGCAGATCCAAGTGTCGCGGATACACCATGATCAGCACCTTTTGCGATGAAATAGGATGCACTGAGAGCAGTCCCATACCCAATCGTAGACTTCTTTAGTGTTGTCTTGAGGCGGGTATACTCAGTGGGGGTGACTGGTTTAGCGAGCGCGTAAGTGAGGGACATTCTGAACAAAAGTCACTTAAAATCTTTATCTGAGTTAACAACAGAAAATGCCGTGTGATAAGTGTAAAAAGAAGTGCGGAGTTCCCATGGATTGTAAATACTGCGAAGGTCAATTCTGTATGAAATGCTTTCGTCTAGAGGCACACGATTGTCAAGGAGCAGATATCAAAAAGTTGAAGCAACGCAAAGAACTAGCAGAAAAACTGGCATTTGAACCACCACCAAAGTGCTTAAAGATTTGAGCGCTACAATATGTAGCGTGGGAGGTGGTATAGTCTACCAACGTCAGGATGCCCGAGTAGGTCTAAGGGGTGCGACTTAAGATCGCCTGTACTATGTACGCGTGGGTTCGAATCCCACTCCTGACATTCATGGGCTTGTAGTGAAATGGATATCACTTTGGACTTCTAATCCAACATTCCGGGTTCGATCCCCGGCAAGTCTGAACATTACATTACACTATGAATAAGGATCTTATCATTCTTATTCATGATGTAGCTTCATCAGTGTATTTACATAAATTACTTTTTCATACGCTTTTCAAGGTTCTTAATTTTATTTTCGAGATTCTTAATCTTGAGTTTGTCAACCTTTCTCATATTATTCACCTGAGCCTGTGTATACATACGATAGGCTGTACCCGGTTTGACCGCGTTTGGTCCGAATAAAGATCTTCCGTTAGACGCAGCCATTTTATTATATGCATATAATTTAAATGTGGGTGTTGATTTTAGCTGTACCCTTACTTTTGTACGGGGGTGCGTGTTGTAGTATTTATACTGTGATGAAATCAAGACGCGACCGTGGTATATCTCCGCGGTGTTCACAAACTGACTTAAGGATACTAAACTAATCTAAAGTAGAAATGCCCCTCGGAGTTAAGAAACTCACTTACGATGCTATTCTTCCAACTCGTGGTTCTGATGGTAGTGTTGGATACGATCTTTACAGCGTTGTGGACACTGTTGTACCGTCTCAAGCAGGTAACACAATCGTTGGGACTGGGATAGCTCTCTGTATTCCACTTGATTGCTACGGTCGCATCGCTCCGCGTTCTGGTCTAGCTGCTAAGCACTGTATTCAGGTTGGTGCGGGTGTGATTGATCCCGATTATACCGGTGAAATCAAGGTCGTCCTATTCAATCATGGCACGGAAGACTTTGAAATCAAGAAGGGTGATCGCATCGCGCAACTTATTCTAGAGAGGTGTGAGACACCAATCATTAAGGAGATTGGTCTCCTTGATGAAACTCTGAGAGGATCAAATGGTTTTGGTTCTACGGGAAAGTAAGAAATACCCAGCTAATAGAAGTAAAAATAGAAGCATAAGAGCGAATACGATGTATGAGGCGTTTATTTCGGTTTCAGATAGTTCTGGAGAGGGTCCTGTAGTTGCCGCCGGGGCTTCCGAGGGTCCCAGAATTACGTTACCAAAACAGTCACCCACTGTGACAAATTCGTCTTTTTCCTCATCTGTGCATGCGTTTGGATTTACACAAAGAGGACAAGCTTCCCCCTCTTTACATTTACAACATTGCTTGAGACTATTCAATGGGAAAGTCACGTTACCGGCTGGTGCCATGTAACCAGATGCACATACATCTTCACTTACGGCCTGACAACCTTCAGGAGTAATTTCAATCCCCCTCATAGAACCATCATCTTGTTGAACTTTGGTGCTATCAAGTGCACAACTCATCTACCTTTAGAGAACATTTTTATCACAGAACCAGAAGTCTTCTGGTTGAGGCATGAAAAGAACACCTTTTGTCATTGTCATGTACAACTTGGCCTTGTTTACGTCGGGGTAGGACATAAGCATCCACCGTTCCCAGTATTCGGCCCTGAAAAAGTCCTCCCAATCCTCTTTTTCACTCTCGTTTATAGTAAGCATACCCCGATGAATTTCACTATGATTTGTCTCTATCCGCAACTTCTTAGGAATCACAGCACCTTTCCTAATAAGATGTGCACGCATGAGACGAGCATCACCATGATCTGTATAATATTGGACACCTTTCTGACCAAAGTCAATGGCTCGTTTACTTGGGAGGATGACACGATAGTTGTGGGTTACAGAAGGACTGGGTTTAAGAACGACGTGCATTTAATTTATCCGAGATAAAGTTTTCGTGATATTATCACACAATGAAGACATATGAATCCATTGATTCTGTTATTATACGAGTTGGTGATTCTGCCAGAGAGAATGACGAGCTTTCTATGTCGTGTAATCCAAAATACTGGTGGTTACACGTTTCCGGATGTCCAGGATCTCATGTCGTTATATGCCATGAAGGTGAAGTAGTTCCTAAAGAGACTAAGAGGGACGCAGCTGTTTTAGCTGTACATCACAGTAAGGCTCCACCCCAAAAGATGACAAAAGTTGATTTTGTTAGAGTTGACCAGATTTCTAAATATACTAAAAGTCATCATGGACAGGTTGAACTTGAAGGTGAAGTTACCAAACTCACAGTTTTCATGAATAAGGAGAAGTCCAGACTCGATAGACTCTTAAAAAATAGACACAATAAGTAAGTATATGAATCATCAAGATTGGAATCCTGTTATCATTCATGGGAAAACTACCACTTCTGATACTCGGGGGTCTAATCCAAAGCACTATCAGCGTACAAAGGAGCAAAAGATTGAGGACGAGGAGATCGGTACACACAAAAAGGTACCACTCTCCATGGCGAAGATGATTCAACAGGGGCGTATCGCTAAAGGTTTCAAAACACAAAAAGATTTAGCGATTGCGGTTGGGGTGAATGCGAGTATCATAGGGTCATATGAATCTGGGAGAGCTATTCCAGATCCGGTGATTCTTCAAAAGTTGAGAAGGATCCTAGGTGTGAAACTAAAGTAATCCCTTATACGTTCCAGCGATATAGTAGACATCCCGGAATCCAAGTTCCTCCAATTTCTCTGCCGCAAATCTGGCCCTCTGTCCAGTGTTGCAGTAGACGAGTAAACCCTTCCTGGGGAGTTCCGTTGTAGTTTTTTCATTAATCTTATCCACGGGGATGTGAAGTGCCTTTGGGTAGTGACCAGCCCTATATTCAACAACTGTCCGAACATCAATGACTCTCTTTATTTTACCCTCTTTTATGAGGCGCTTGGCCTCAGAGGAGGACACGAGGTTTTGCCCCATATAGGTGTACGCGAGAGCAGCAGTGAGACCACCAGCTATGAGGAGGGGTATCATTTGTGATGAGTATAGATTTTATTTAACCCACACCTGAACAAAACCTTCTCTCACATTTTTGAAACCACATTCGTTTAATTTGGTATACACTTTATTGTAATCCACATCACCAGGTCTATCTGTTTCAAAAATAATTTTTTTTATTGGATCCATATCTTCAATGTGGTCAATAAGTTCTGGTAAACAACCTTCACAATCTGCGACTATCGTATTAAATGTTATGTCATATTTGCGTTGTAAATTGTCATATGTCGCATTTTCAAGGTTACAGTCATCATCTTCACAAGATTCTGTATATGTTCCATAACCTTCATCTGAGTGTATTCTCTTTTTGTTTGTCCCGACAGTGCCAACAAAAATCTGTGCATCTCTGTGACCACAATTATTTAGATTATTTGTGAGAGCTCGTGTGATATTTGTATCGGGATCAACAATTACACAATCTTTTGGGTCAGATATCTTATCTAATATAATTGCACTGACGGTACCATACCTGGCACCCAATTCAAGAACTTTGTCATTTTTCTTGATATACTTGGAGGCAATTTTTTGCTCTTCAACTTCAAGTTCTTTATGTGATACAACATTTCCATTTTCATCTGTAAAAATACGTTCTCTGGTAGTGTTTAATAGTATGTATATACACACTAAAAGTAATACTAAGAAGACAATCATTTACTATACTATTTGATTATTTTATACCAATCGTCATACATACCAATTCCATGGATCACACCACCTACGAGAAGTCCGCGGATGAAAGGATTCCTGAAATAGGCTAACGCGAGTAAACTTGTGAGCCAGTGGTGTAAATGAAGTGTTCTACCAAAAATTTTGATTTGGTTCAACGTAGATGGACAATGTGGTCTACACGTATTTTTATACAACATGAATGATATCAATATACCCAAAACAAACATCATTCGTATAAAGATAGTAGACATTTAATGTTCAGAAATGAACAAGAAGACTGCTGATGTGTCCACTCGCCTCTCTCCTGATGAGATCGCTAAGCGTTCAATGAGTGCTCGTGTAGAGGCGGCGAATAAGGCTATGCAGGGAGAAAAGGTTCGCTACAAGTCTCCCGGTGATCCAGAGAGGTTCAAGGCGTTCCTCGAAGATCGTCTCGCTATCTGGGGCGAACTCAAAGACAAGACCTTCCATGGGAAGCGAATGTATGAGAAGACAAATGAGATTATTAATAATATCCAGTAAACGTAACGTATGTATAAAACTTCATATGACAAATCTGAATGTCAAACTGGTATAGTACACATAGGCTATGGTGCTTTCCATAGAGCCCATCAGGCTGTGTACATAGATGATTATATGGAAAAGACGGGGGATCTCCGTTGGGGTATTGTAGCCGTCAATCTTAGAAATGAGGGATTTAGAGAGATTGACGATTACGTTATGAAGACACCCACCTCATACAGAATGGTACGTTCCCACCTTGATTATATAGATTGGACAAAGAACCGAACAATCGCTAAGCACCTCCTCACCCTTCCGAGTGTCCACCTGGTCACTGTAACTGTCACGGAGAGTGGGTATACACCAGGTTCACCCCTCTTTGAATATCTCGCATGTGGTCTTAGAAATAGGAGAACACCTATAACAATCATGTGTTGTGATAACATTCGTCAAAATGGTATTGTGTTAGAGACACAATTCTTGGCATACCTCTATCAGACAAATCAATACGAACTTGCAGATTGGATAAAGGATAATGTGAAGTTCCCCTCATGTATGGTTGATCGGATAACACCCAGGAGTACAATCCAATTAATGGAGGAGGTGGAATCAGAGTTTGGAGGATATGGGCATACTGCTATCCAAACTGAAGAGTATACACAATGGGTCATCGAGGATAAGTTTGCTTCTGATTTTCCAGATCTGACACAGGTTGGTGCAATTGTGACCCGAGATTTAGAACCTTACGAAGAGACAAAGATTCGCATTCTTAACGGGGGTCATACATCCATGGCATACTTGGGTGTTCTCTCGGGGTACAAGACTTTTGATCAGGTCATGAATGATGAAAAACATCGTAAACATTTCAAACAACTTCAAAATGAAGAAATTATTCCATCAATTGATATTGAACTTCCATTTGATATACACGAATATGTTGACAAAGTTGAAGAGAGATTTTCAAACTCTACAAATGTAGATGACCTAGAAAGAATATGTATGGATGGCTTTACGAAGTTCCATACGTTCGTAGTTCCATCACTTCGTAAATGTTTGGATGGGGGAAAGCGACCTATGCATATATATAAGAGCATTGCAGCGTGGTACATATATGCAAAGAGGTTTTCTAGGGGGTGTACGAAAATACGTTACAATGAACCAAACTGGGTTCTTCTAGAACCACTTCTGGTAGAGGGTAACATGGATGCTTTTGTTTCTAATGAGAGACTTTGGGGTGACATTCCTAAAAAATATATTACATTCTCTAGAGATCTTAAATCTATACTCATGTCACAAACATATGAACAAGAGATTGACTTACTTGTAGACTGTTAACAAAAGTGTGCGCGTAACTTGTCAACGCGTTGAACCTCTTCTTCCTCTTCATCATCTTCACATGCTTGGCAAGGCGCGTCAAACATGTGACAGGTGTGTTCACCATTTTCAACCATCTCACGGACATCGGGGTCGTGCATGATATCGTCATCGTCATCGTCATCATCAGGTGGGTCCAGTACAACCTCTTCATAATCGATGCGTGTGACCTTTTGGGACTCGAGTTCTTTGACACGCTGCCGAAGTCTTTTGATCTCATTGTCAAAATCCTCTTCAGTCCAGTCGTCAAACTCATCTAGGGAAGGCTTCATCTCAACGAAAATACCGGTGGGGAGTGGGTGTTCCATGTTTTCTTGAAAAATACAAATATTCTTACAAACTTAGGTGCTATTTTTCTAAACACTTATAACACCATTCACCCAAAACTCATTTGTCGCGGAGTTCCAGAAAGCACGCGAACCGCGCCCAGTACCATATCCACCCAATAGATACTCTCTCTGTACACAAGCCGTCTCCAAAGCGCCCATCTTTCCCTGCTGCTCTGAGACCTTTAACCTAGCGTTGTTAAAGTACTCGTTCATTTTCCTTTGACATTCTTCCTTGTAGTCATCGTAAATCTTCTGTTCAAAGGCGGGAAGCTTTTGGATTGTTTTGAGTGAAAGTTCATCGTAGGTGAAGAAATCCGCGACCTTCTCCTCCTCGGTTCCAATTTCCAACACAATTGTCCGAAGACCGTTTTCCACCAGGTTTTTCCAGGTCCAGAAGCTAGACCCAGTGACGATGGGACCACATCCAATGAGTTCCCCAGCCTCACCACCGGGAGCCCAATGAGTGTTCTTTTCACACCATTGCTTGATAGCCTGACTCTTTCGAAACGCAGTCATACGCTTGATGGGGGTCCAAGTACGGCGCGCTTCCTTTTCCAACTTCACGAGAACCTTGTACTCTTCGTGCATCTGCTTCACACACTCCAAAATCTCATCTCTGATCTTCTGGAATTCCCGCTCTCGCCCTTGAAGTCGTTGAGCTTCAGTGGGAGGCTCATAGTCGCTGTCACTTTCAGTGTCACTCTCAGTGTCACTGTAGTAGAACGTGTCTTCGTGGATTGGTTTGTTGCCGTTCATGTGGTCATGAACGCGTTTGAGTTTGTCGGCCATGTCCAAGTACATACCATCTCCGATTTTGTTGGAGATGTCGTCAAGGCAGGTCATAAGGCTTTGGAGGTCCTCCATGTTTTCTTGAAAAATATAAATTCTGGGCTTCACTTAGGTATGGAACACGTACGAAAGATCATGGATATCATGGATGATGAGATGTTCCCGACAAAGAAGGAATGGGCTTATGTTAAAATTTGTAATGAGCTCAAACAGATACATTTACATTTACAAGAACTTACAAGACTAAAAATAGTGTATGCACCAGCTACCATTGATCCTTCGGCACATATACAACCACGATCTTCGGCTAGAGTAGATCCGTCAGCACCTTAACATGGTATAAAGTTTACAGACAAGAGTATGCAGAGATAATGATCGCCTTGAAACCATTATCCGTTGTAAAACCCCGTGTATCCCGCAATACAAAACTTAACAAACGATTCAAGATTTATTCCACCGCATACAAAAGTGTTGACCCCTACCGCGAAACCTCACTGCGTTATATGGGATATGCAAATGAACTTGGAGAAGCCTTCACAGCCTATCTTCCCGAATGGGGATTGCCCGCGTCGTATTGCGTCGCTGCATCTTATGTGATGTTTGACACACTTGATAAGGGGCAAAAGGCTTATGAGGATGCTGATGAAGGTGAAAAGTTTCAAGATACACTCCGTATTTCAACTGAAACCCTGACATGGCAGATGCTCGCTTCGGTTTTCTGGCCGGGTTCAATCATTCGGGTTATCGTAAGCATGGCTGCTAGCATTGTATCAAATAAACAGTTAGATGATAGTCAGTTCTTTCATTTTTTACCAACCCTCGTTGGACTTGCAGCCATTCCTCTAATCGTGAAACCTATTGATACAACCGTTGATACAATTATGGAAAAATCCATATCTAAAGTCATTAATGGAGAGGTCAAAACACCCGAGGATGCGAGTGCAGCATTCATGACCACTATGGGGTCTCTGTCTGTACCACCAATCATGTATTCTCTCGCATCTGTTATTAAGAAACTAGAAATCTAAATTACTGTACAAAATTGATCGTAATACTCTCGGGTACTCCATGTTCTACAATGTGCTCTCTCAGTTGTCCCATCGCCTCTGCAGCTGAGAGAGTCTCATCCTCATTTTCATTGTCCGTTCTGGACCACTCTTCATGCAATTCTTGAAGAAACTCGTTTAGACCCGAGTCTTCATCAATCCATTCTTGTGGTTGTCCGGGGGTGGTAGGTACGTATACAGGAGGTCCATCCCTTGCTGGATCATAATCCGTAATCCAAAGTGGTTCATTTTGATCAATGAGAAATCGGGGTGGTTTCACTCTCTCGCGTAGTTCCTTAATGGTGTTACAAATGTCCACGTAGTCACCCTCGGGGATACGCTCTGCATTCCGGTCAACTAAATCAATCAACTTGTGAAAGAGATCCATTTTGAGTTGATTTTTTTGATAAATCAGAGACGACTTAGGTTACATATCATTGGAATTAGGTTCAATCATATGTAATTTTAGTTGAAATACAGGTGTTAATACTAATTAGTTACCGAAAGCGACACCGGCCATACCATTCTTGATACGAAGAATGTTATAGTTGACCGCATACACACGGTGGAGAGTGTTACCACCAGAAACGTTGTTCACCATAAGCTTCGCGTTATCAATGCGGCTGAAGTTTAGGGTTCCACTGGGCTGCGCCTTGCTCATGGAGAGACAGAAAGGCCAGGTGTAGGTTGGGAGATCGTCCAAAACATCGTCTGGGAGATCGGTGCAGTGCATCTGTGGCACAACATTGTGGTGGTACACGTTGGAAGTGTTCTCATAGAGAGGAGTACCGTTGATGTAGAGAGAGGAGGTACTGAAAGTATACTCATCGTACCACTTCTGACCGGCAGCTGCACCGGAGACGAGGTGGATAGACTTTACTGGGTGGTTGAAATAGCTGAGATCCAGTTCGGTGTCAGTGTTGGTGGCTGGCTGGTATTGAGTCTGAGTGAAGAGGATCTCGTGCTCGGTATCGGTGAAGTAAGCACGTTCATCAGTATCAAGATATATGTAGTTACCGTAAATCTTGGGAGTACCTTGGGGGGTGTAACCGTCGCGGCACTTGATGCGAAGTTCCACCTCATGATATTGTAAAGCCACCAAAGGAAGAGACTTGGTCCAGTCCTCACCGAAGAAGAAAGGAATCATAAAGTGGTTCTGACCGTGATTCTCCTTGGCAACATTAGTAGTGACAGTGCACGAAGCCTTGGCAGAGTTGTCGCGGAGAAGGGGATTGTAAGCACCCTGGATGAAGAGGGAGTCAAGTTCGGAGACCTTCTGACCACCAATCCACAACTCGAAGGTGGTTGGATTGGAAGCACCCGCGGAGAAAAGACCATCTGTGTTGGTGGCAACGTTGGAGATGAGGGTATCCTCAATCCAAATGTAGCTGAGGAGATCACCCTTGGAACGAATTGGCACGGTAATTTCGTTGGAGGCTGCGAAGGTTCCAATGTAATCCATGCGCTCTGGCTTCATCGCGAAGTTGGTATGGCGCTTGTAATTTTGACGGAAGAAACTGACCTGAGGCTGGCCAGTGATGTACACATCCTGAGCACCTTTAGATACAAGGTCAATCAAAGCGGCAGACATTTTTACTAATAAAGTATATTAAAATTTTCGGTCGTTAGTTACACAATGGTAGTCTTCCAAGCACTTACATGGGAGGCGAGAGACGGCGAAGATGAGCACTTGATTAGTATCTTCGGTAAGACGGAGGATGGGAAGTCGGTCTGTCTCACAACAGCTTTTACACCCTACTTTTTTATTAAACTCCCAGCTGGAATTGATTCCCAAAAGGTTCAGAGAATTTACAATATCCTCACCGATAAATGTAGAGACTCCCTGGTTGCCTACTCATTGATGAAATCCAAAGATGTTTGGGGTTTTCAAAACAATGAGGAGTTTGCATTTATGAAAATTAATTTTAAGGATTTACAAGCTCGCCGCCTCGTGGATTCCTTTTTGCGTAGACCACTTGACAGGACCCCCGAACTGTTTGAACTTTTTGGTGTGAGGAATGTTAAGGTGTACGAATCTAATTTGGACCCCGTGCTTCGTCTGATGCATCGTACTGGTATTCAATCTACCGGTTGGTTGGACAGTGGTGAGAAGTGTGTCCGATCACATCTCGCGAACGTGGATATTGATCTCTTCTGTAACGACTGGACCACACTCAAACCTGTAGCTAGGGATGACATCGCCCCATTTGTTGTAGCGTCGGTGGATATTGAGTGTAATAGCTCCACGGGTAAGTTTCCTGATGCAAACATCCCCGGTGATGCCTGTTTCCAAATTGCAATCTCCCTGTGTAAGTTTGGATCCGACGAACCTTACGATAAGACATGTCTGTGTTACAAACAGACCGATCCTAATCTAGAGGGTTGTGACATCCGTAGTTATGCAACAGAGAGGGAGATGTTAGAGGCGTTCCAGAAGTATCTTCACAAAAAAGATGTAGATATCATCACTGGTTGGAACATCTTCGGGTTTGATATGGAGTACATTTACAAGCGTGCTCAAATCAATAGGTGTCACTATGACTTCTATAACCTGGGAAAGCTCAAGGACACTGACTCTGAACTGGTGATTAAGAAACTCTCGTCAAGTGCGCTGGGTGATAACCTTTTGAAGCTTCTTCCAATGAGTGGTCGGTTTATTTTTGATTTGTTCCATGAGGTTAAGAAGGGATACAAACTAGACAGCTATAAGCTTGACAGTGTTTCAAAGTTGTACCTTGGAGATCAAAAGATTGACATGGCTCCTAAGGAGATGTTTGCCCGATACAAGGAGGGGGATCCTGTAAAGTTGAGAGAAGTTGCTGAGTACTGTATTAAGGATACCCTACTCCCACACAGACTCATGAAAAAGCTCTGCACTCTACTGAACCTGGTTGAGATGGCTAAAGCGACTTGGGTACCAGTTCCATTCCTGGTGGAGCGTGGGCAGCAGATTAAGGTCTTTTCCCAGTTGACCAAGAAGGCGAGGGAACTTGGCTTCATGGTTCCGACTATTCGGTATGGTGCCCTTCCTGAAGAACCTTACGAGGGTGCTACAGTCCTGGAGGCACAAAAGGGTGCCTACTATACACCCATCACCGCCCTTGATTTTGAAGCCCTGTATCCGAGTATCATGATGGCCCACAACCTCTGTTATTCATCATATGTGATGGATGAGAGGAAGTATGGTAACGTACCTGGTATTGAGTATGAGACTTTCAACATTGGTGATCGCACCTACAAGTTTGCACAGGGTGTACCAAGTCTCTTACCAGCAATCCTTCTAGAGCTCAAACAGTTCCGTAAGCAAGCTAAGAGAGACATGGCTGCAGCGACAGGTTTCATGAAGGAAGTCTACAATGGTAAGCAGCTCGCCTATAAAATCAGTATGAACTCTGTCTACGGGTTTACTGGCGCTGGTAAGGGTATTCTTCCATGTGTTCCTATCGCCTCTACGACGACTTCAAAGGGTCGCTCAATGATTGAAGAGACTAAGAACTATGTGGAGAAGAACTTCCCCGGTGCAAAGGTTAGGTATGGAGATACGGATTCAGTAATGGTTGAGTTTGATGTGGGTGATCGCAAAGGAGAAGATGCCATTGCGTACAGTTGGGAAGTGGGTGAGCGGGCGGCGGAGGAGTGTTCGGCCCTCTTCAAGAAGCCTAATAATTTGGAGCTTGAAAAGGTATATTGGCCGTATTTCCTTTACTCTAAAAAGCGTTATGCTGCTAAGCTGTGGACAAAAGGTAAGGACGATAAGATGCACATGGACTATATTGATGTAAAGGGTCTTCAGCTTGTGAGGCGTGATAACACACCCCACGTTCGCGAAGTATCCAAGGAACTTCTTGATGTAATTCTGACTTCAAGTGATCCTGGTCCACCCAAGGAGCTTGCCAAGGAGAGAGCAATTGAACTCCTCTCTGGTGATGTACCAAATCAGAAGCTCATTTTGAGTCAAGGTTTATCCGATTCCTATAAAGTTGGAGGCAAATCAGTGTCTGTTACGAGCCCTGAGAGTGTAAACATCAATCAGTCACATGTCCAAGTGGTGACAAAGATGCGACAGCGGAGACCTGGTTCGGAACCGCAATCTGGTGATCGGGTACCCTATCTTCTTACTAGGACGGAGGATCCAAAGGCGAAGGCGTTTGAGAAGGCTGAAGATCCAAAATATGTTGAGGAAAATGCGGTACCTGTAGACTACCACTATTACTTCCTCAATAAGTTCCTCAATCCTGTGTGTGACCTCTTAGACCCACTCTATGAGAATGTGAAGGAGGAAATCTTTGGTGAAATCATTAACCAACATAAACCTGTAAAACCTCCCAAACTTCCATCCCTCAGTGGTATGAAGAAGGACGAACTCATCACCGAGTGTAAACGTCTTGGTTTAGATGAGACTGGCACTCTACCTATTTTGAGAGCGAGGCTTAAGGAGGTGAGAATGAAAAAGGAGGAATCCGTTGAAGACCTATTTAAAAATTACGAGCTTACACAAAGTAAGGATGAGCATGTATGAGAAAGTTGTTAAACTCATGGATGAAGAGTTGGAGGAACGTATAAATATCGTCGTTAATGACTTTGCTGAGAAAATATCAAAAAAACATGGTATACCATTGGATCAACTTCTAAAGGATATACCGGAATCATACACGATTACAACATGTAAGGGGACTAAGAATAGTGGACAGAGGTGTACTTTCAAAGCATCTGAAAATGGATATTGCCGACATCATACATTACAGGGTCAACGGGTGTGTCAGCGAACATTCTCTAGTTCAAGTCTACATAACCATGGTCCAGAGAAAATGTTTGTTAAGGGATGTCCGGGTTGTGAATCCTCGAACGAGCTTATAGATTTGGGAGTCTAGTAATGTAATGAGCAAAAACGATATTCTACTAACATCGATAAACAATTTTTACAACGACGAAAAGAATAAAACTACACTACTGAACATTCTGGATAAATCAAGTGGTATCTCTCTCCGTAATTTGGAATGGTTCATCACGAACTATTCGAAGAAGAATCACATCGCATATCAGACGGGTGATGGTAAACTGTTTACAGTTCACTGTGCCTATAAATCTAGTCTGAATGGTTACAGTAAGCAACTTTTTGACCCATTCTGTCGGTCTCAAAAGTTTGCCTATGTCGTCCCAGGAACATCTCATGAAATCCAAACGACTTTAGCGCAATTGAATTTCATCAAATGGTGTATCAAGAATAACATCATTGACTATATTAGTAATAATAAGGATAGACTTTTTAGTAAGCAAGTGACATAAACCCATTTTGAAAGACAAATGTTTGGTATCCAGTATAGTACATGTGTAGCGAGAATGTCTCGGTTGTAATATCAATTATAGAAGTATCCAATTTCACTTCAATGTTAGTCTTTTCAGATTGTATCTGACTAAAATCCAAGTTTCCCGATGGTTCCACATTTACCGGATTCAACGAGAAACTATATGTGTAAATATTCCTAATCGGTCTCGCCAATCTCTTTTGAAATGGAATTAAGTATTTGTAGTACGTGTGATCAGTTTTGGTCAAATTCGGAAGTTTGTTTCCGTTGATGTAGAAACTCGCCTCGGACA
>Ga0208542_1000568_pt1 | contig 16862 bp, 12 predicted proteins | sample DEB08_DNA_3_FD_185495 | JGI IMG/M metagenome (GOLD analysis project Ga0208542, IMG submission 185495) | Aqueous microbial communities from the Delaware River and Bay under freshwater to marine salinity gradient to study organic matter... | ecosystem: Environmental > Aquatic > Marine > Coastal ... | reverse complement strand
ACCAGCAGTGGGTGTACATGAGAAGTTGTTAGTAGCAGATTGATCGAATGATAAGTCATTGTCTGATGTCACTGTACCTCTTTGTGGTGCAGTATAGGTTTGTGCTGTATCTGTCTTTGCAGTATCCGCATCATAGGCTTGGACTGTTGATCCAATGTCTGCGTCTACCACAATGGTTGCATCGTATGCTTGTACATCAACACCAATCTCTAAGCCTAAGTTAGTCCGTGCAGCGGATGCGCTTGAAACGTCAGATAGATTGTTTGTTGTTGCTAAGAATCCATCACCTGTTACATAAGCAGCTACCCAAGCAGAACCTGTATATAGCTTCATCGCTTCATCAGTTGAATTGTAATACAGCGCACCTGCAACAAGAGCATCACCATCATTGTCTAATGTTGGATCAGATGATTTAACGCCAAGGTAACGATCATCAAAGTTATCGTATGCAGCAAGTGCTGAGTCTCTCGCTGCTTCTGCGGCTGTTTGTGCAGATTCTGCTGCGGTCTGTGCATCACTTGCATCAGATGCAGAAGTAGATGCAGCTTGTGCATGATACTTCGCTGAGTATTCACCACCCGCTACTGGACCATCTGTCTTCGTTGCCCAGTTATTTGCTGAGAGTTCATAAGCTTGTGCGTTAGTTGCGCTAGTAGATGCTTTAGCACTGTAGTGTTTTGCAGAGTATTCGGTACCATCAACGGTAGAGTCTTCAGCTTTAGTTGCCCATTCTTTAGCAGCACCACGGCTTGCTGTATTGGTTACACCTGTGCCACCAATAGACCATGCTTTAGATGAGTAGTCTGTGGAGTCTACAATGCCATCTGTTTTGATTGCCCAGTCTTCTGCTTCGGTGACATAACCTGCTGCCGTCGCTGCGTCTACAACAAGATCCCATTTAGCTACATCAGCATTAGAGGTAATGGGTAATGAACCTGAGGATGTATGTGCAACAATACAGATATAAATGTTACTGTTGCTTGTATCTTTAATTAAGTCACGCTTGTTATAGGCTGTACCTGCTGCCCAGTCACCACGATACTCACCAATCAATTCACCAATGGTTGGGTTACCGTTTGCATCAAACGCTAATGTTTTGTTTGCACGTACCGTATTAATTGGCAGTGTCATGTTAATAGAAGTAGGATCTGTTACAGGCGCACGTAATGCACGAGCTGTATCTTCAGCCACTTGTTGTACAAAGATAGTTTGGCTATCAAGTTCTTCGTTGAGTGTGTTTGCAAAGAGATCGCCACCTGTCACAAAGTCAGTGACACGCTCAATACTTCTTGCACCTACAATCGTAATACGATCATCTGCATCTGGTGTGGTAGGAACATTGGTGCCAACGACAATCGTTACAGAACCAGTACCATCTACGGCACTTACAGTCACAGTATAATCTGTCGTTAATGTGAGTAAGACGTCGTTAAAGTATACCGCTACGTCTGTTTGATCTAAGACGTTGAACGTAAACGCATAAGGTCCTACACCCGCAGAACCAGTGTATACCACACGTCTTGTTACATTGTTGATTGCATAGTCAGCCATAATAATCCTCTAAAGTATATTACCATTTTTAGCCCTAAAAGTCCATCATTAATCGAATGGATTTTCTCTAGGACGCTCCTCCCCTGGCATCCACCAGTACTCTCTGCCTTCTCGATAATCTTTACTTATCGTACGATTGAGTTGTTTTTGATATGCTGGATCACTCCATAGCATAATCTTTTCCCATAACATACGTTTCATGAATAAGTTAATCATCCAGTTGCTTTGATACGGTGTATGTCCAATCACTTCTTTCATCACCCGTGTTTTAAACTTAGAACCTACATCATCTTTACCTTCTACATAATCTTTAGCAGATCCAAATAAAGCATAACCAATACCGTCTAATGCACCAATGACTGGACCTGCTACATATCCAGATAGACCTTGACGATAATCACCTAGTCCCATCATCACATCAAAGATTGGACCTGCACCACCTGATCTTGCAAAGGCATTACCCCAGAATCTACGACCTTCTTCTGTGGTTGGATCAGTATCCATTGGCTTGCGGCCTTTAGTCACTTCCATGAGTTGTACACCCATAGCTCCACCTAGTGTCATAAATAACATAGTGTCTGCTACTGCACCAACTTTCTTTAATGTTGTATCTGCTTCCATCCATGCACGTTGTATGTGGTTATGATAGAAAGCAAATGGCCATGATTTAAACATAGCAAATGATCTTAATACCTCACCACCTATTGTACCTGGAGCAGAAACCCCGGTTAACTTTGCTCTTTCTAAATAAGAAACTGTAGGCACAGCGACTTCTACTTCACCATAGATCATACGCATATAGTTATCAGCCAACTCTTGTGCTTCACCTGTCCCTAATCCTTCTAGTTTAGAGATATCAGATGCTCTGAGGTATTGAACTTCAGCGCCACCATATTTCTTTGCATACAGTTGTGCGCGTCTAATCTTACCCCATTTATCTTCATTGATACCGTATCGAGCTAATCCTTTACGCATCCCTTCATTGAGTTCACCAAATGATTTGTTAGTCACTTTAGCAAACTCACTCATCATCATCATCCCAGCCCAATGTCTACCTGACTGTGTGATGTGTGTTAATCCGTTTAAACGTAAAGATGAGTCAACAACAAACTGAAAGAATGGTGTTGCATTGTCTTCATGTAAGTATCTAGCTAATGCAGCTGATGTCCCATCCATCATAGATTCATTGAGCAATCCAAGTTCAGCAGCAAGTTGATTGCGCTCAGCAGGTGCAAGCTTAAACAACTCTCTCATGTATCCAGTTGCTGCTCTCCATGGAGACATACCATTCACTTTTGCCATCTTACGTACGGTCATCATATCAGTAGGTGCTGCAATCAATGGTGTAGATCCTAGACGTGTTGCCATGAGCAATGCACGATAGTTCTTCATAAAAGTAGAGATCTTAGTATTGGGTGATTCAGGTAATCCTTTATGGATATTCCACATTGTATCTAGTAAGTTTGCTGCTTTTTGTGCGCGATTCGTTTCATTCAATCCACGCTCATCTGCAATCTTTAGAATCTCTTGTTTTAAGAATCTGACTGTAGACTCTGGATTCGCACCTAAGACTTGCATAGATGAAATATCTTTAGACATACTGCGTAAGTGATTCATCATGACATCAAACATATCATTCTCACCATACATACGCTGATAAGCAAGATAGGATTCACCATTCTTAAATTGTAATACACGATGTTCTAAATGACGTTTAGCAATAGATTTACCTGTACCTGATGGATTGCCTGTAATGCTAGATTCTTGCTTACTACGTCCATCTGTTCTAATGGTTTCATAGACACTATCTAGCAATCGATCTAGTTCATCATCTGTCATCTTTAAGCCAGTAGCTTCATTGAGCATATAGTCACGATCAAGTAGCGGTGCTATATCTTGTTTCCATTGTTTTGCACCAGCATGAATAATACGGCCTGTATGATGTACTTGTGGTAAAGCCCATTTCTTATTGTAACGAATAGCGCCACCCGATTGATTGTAAAGTAAGCGAGCATACTCAGCAGCTTCACTCCAAGCTTTAGCAAGCTTTTGTGCTGTTTGGTTACCCGTCACACCTTCTTCATAAATCTCTTTAATGGTGTCATTCATTAACTCAAGCATTTCTTTTTGCTTTTGTGTCTTAAACTTCTTCGCACCAAAGCGCATACCAGTTAATGAACCTTTCTTGAATTCTTTAATAAACTGATCTAAGGGTGCTACGACTCGAGACAATACAACTTTCTCTTGTGTATATAAGTTATTGCGCACTACTTCACCTGCACGTGGATTACCAATAGACTCTAATGCACGATAAGGATTATCTGCTGACCTTAACATCTTGCTTAATTCAATCTTAGCCATAGCAGTTTGTAGCTGAATGCGTGTTTGATGTTGCAACTCACCCTCAAGCATTGCAATAGTTTTATCAGTGGCAAATGTCACACGCTCTGCTGGGTCTTTCATTAATGCTTCTGCAGCGTTATAGTAACGCTCATACATATCTAAAGCGTCTTGACGAAACTTCTCATCAATCAGACCTGCTTCTTTAACGCCTAATAAACACTCTTTTAAGTTACCAGCCATTATTGTTGACACCTTCTAATAAATTCAATATTCTTATCTCTCTCTGCGACATCGTCTAATATCTGTGACATTCTGATTGGATTACCATCTGCATCAAAGTCAATCTCTAAATTACGTAAGTTTGGATTATTCTCTAACTCTTGATCTAGGATAGACTTGATATTACTAATGTCTTCTGCCACACCTTTTGATTCTGCTGCATCAAAATACTTTGCTAGCTCTGGGAGAGATTCTCTAACATCTGTTGCGAGCTGATTAATTTTCGCTGTAAGGTTGCGGTCAGCGAGTTCTGCGCTGTTTGATAGCCTGTCAAAATGGCCTTCATCAACTCCCTTTCTGATATCATCGGCTGTTGTTCTTGCGAAGTCTTCGAGTCCGACATTGCCTGCGTCTTTGTAGGCTCTTGCTCCATCGGTAATGATGTCTGCAATTTCGCCTTCTTGGTTGCCATACGACCGGATGAGTTTGATCGTTTTTTCATTCTGTGTTCTCCTTGCATCATTAAGTATACGTTGATCTGAATCTTTAGGTAACTTTGCACCTTCATTCTTCAGTCTAAAGTTTTCTGTTTCTAAATCTTGGATGATTTGATTAACCATCATTTTACGTTCTGGAATATAGTTCAATGCTTGGAATGATTTAGCCAAAGATTCCATATCGTATGTATCAAGTATATTATTATCTAATGTCTCTTTAATTACTTGCCTTGCTTGTTCAATATTAATAGGCCCTTGTTTCTTAAGAATGTCCATCATTGCTAACTGACGTTGCTCACCCAATACTGACTGACCCACTAATGATCCAATATCATCACCTACAATGTTGTGATACATTGCCATATAAGCTTTAGGCGCTAGATTAACTAATCCTTGTGCAGCCTTGAGTTGAGGATTCACTGCATCAATTAAGTCCACTAAGTCAGGATACTTTTTATACTTAGGTAGATCTGCTTTACTAATTGTGCCTTCATAGAAGTTTTTAACCATTGAAGATACTTTACCCATCTCTGGAGTAAAGCCATCAACTTCACGCAATATTAATGCCTGTACATCCGCATTCTCTGCTTGTGCTAACTTTAATCTCTGATGACCATCAACTACTGTCTTGACGCCATTACGATCTTCATAGACAAGAATATGTCCAGATTGCACTGGATCAAATATCTGTTTCTCTACAATCTTGCCTTGATCTATTGAAATAGATTCTGTTTGCTCTTGCCCAGCTTTTCTTTTAAATACAACAATATCTGGTACCCCATCTGGCATTGCACGTATTGTTTCTATTTCTCTAGTGATTGTATTTCCACTCTCATCTACATACTCAAAAACCTGTGTTGGTTTAATATCTTCTGGTGCAACTTTAAATTGATACTGAGCCTCATCAAATACAATATCTTTAGACGCAATAGTTTCTACATTCTGAAACTGTTTCTCAATCGATGTAATACTGCTTGGCGCATCTAATCCAGCGGTTGGGCCTTTCTCTAATGTCCTTAAATCATCATTTAAGATATTACGTAATGTATTGAGTACGAATCCATTATGCTTTGTATTAGAGTTGTCATTAGAAATAAAGCTATTCTCTTGTATCATCTTATCTGCTTCTGACTTATTCAGTGCAGTTTCTAATGTTTGATCAGGACGAAACTCATATCCTTCTCGATTTGCATGTGCTTGCTTAAATGCATTGATTGCTTCTATTTCTTCTTGAGGTGTCAATGCTCTGTTAATCTTTTTAGAAACAGCATTCAAATAGGAACCCATGGGGATGTTTAATGCACCAACTAATCCTGCGGTACCAATCGCAATAATCCCTGTATTTTGTGCAAACTCTAATGGACTATAATCTTCACCTGTCACACGCTGATGCCATGATCTTACTTGTGGATATTCTAATAACTCCACACCAACGTTAGTAGCTACAGCTGCACCAATTTGTTTAACCACTGTTAAGCTTGAACCAATAGGAATAAGTAATGTTGCCGCATCTAATGGATCGGTCATGTGTGAAACCATTGATCCTGCAAAATCACCTACTGCTCCTAGTCCTGTTCTTTTGCGAGATACTTTATTGTAATGATCGTATTTAGCTTCTGCTTCATCTGCAGCTTGTTGTGTTAAATAAGAATGTAGATTATCTGGAGTAGAAATATCATACCCTTGCTCAGATAAGAATTGTTTGTAAGATTCATTTTGCTGAGCGTAATCATAGATACGTTTAGCTGTAAGCTTTGTACCAGTGTATGATTTGCCTTCATCATCTTTGTAATACTTAGGATCACTGAGATAATTAGCCATCTCATAGTTTTCAAACTTAGCTTCTTCTTGTATCTTTTCTACAAGAGGACGCATCATATCTCCAACTAATGATCGTTCTGAGTTACTCTTGAGTAATGATTCAGTGTGTTGATATCCTGCAATAAAGTTATCTTTGAATCCAGTATATTCCCCACCTTCAACTGGCTCTGTAAATGCATAACGTGATATATCAACATTACCTAATATCTTCATCGATTAACCTTTTTTGTACCTGGCGACTTTCTTTGTGCGCCACCACGTCTTTGTTCTGTAGAATACTTCATACTACCTTCTGATAATGGTACGTCAATCTTTCCAAAACGTTGTTTATTTTCATATATGTCACGTAAGATGTGTAAGTCAATTTGAATGATATTACCTGATTGATCTAAGAATGGTTGATCATTCGCATCTAGCAACATATAAGAATCACCTGTACGCTTTAGTGTAGCTTGATTTAAATCTACCAATGAATGCTCAACACCTTTTTCAGAGATTAATGTTTTGTTTGGATTAACAATCGCTTTTAAGAAATCATTCTTATCTGCATTTTGTACATACTTAGGAACTTTATCAGCATTAAGATTGTCATGAATAGAAACAATGTCATCATTCATTTCTACAAATCCACCAAACTTATTACCACGATTATCTGTATAACCACCCATGACGGCATTAACAGCTTTTATATATTCATCCTCTTGAAATCTGTCAATGTCATGACCTGCACCAATATAATAAGCATCTGCTGCTGAAAGAATATTCTGTACATTATTTGATGCAATATCAAAAGCAGAAGCAACTTTGTCAGCAATAACTGATTTACGACTAAACTTATCTATTTTTACTCCTAGTGTTTTCATTTTATCTTGACCACTTATAATCATATTGATCGTATTTTTATAAGATGTAGAATCTTCACTTGATAATGCGCCTATTTGTGCAAATATAGGATCTTTCTTGGCAATGGCATCAAACACTGCTGGAGCATCATTACCGAATGCTTTAACAATATTAGTAGCTAATTGAACACGTTGCGCTCTACCAACAACATCTGACTCTAACATAGATTCTATTCTTGATATTTGTGCCTTAGTTAATGGAACAGTTTTCCCTGGCATATAGTCAGAAGATGATCTTACTGTTGATAATTGTGAACTAAATTCTCTTTGTAAACTAAACTCATCTCCAATAGCAAGATTATCCACATTACCTAATGAACCAAATCGTTTGTCCATCTCATACGCAACAAGATCTTTGTTCCTTTTAGTTTGCATTTTGTCATAATATTGATTAACATAATCCATATAAGCTTGAGGATTATCTTTAAACTCAAACGGAATCATACCATCATTTACCTTGCTTCTTTCTACTTCAAATTGAGAAATGGATAAGTTACCAAAACGGTTACGAATATCTCGAACCATATTAATCTTTTCTAATTCTTGCTGATAAGCTAATGCATATTCACCTGTAAACATACTACTTGCTGTTTGTAATGATGCATATTGTCCAGCTAATGTGTCTATATTTTGATCATTTAATACACGATTAATATAGTCATCTGAAGACGATTTTACCATTGTAAATAACTTACGATTTTCAGCTTCAATACCTGCCATATCATTACGCAAGAAAGCTTGGAAATCTTTTTGTTCACTTGGTAATAGTTCATTCCATACTGGTTCATACACTCCTAATTCATTCTTGCGAATAGCTTTCATGATCCGGTCTTCAGTACCATACTGTGCTTGTAAGTCTTTAGACATCTTGCCATACAATGATAATCTGAATTCTTTTTCAAATTGATTAATGTAAGTTGCGCTACGGCTACTGTCTTTAAATGATTCTGTCAGTTCAGCAATGTTAGCTTTATACATTTGATAGGCAACAGTTGGATCTTGATTCTCTACGTCTATTCTAAACTGCTTAACTTTGCCGTTAAATGTTTCTTCAGAAAGCTGATCTAAATCAATTTGCTCTTGACGTTTAAGTTCCTTACTTCCTGCTTTAAAGTAACTGTTACCGTCATTAATACGTCTTGTATAAAACTGTGATGCAACTTCAGGATCAATCTGCGCTAAGACGCCATACCATGATTTTAGTGGTGTTTCTAATTCAGATTGGATTTGACCTGCGTCTGTAATCTCACGATTAGTGACTCGTTGTAATACATTCTCATAATGCTTATAAGCACTGTTGGTTAATTCAGTGGCTGCTTGTTGTGCATAGAGTTTCTTAACAGCATCATTCCAAATCATTCCACCTGTGAGTGAATCCGCAATAGGGTTCTTACCCGTACGTTGTGCTTCATCTAATTGTTCTTGTGTAATAGGATTAGCAACAGTAAACTTCTCAGCTTCAGATGTTACATAGCGTTTAGCAGATTCAAAGGCATAACCAGATAATCTATCTAATGCGCTTGACATTGCTTGTGAAGAACGTATTTCTTCTTGCAAGTTTGGCATTTGAACTTGAGGTGCATCTGGCACCTGTATCAATGATCTTTGGTATTGTGGTAATCCTTTAGCCATATCTTATCCCATTTGAATTTGTGATGCGGTCCATGCAGCACTACCTACTGCTTCAAGTGCATTCATTGTTCCTGTTACTAAAGCTTGATCTGCAGCTTGAGCAAACATTGCTTGCTGAATTTGACCAAATGTTTTGCGCTCTCTTGATGCGACATCTAATGTTCTTAAATCACGACCTGCATACTTCAGGTTCATGTCTTGTATAAGTTTAGCAGAGCCAGAGAATCCTTCGACACCACTTGCATATCCACGAGCTACGGCATTTGCATTAACACGTCTTACTTTATCTAATACTTGATTAGCCTCTAGTTCTGCATTTAATGCATCACGATTAGCTTTTGCAGCAGCTTGTAATCCTTGTATCGCATAAATGTTAGATTGCGCTTGTCCTGCACGCATAGCCATTGGCGCACGTAATAGCTGAGTCGCTACACTAAATGCACCCATAAACGGTTGCACTGCAGCAAAGGCTGAACTAATTGTACTTGCCGTACTAGCTAATGTAGAAGCCGTTGTGGCTCCTTGCCAAAAAGCTGTAGATTGAAAGGCGACTGGTGCTGCGGCTGCAAAGCTCATAATTAAGTTCCTTGATGTGTAGCTATTTTATATTCTAAACCTAGTAATGTAAATTTCAATGGTGCAGTTTGCGTCACTGTAATTTGTGCATCATTACTATACCCTAGTATACCATTTAATACTTTTGTTCCTGTAAACTCAGGCACTGATGAATCTAATGTACCCACTGTGTCAAATGTTCGGATTGGAACTAAGTTACCGTTGATGGCAATATTCTGTGTTTTATAGAGCAAAGCATTCACTTCAACAATACGTTTCTTAAATCCAAGACGTGGGCCTGATTGCATTCTTAATTCTAATGGCATGGTTTTGACAATCACAGAGATAGGCAAGCCTACTTCATAACTGGTTGTTGATGCTCGAGGTAAAGTCACAGTGCCTCCCGCAGCGACTGTTTGATTGGGTTGTACAATACCATCAATAAGAACATTAACGACTTGTCCACCGATATGTGCCATATCTACGGTTGATGCTACACCTCCGCTCTTAGCACTGTCTGTTAATGTATTTTCATCAAATACTTCCATATAGTATTTATTTGTGCCACTATCATTACGTTTGACTACAGTATAGATGTCAGTAATATCTACACCTACGTCAATAAAACTACCTGTGGTAGTAAATCGACTTGGTGCAATCACGTTCTGCGCACGCAATAATGAGAATGCTGCAATGGTGCCATCATCACTGTTGACAATTAAGAGTAGATCATTTTCATCGGTATTCACTGCACGTCGAATATCCATAGACTTAGGTGCTTTCAGCAGATGTCCAGAGAGTAGCGAAATCTTAGAAGTCACATAAGTTAATTGTGTATCAGAGTATGCAATTTCAGATAACTGTTTACCTTGTCTTTGCACAAACAATACCCCTGATTCTAATTGTTTAACACGTACACCTTCGCGAATACCATTTCGTGATACAGATTGCAAGAAGAAGTCAGTTGGAGTAATCGGTGTTAATCCTTCCTGTGGAACAACGAACTCACCACCAGAAGTAAAGATCTGTAAGTCACGACCAGAGATCATATCTGTAATCGCGTTAAATGTGTTCGTATCTAGTGTCGCTTCAACAGCATCATCGTCTAATCCTTCAATCGCCTCAAAGTCAAAGAACAATCCAACGCGTGATCCCCAGATGGTAGATGGTCTTGATTTAGATCCACCAAAGTATAATCGACCTTGATGAAATGTTACAGTTCTTGGCCATCCTCGAGACACTGACCATACCGCTTCATACCCTGTTTCAAGTTCCCAGCTTCCTGATGCGATTGCTGTTGTATTAAAGAATGGGAATTCAGTCACAGCATTTACCACTGTGCTACTGACATATTCTACAATCTTGGCTCGACCTTGTGGATCTGCATTAATGTACTGACCTACATGCCCACTATTAAACACACCTGTGCTAGCTGTTAATGTTACTTTACCTGATACAGTCGATGGTGTTAATGTAGCTGCTGGATTTGTTGTTGTTAAAGTAAATGCATATTTAGGAATAGAATCAAATGTAATAGTGCTAATTGTCCAAGAACTATCTGATGCTCCACGAACAATCTTTACAGGTGCTGTGTCTTCATCTGTAATAATCAAAGTATCCGCAGACTGTGTCCATACAATGTGATTTAAATGATCGCCTGTTAAGCCATAACCTGTTGTATCTAAATAGTCATCACCTGAAGCATTAATGTTGGTAATCAAAGCACCATCTTTAAATACATACATACGATTTGTTGTAAATGCAAGCATGTAACTGTCATTGATAGAGAATTCAAAGTGGACTAAACGTACACCGTTCTCTGGGCTACCCCCTAACTCAGCAATGTATTTAAGACCTGGACGTCTTTTCACACCGCCCTGTGGTTGACAAACAACGTTCTGTGCAGTTTCTAATGCATTGTTGTAAGCGTCTAAATCAATACGTGAACGAACGAGTGGATCGAGTTCTCCCGTTGTAAAGTTAGTTTGTACACTGACAAAACGTGCCATTAATACCTCACATTAATAAGTGGGAAATCTTGTATTGCGTTTGTAGGTTGTCCTTGTCCATCAATGTTCATTGCTTGCCTCATGTAACCACCACGTCCATTTTCTCCGGGTGTGCCTTCAGCAACAATCTTCCAGTATTCTGATTTATCAGTTTGATCTGTAATCGGTAAAGCTAAGTGCCATGCCATTTGATATTTGAGTAATTGTACAAAGTGATGTGGCAATGCATATTCTTCAACATCATACTGATAGTCTACATAGACTTCTTCATAATCACTGAGTAGTTTATTTCCCATGATGCGATACTCACGTCTTACAGGTGCGCCAATTTCATCTGCGTCATACACAGCGCGTGGTAATCCAATCATGTCATTGGGTAATTGATATTCGTATTTGTATTCAGTAACAGGTGTTGTTACTAATCTTGCTAATTGAACTTTCTTAAATGAGAAAGACCATGGATGACTCGCAATCGTTTTAATCTTAATATCAGAATAGAGTCGATCACAAATGTTAGATTCATCTGTACCTTCGTTAAATGAAGAAATAGGTTTTGCTCCTAGCATCAACAATGCATCGGAACATATTGAAATTGCTGAATCTCCAGAAGCCATTTTATATCCTTTAAATGTGCAAATAGGTAGGCACCGAAGTACCTACCCAATCTGCATTAAAACACTTAGTCAGCGTCTGCGACTGATAATGCTGTACCGTCAGATACATCAACTACACCAGAAGCATTAGAAAGTACAACAACTAAAGATGCTGTAGGAACAGATGCGTCCCATAAGTAAATTAAGTCGCCTACTTTTAATACACTGTGTGCATCGTTGAAGTAACCTGATGTATTGATATCAGCAAGTGCATCAGTACCAGGAGCGGTATATGACCACATTTGTGGAGCATTACCAGCTTTAGACTGACCACCTATTGGTTGTAGATTGTCTTTGTTATAAGCCATGGTTTATCTCCTTAAGATTCACGACATGTGAGTGTTACAATACCTTCAGCATCAATCGCTACGGCACCAGCTGAGAACATAGCATTCACTAAGAATGATGTTTTTTCTGGAACATAGTTGATTTCTGTTTTAGGACCCATACCTTCAGCATAGCCGATCGCATCTTTGTGGAAAGCTAACACTGTTCTGTCTAAAGAACCGTCAACTGTTAAACCACCTTCAGTTCTGTCGCCTAATACGTGGAATGTGAAACCTAAGAATGTATTGATTTCACCAGCCACTAAAGCTTTAACAGTGTTGAAGTCAGAAGATGTTACTGCTGTTTCTGAAAGAAGTGATGCTAAGTTATTAGCGTGTAACACAACGTGACGATCCTGTGGAGGAACGTTACCTTTGTCTAATAGTTTTTTAGCTTCACGTAATTTTGCTACGTTTAAGTTTGTATCTGTACCACCGATGTCATTTGAAACAGTCAATGAAGTACCAGAACCATTTAACGCATCAATGATTAACTGATCTTGACGACGACCAATCGCATTAGCCACAACTTGCACTAATTCTTGTCTTTCATCAAAGTTAACTTTTTGTTGCATGAAGATGTCAGAATACTCTGCAGCATTCCAATCTTGCATAGTTGCTGTTACTTGTGAAAAATCCACATTTAACGGTGTTACATCTGTTTGTGGAATACGTAATGTTGCTACGCCTTTACCCACTTTAGGAAATTTTGCTGTTGAACCCTCAACGCCACGTCTTTGTCTAACTGCAGCTACAAGCTGTGCTTTAGCTTGGTAAGCCTGTTTAACCTCGGCATCAAATAGGGTAACAAAAGCATTGTTTAATCCAATAGCCATTTGAGACTCCTTAGTAATTAATAAAAATATGTATTAATCGCTGTGGTATGCCAGTGAAACCTGGGCCAGTGCTTGCTATTTACGATAGCCAGTCGACAAGGTTACTTGCGTTAAGGGTTGTATTCAGAACAAATACAATAAGCCTTACCCATGAATATACCATAGATAAGGCTAAATTGCAAGATAGATCGGCTTATCCGAAGTTTTGTGCGAAGAGTTTTTCGACTTTAGTTCGGTAGGCAGGATCAGAATGATACTTAGGATCAGCGACCATTTGATAGAGTTCATCTTTGGATGGTGCGCCTTCTACAGGTGTGACTTCAGTAGGGATACGTCCTTCATAAGAAGCTCTGAGTTTTTCTAATGCAGCAATACCTTTAGCTGTACCGCCCATAACTTTAAACTCTTCAAAGTCGTCTTTACCCCATACACCTTTTTGTACAAGACCAGAACCCCATTTCACAATGCCATTGATACGTGCATCTGCATTGGGACCTAAGAGTTTCTTTTCTTGCTCAACATTTACACGATAAGTTTCTGCATTGTTCATGTTCATTTCGACAACTTGACCTACTAAGTCATCTAGTGCAGCTTGACTCACCCCGTATTCTTTTGCCCAGTCAACAACGTGTTGTCTTACTGGATCATCTTCAGGTGTACTACCAAAAGCAGATAAGTCATAATTACCATCTTCTGGTGCTTTGTGTTTACCTTGTGATATTTTCTTACGTAAATCAGACCATGATTTAGCAATACCTTCTAAGTCTGGCTCAGATCCATCTTCTTTCCAAAAGTTTTCAGGCCACCAATCTGGTCTTTCTAAAGGTTCATCATCATCTTCACCTGCCTCTTGTAATGCAAATTCATCCTTTGCTTTGACTTCTTCAGGATCACGATGATCTATTTCTACTTTCTGTGGGTTTTCTTCGCTAGCTTCCTCTGGTTCTGGATTAGCTCCATCGAGTAGGCCAGTGCTTTCTTGCTCCACACTAGGCTCGAGTGTTTCTTCCATTATAATTTCCTTGCTCTAATTAACCTTGCTTCTAAATCCTTAACGATACTATTTTGTCCTTCTCGATAATATGCATAGCTTGGATCGCTACCCGGCAAGGCAACAGGTTGCTCAACAACTGCATGACGCAGCCATTTTAATAACTGTTCACCGTCCTCACCCCCAAGGACTCTTAGACAGAGACGATCTACATCATCTCTTTTTTGATTCACATCTCTAACGTCAAGCGGTAATGCTTGATCTAAATCTTCCCATCCAGCCATTATTGTCCCTCTTGTTTCATCACTTCAGCAGCAACAGCTCCTGCAGCTTCTGGATTCTCTTGTGCCATTTGTTGTGCTTGTGCTGCCATCTGTTCTTGCATCATAATACGTTCTACCTTTGTTGTCCTGATGCGTTGTGGTATGCCTAATTGTTCTGCAATAAAGTCTAACATCTCATCGACCTTCACAACCATCTGACCTTGTGGTCCAGCTGCTTGTGCAATCTGAGCATACTGCAATACCTTCTCGACTTCTTCCATTGCTTGTGCCATTGCTAATGGAGCAACAGGTGCAATCTTAATTTCAAGACCATTCACTTTTAATGGCATCGCAATCAATCCACGATCATCCATTACTTTTAAGATCTTAGTAACTAATGGTACCATTGTTTCGTTAATCAAACGACCAAAAGCAGAGCCTAAGTTTTGTGCTAACTCTTTCATACGCTCCACCACTTCTGTTGCTGATCGAGCTGACATATTGTCTGGTGGTAATGATTCATCTAATAAGATACGTTTGATGTTCTGACGTAAGTCATTCATGATGATTTGTGATACGTTAAAGTCACCCGCACGTGGTAATGGTCTCAATGATTCACCTTGTGGACCACCGTTACGTGCAACAGGAATGATAGCACCTGGCATAATCTTTACGGTATTTGGATTCAATACACCATCATCGGCTGCTGTATAAACCCCTGCAATCGAGAGAGAAGCATTCTTTAACACTAACTCTAATGTTTTGTTCAGTGTCTTTACATCAGGCAATGCAGTAATCAGTGGACCACGTCCATAGATCTCACCTGCAACTTTTGCATAACGTGCCACAATCCATGGGCTGTAATCCATACGTCTGTATACAATTTCTGTTTTAGATTCTTTGTGAATGACATGATAGCAATAGTCACCACGCTTCTGATCAAACACAGTTGCTTCCACCAACTCCACATCATCTGTCGGTTTATCATCAATCTTCTTTTGTAATTCAGTTGGAATCTTTGCATCTGGCCATTGTCTTTGTATCACTTCACCTTTTAAGCGAATACGTCTATACACGTTATCCACTTGTCCATCTGCACCTTCTTCAAATGAGACAAGGTATTGTGGTACAGGAATAAAGTTAATTGGATTCACATCATCACCTGGTTGCACCATCATGACTGCTGTACCTACGCATAGGTCAAGTAAGAACTCACCAATCGCAATATCAAAGTTAGATTGCTTAAGTGTTGCAAATAACTTTTCTGAATATACATCTAATGCAGCTTGTGCTTCTTCACGTCTTTCTACAGGAATATCAGTACCTGGTTCTAGTCGACACCATTTACGTTGTGGAGGGAAGATACCAGACTGCATACGGTTAGCAAATCGTTGTGTAGAGTTAATCGCTGTAGAATCAAACACACGATTCATCTTCTTGGTACCACCCACCTTGCCATCGTAATGTCCATCATAAAGATTACGTTGTGGCAACGCAAACTCATAACATTCCTCGTATAAGTTTCTAAAGTCTTCTTTTTTAATTAGCGCTTTGTCATGTCGCTTTAAGACTTCTTCTGCATTTAATCTCATCATTGTTGCCATACTTATCCCTTTTTATGTTTATTTGCAAAGTTACGTGCAGCTTCTTTGCTGCTAAATCCCCACTTCTTCAGTGCGAGTTTCAATCTTGTTGGTCTCCCTTTTTCATCTGTTAACGGACCATCCATCCCACTAAACCGTGCAGCAAAACTGACACGACGACCATCAGTCCCAGAACTTTGTGGTGGCTTAAGATCTCCACCATCTTTGTTTTCAAAGTATTTACGTCCTTTTTCATTCAGTCCACCTTCAGGATTTTGATAAGCTTTCTTTACCATTATTCATTCCAACTTAATATAATCTCAGCAGCATGAGCATTGTTATTCGTATCTGCATTGGTTAATCTAAATAAGTAAGTTGTGAGTCCTTTTAATATTAAGTTGTTACCACCAGCCTCACCTCCAGCACCTTTTTTACCAAGACCACCTGTTAAAATTTCTTGCAATACTAAAGTTCCTAATGAAGTAATCGTTGGATTAACAATCGCTACACCTTGGCTAGTAATGGTGCTTGCTCTATTTCTTTTTATAATAGTCAATGGTGTTCCACCTGAAACGACTGAACCTTCATATAAATAACCAATCGCATTACCAGAAGATAATCCTGAAATACTCATAATAGGATTCATACCGCTTGGAAATGCAAGTGCAATGTCAATGCTTT